>JGI10211J34971_10003106_pt1 | contig 13375 bp, 8 predicted proteins | sample Etolagsediment_FD_34971 | JGI IMG/M metagenome (IMG submission 34971) | reverse complement strand
GGTCGTGTTCGCGGGCGGAAGCCTGCAGGACATTGTCGCTCGCTACAATCTCTTCTGCGGAGGGGGTGCCCTGCCGCCGCTGTGGGGACTGGGGTTCTGGCACCGTACGCCAAGCGATTTTACCGACCGACAGACCGAGACTGAAGCCGATGCGTTCGCCGAGCACAAGATCCCGTTGGATGTGTTGGGATTGGAGCCCGGCTGGATGAGTCGCTCCTACCCATGCACATTCGAATGGCAGAAACATCGCTTCCCCGAGCCCGCGGAGTTCGCACAGCGTATGACTGACAGAGGCATCCGCCTCAATCTCTGGGAGAACCCGTACGTGTCCCCGGAAGGGAAGCTCTACGAGAAACTGTACCCGCTCTCCGGTTCCCACCTTGTCTGGCTTGGCCTTGTGCCGGATTACACGCTGCCGGAGGCGCGGGAGATCCTCTGCAGGCAGCATGCCGAGGACCATCTCAGTATCGGGATCAGCGGCTACAAGATCGATGAGGTGGACGGCTACGACCAGTGGCTCTGGCCAGAGCATGCCACGTTCCCCTCCGGCACGCCCGGCGAGGCGATGCGGCAGACATATGGTATGCTTATGCAGAACATGCTGTACAAGAACCTGTTCCACCGCAACAACACGCGCACCTACTCGCTCGTGCGCGCCAGCAACGCGGGTGCCTCCGGGCTGCCGTTTGTGATCTACAGCGACTCGTACGGCCACGCCCAGTATATCACCGGCATCTCGGCCGCGTCACTGTGCGGCATCCTCTGGACACCGGAAGTGCGGCAGGCGGGTACCGCCGAGGAATGGCGCGCACGGATGCAGACCGTCTGTTTCTCGCCGCTGGCGATGCTGAATGCGTGGGCGTCCAAGACGAAACCGTGGGACTTTGCGGAGGTCGCGGACGACGTGCGCGAGGCCATCAGGCTGCGCATGCGCCTGCTCCCCTATCTCTACACGGCGTTTGCCGACTACAATCGATTCGGTATTCCCCCCATGCGCGCCATGATCTTGGAGCAGGGCGGGTCACCCGCATCGACACTGGTCGGGTCCGAGGAGCTCGATGACGTAGCCAATCCCTATGCCGAGGCTGTCGTGCTGGAGCAGAACGATCAGTTCATGTTCGGTCCGTCCATCCTCGTCGCCCCCTACTACGAGCAGCAGACGCTGAAGCGCACTGTGCGACTTCCGCGTGGGAATTGGTATGACTTCTACACCGGCAAGTTCGCCGGCAATGACACGACCATCCAGGTCGCCACCCCGGAGCGCATCCCGCTGTTCGTCAAGGACGGCGCCGTGATCCCAATGCTCTCTGCCCATGTCGACAACAGCCGAGATGCATACGGTCATCCGCTCGAGGTGCGACATTATGGCGAGCGACCCGGGTCGTTCGAACTCTACGAAGACGACGGTCTGAGCTTCGACTACGAGCAAGGAGTGTTCTCCCTGCGCACGCTCAGCGTCGCCAATGGCAAAGGCAGCGAGACGTCGACCAAACCGGGACCTGCCCTGTTTGGCAACGTCGAACGCTGGGTGTCGATGACCGACAATCAGGAGAACGCGATATGAAGCCTCCGAACATCCTCTTCATCCTCGCGGACGACTGGGGCTACGGCGACCTGGGCTGCTACGGCAATCCGGACATACAGACGCCGTGTCTGGATCGCCTGGCGGAGCAGGGAACGCGGTTCACAAGGTTCTATGTCGCGAGCTGCGTGTGTTCGCCCAGCCGGTGCGCCTTCATCACTGGCCAGTATCCGGGGCGCTGGCAGGTCCATGCGCATTTCGCACGCCACGACTCCAATGCAGCCCGGCACATGCCGAACTGGCTGGATTTCTCGGCCCCCTCCCTGCCACGCCTGTTGCAGACGCACGGTTACCGCACCGCGCACTACGGCAAATGGCATCTAGGCGGCGGGGGTGGCATCCACGGGCATCCCGACGCACCGTTCGTCAGAGAATACGGCTACGACGACACGCGAACTTGGAACGGCAATGGCCCGACCTGGTACCAGACCACCCCCTGGCCGTTCACACTGTTCAATGACTCGGACGAAGTCTGGGCCGCCAACTCGAGTCGCATGGCCGCGGATGCGACCATCGACTTCATCAAGCAGGACCCCGGGAAGCCGTTTTTTGTCAATCTCTGGCTGAAGGACCCGCACTGCCCACTCCACCCCACCGAGGAGCAGCGTGAACCGTTCAAACACCTGCCCGAGCCGCAACAGACCTATTACTCCGTCATCCACAATGCCGACCGACATATCGGTCGTGTGCTCGACGCCCTGGACGAATTGGGCGTGGCCGACAACACGCTCGTCGTTTTCTCCAGCGACAACGGTCCGGAGGTCAGCCGGGAGCGACTTGGCACATACGGGAGCGTACTCAATCTCCGCGGACGGAAGCACTGTCTGTTCGACGGTGGCATTCGCGTGCCCTTCATCGTCCGCTGGCCCGGTCACACGCCCGTCGACAGAGTGAATGACGACACGTGGATGTCCGCGGTCGACTTGGTGCCGACCTTCCTGGACGCCGCCGGCATCCCCATGCCGTTCCACTGGGATCCGGACGGCGTGAGTGCGATTTCCGCACTCCAGGGCCGGGAATTCAAGCGCGGCATGCCCATGATGTGGGAGTGGCGTAACGCCGATTGTACCCGCAACGACGAGGCCATCTCCGGTTGGCCGATGCTGGCCATTCGACTGGAGGAGTACATGCTCATGCTGAACCCGGTCAGCGGACAACAGGCACTCTACGACACCATGGCGGACGAAGCGCAGACTCGGGATCTGAGTGCCGACAAGCCCGACCTGGTCCGGACCCTTGCCGGACAGATCCACGATTACAGCCAGTCTCTGCCCGGCTACCCGACGCGACCGGGGACGGGATCACGCTGAGGAAGACGTCGGCTGCAGTCAGCCGCAATTGACCCAAATCGCGCGCAGGGCCGACCACAATGTCCCACGATCAGGAGCGATCCATGCCCACATCCCCCGCCGTGGCCGTTGACTGCGTCAACCCGCTGATCGGCGCCGTAACCTATGCGGAGGGCACGAGGGACGCGCATGGCTTCGGCAAGACATTCCCGGGGGCTGCCACGCCTGTTGGCCCGGTCCAACTGAGTCCCGACACCGTCAACGGGGGACTTCGCACAAACCGGGGAACACCCGACTGTTCGGAACATCTACATCCAATCGATGAAACTCAACGGGAAGCCGTTGGAGCGCTTCTGGATCACCGACCAGGAGATCGTCGCCGGCGGCATGCTTGAATTGGCAATGGGACCAAAGCCGAAGGAAGAGCAATGATTGACATGTTGAGCGTAGTACCGCAGATCCACGAGACACCGGCCGAGCGTGACGAACGCATGCGGTGGTTCCGTGACGCGAAGTTCGGGATGTTCATCCACTGGGGGCCCTGTTCGGTGGGGCAGAAGGAAATCGGCTGGGGACGCGACGGGAACCGACCGTGGGACATCAATCAACATGGGCCACGTACCTCCGATCCCGAATACGACAACTACTACAGAGTGTTCAATCCTGTGAAGTACGACGCGGACGCCTGGGTGCGCTTCGCAAAGGAATCCGGGATGAAGTACATGGTGCTCATCTCCAAGCATCACGACGGGTTCTCGCAGTTCGACTCGAAACTGACCGATTACGACATCATGGCCACGCCGTACGGTCGCGACATCGTCGGGCAGTTTGTGGACGCTTGTCACCGGCACGGAATCAAAGCGGGTCTCTACTACTCGACCCGGGACTGGTATCACGAGGACTACCTGGTCGGCGACAACTCGACATACGACGCCTGGTATCGCGGCCAAGTGGAGGAACTCCTGACGAACTACGGGAAGATCGACATGATGTGGTTCGACCACGTCGGCGGCCGGGACTGGGGGCAGTGGCGATTCGATGAGCTGTTCGCAATGATGTATCGGCTGCAGCCCGGACTCCTCGTCAACAACCGGGCAGCCAGATTCTGTGGTCCGGTATCACCCGATGACCGAGAGCCGTCATCGCCGGAGATCCGCACGATGACCGACGGCGATTTCTACACGCCGGAAGGCAAGATAGGGGCCATGGACATCGTCCGGGACTGGGAGTCGTGTATCCACGTTGGCCAAGGCTGGTCGTATCGCGGCGAGGACGGCTTCAAGGGCCCCGAAGAGTGCATCAGGATGCTCGCCAGTTGCGCCACCGGCGGGGGCAACTTGCTGCTCAATTTCGGCCCCCGACCGGATGGGACGTTCACCGATGGCGAAGCCGCGGTCGCCCGCGCAATGGGCCAGTGGCTCGAACGATACGGCGACGCGATCTACGGCACGCGCGGCGGCCCGTACCGCAACGGGGAGTGGGGTGGCAGCTGTCACAAGAGCGACAAGCTCTTCCTGCACGTCTACGACTGGCCGGCCGGGCCGCTGACGTTCGATCCGCTGCCCCGCCACGTGCTCGCTGCGCGTACGCTGGACGGGAAACCGGTCAGCGTCGCACAAGATGCGGACGAGCTGACGGTCAGCGTGGCGGAAGCCGATCGTGACACGCCTGTCACCGTGATCGAGTTGACGCTGGACGGCCCGATCGAGACCGGGACGCTCGTCGGCGGTGCGCGCCCGGGCTCTTCCGAGTCTCCCTGAAATCACCCATCCGCGTTTCTGCCGCGTGCTGCGGCATCGCGGGCGGCGCGATGAATGAAACGTGTCGCTTCCGAACAGCGAACTCGCCGCTATGTTAGGGCAGTTGTTCGTTGTCCAGAACCAGGAGGTCGCAGCATGAGTCAGCAACTGCCACGCCGGGATTTCGTGAAGAAGACCGTGGGCGCATTCGGCGCGTTCACGATCGTGCCTCGGTATGTGTTGGGCGGACCGGGCTACACGCCGCCGAGCGAGATGGTCACCCGCGCCGTGATCGGTACGGGCAGGCAGGGAATGAGCCACGTCACCAGCTATCCGAAGACGTTGGCGGTCTGCGACGTGGACAAGAACCACTTGGCCAGTGCCCTGAAGAAGGCCGGCGGCAAGTGCGACGGGTACAGCGACTTTCGGCATATCCTGGACCGGAAGGACGTCGATGTCATCCATATCCCGACCCCTCCACACTGGCATTCGCTGATCACGATCATGGCGGCCCAGGCCGGCAAAGATATCTTCAGCGAGAAACCGATGAGCCGTTTCATCAAGGAGGGCAGGGCGGCTGTAGAGGCCGTGAAACGCTACGGGGCTGTCTTTGCCGTCAACTCCCGTCACCGCCCGAACGAGGTGAACAGCCTGAGAAAGATCATCAAGAGCGGCGTGCTCGGGCCGGATGCCAAAGTGGATGCGATCCAGCATGTGAAAGGGTGGTTCAGTGTCGCACGCAAGTGCGGGCGGACCGATCTGCAGCCTGAGCCGGTTCCACCCGAGCTCGACTACGAGATGTGGCTCGGCCCCGCCCCCTACCGCCCTTACAATGCTGCGCGGGTTCACTACAACTTCCGCTGCTACTGGAACACCGCCGGTGGGGGAATGCTCGACCGCGGGCAGCATCAAATGGTCAAGCCTCTCTACAAGTTGGCCAAGGAAGACACCAGCCCGGTCAAAGTCGAGGTCAACGCGCCCTGGCCGTCGCATCCGGATGCGGTCACGATGTGGGGATGGGTCAAGATGACGTACGCCGACGGCTCCCAGATTATCCTGGAGAGCGGCGAGTGGGGAGAGCCGCTCCCGGACATGACGAAGATCCGGGAAGGCACGAAGGAATACGACAACACCAAACTCACCCCCGAGCAGGAGGAACGCCTTAAGGATGTCCCCGACGAAAGACCTGCGACGGTGGCATTCGAAGATGCGGTCAAGATGCGCGACGATACGTACTGCAGCCAGCCGAACGCGGAAGCCGCGCACCGCGGTTCCACAGCTTTGCACCTGGCCAATATCGCTATCCGTACCGGCCGGACCGTACACTTCGACCCCGTAGCCGAGGAAATCATCGGCGACGAAGAACAGAACCGGTACGTGCACGGACCGATGCGTGCCCCCTGGCACATTTGAGGAGGCGAAGACGATGAGATATGCATCTGCACTGCGAGTCGCGACGCTGGTCTCGGCGTTGCTCTGTACTGTCGCGCCGGTCCCCGTTTCGTGTGGACAGGACGCCGTATCGGCTGCTCTCGACAAGTTGATGTCGGGACTGCCTGTGACGACCGGGGCTGAGAAGGACAAAGTGATTGCGGGACTTCTGAAGCTCGGCGAGCCAGGCATTCGGGAGTTGTGCAACAGGATCAAGGACAAGGACGAGCCGTTGGACGGTAAGGTGTGCGCCGTGCTCCATGGACTTGTCCATGCCGCGGCCGAGTCCGGAAGCGAAGACACGCGCAGCATGGTGGCGCGCGTGCTGGGCGACATTCTGCGAGCCGACGCCACGCTCGCGGCCAAGAGCTACCTGGTGACGGAGTTGCGGACGCTTGGCGGTCCGGAATCGGTCGGGCCGGTGAGTGCTCTGCTCAACGTGACGGGGCTGTGTGAACCGGCTGCCCAGGCGCTTGTCGCAATCGGGTCCGCGGAAGCCGCAAAGGCGCTCCGCGACGCCCTGCCGACGTTAGCGGGAGACGAGCGTGTAACCGTGGTTTTCGCGCTTGGTCGGATTCGCGATCGCAGCGCCGTCCCGATGCTGGTGAAAGAAGCTGAAAGTGCGGAACCCGCATCGCGGCATGCAGCGGTATTTGCTTTGGCCGAGATTGGGGACCCGGCTGCCGAAGCCGTACTCCGGCAGGCCATCGCCGCAAAGGACAAGGCCGAATGCGAACGCGCCACTCACAGCCTGTTGCGGTACGGCATCCGGCTCTCGGAAAATGGCCAGAAGAGTCAAGCCGTGCAGGTGCTCCGGGGCCTTCTGGCGCAGTCCGGACCGGATGACCCGGCTGTCGCGCCCGGAGCGTTCTACGAGTTGATGGGAATTCTGGACGAAGCCGAAGCCGTACCGGAGATCATGGCAGGGCTCGGCCATGACAGTGCCAAGGTCCGAACGGCAGCTCTCCGGGCGGCAGCACGGTTGCCTGGTACGGAGGTGACCAAAGCGCTTGCTACAGCGCTCGTCAGTCTGCCGTCGGACTACCGGGCTCCGGTGGCCGATCTGCTGCGCCAGCGGGGTGATCCGGCAGCTCTCGAAGCCGCTGTGCAGGCTTTGGGAGACCCCGACAAGGGGGCACGTATTGCGGCGATCGCAGCGATCGGGGGGCTCGGGAAGAGGGACATGGCGCCGCGACTGATCGCCTTCCTCGACAAGACACCCGAGGAGTCCGAAGCAGCTCGGTTGGCCCTGACTACCATGGGTGACAGCAAACTCAACGAGTCTCTGGTCACAGCACTGCCGGGCGCCACGCCGGCCTCCCGGTGCGGGCTGCTCCATGTTCTGGCAGGGAGAGATGCGGCGGGACACCGAGACGTGTTCCTCGCGAGCGCCGCCGATTCGGATGCGAGCGTGCGGCACACGGCCCTGAAGATCGTGACGTCGCTTGACGACGCGAAAGTCGTCGTCGAGTTGATGCGGCTGTTTGCGGGAACGGAAGATGCCGCCGAACGCACGGCTGTTGAGCAGGCGCTTGTCGGGGCTTCCCGGAAACTGTCCGCCGCTTCGCACAATGCCGTGGCCGAATCACTGATCAAGCAGTACGGCGCCGCCAGTGCGCCCGTGAAGTGCGCGCTGATCAACGCGCTCGGGGCAATGGCCGAAGGATTCCCCGAAGGGTTGGGGTATATCGGCGACGGATTGAACGACGCTTCCGAGACCGTACGGGGGGCTGCCCTGCGGGCACAGGCCGATTGGCCGACGGCGGAGCCGATGGAGGATCTGCTGGAGATTGCTCGGGAGACGAAAGACACGGTCGAACACGTTCTGGCCCTGCGGGGCAGCATCCGGATGGCCGGCCAGGTTGCCGCCGGCGTGAGTGATGAGGACAGGGACAGGGCGGCGGGGGTACTCAGATCCGCCCTGGAGTGCGCGCGCAGGCCTGACGAGAAGAAGCAAGTGCTGGGGGTGGTGTCGGCGATGTCCCATGCCGGCGCCTTGGAAATGGCGGCTGAGTGCCTGAGCGATGAGGCACTCAAAGAGGAAGCGACGGCCGCCGTGCTGAAGATCGCGTCGCGTGCCGTGGCACAGCCGACAGAGGTGTTCGTCGCGTACGACAAACGCGTGGAGCGTGTCCCCGATTGGCTCAGTGACTGGAGCGATACGGGACTGGACCTCGAAACGACGGACACCGGGTTCAGGCTCTACTCCAAGACGTTCGGACAGGAAGTGGTCGTGCTCGGCAGTAACAAGGGGGGGAAAACGTCCTCGCACTACATCGTGATCTTGAGGGGAGGCGAAGCCGGCAAGCCGACGGATGCCTCTGCCGCCAAGGCCGTGCTGGGGAAGATCGGGGACGAGGGTCTGCGAAAGCGAGTCGAGACGCTTCTCGCCGGGGCGGAAACGTCCGGCTTGGACGCGGATAGGGGAGGGAAGGAACTCGGCGTGGCCAAGGTGTCGACCGGCGTCGTGTACAAGATCGTCAGGAACGGTCTGAAGGACGGTGCCACGGTCTATGTCGACCGCGACTTCACGTTCAAAACGACCCCCGCCGAACTCAGTGGGTCGACCTATGTGATGACAGCCAACGACGACAAACGGCGCGGCGACGACCAGCACATCATCCTGAGCAGAGGGGAAGACATCCCCGAGAGCGATGACGATCCGTCTGCGGAACCCGCAAAGGCGGCCACGGCTCCCGCCGAGCCAGGCGCACCTGTGCCGGCGGTGCTTGACGGTGAACTGGTCACCGAGTACCACTACGCCGATGCCGACAGACCTTACTTCTATCCGGTGATCGCCCCCACCGGCGACAATGTCACTCGTCACTGGCCGATGAAGGACATCAACAAGGACGAGCAACAGGATCACACGCACCATAGATCACTTTGGTTTACGCACGGGGACGTCAACGGACACGATTTCTGGAGCGAAGGTCGTGGACCGAAGATTGTGCAGACGAAACTCAAGGTTGACTCGGGCGACAAGCGGTGCGTGATCGTTGCGGAAAACGAGTGGCGCACGAAGGAAGGCCAGGTCCTCTGCACGGACCTTCGGAAGCACACTGTCCGGAAGTCCGGCGACAACAGAATGATCGATTTTGAGATCACCATCAAAGCGACTCACGGCGATGTGGTGTTCGGGGACACCAAGGAGGGATCCATGGCCTTCCGCGTGGCGCCCACGCTCAGGGCGAGCGGCAAGGTTGCTCAAGGCGCCATGGTCAACAGTGAAGGCGGCTCCGGCAAGGGGATCTGGGGCAAACGCGCCAGGTGGTCCGACTACTACGGGCCAATCAACGGGAAAGTCGTCGGCATTGCCATCATGGACCACCCGACCAACCCGCGGCATCCGACCACGTGGCACGCACGCGACTACGGCTTGTGCGCGGCGAATCCGTTTGGTCTGTCGCACTTCGAGAAGAAGCCCAAAGGCGCCGGCAACATGGAGATCAAAGAGGGGGAGAGCGTGACGTTCAGGTACAGAACGCTGGTGCATAATGGGACGCCTGAAGAGGCCGGTGTCGAGGCGCTGTACCAAGACTACATCAAGAGCCCGGAACTGAGTTCCATTTTCAATGGCGCGGACTTTGCCGGGTGGGTCGTGCCGAAAGACAACATTTGGTGGGAGGTCCGTGACGGGATCATCTCCGCCACGAGCGGCCCCAAGAAGAAGGGCTCAATCCTGTGGACCGAGAAGAGCTACCGGGACTTTGTCATCGATCTGGAGTTCCGTTTCGGTGAGGGGACGATCGATTCCGGGATCTTCTTGCGGACGGAGAAACAGCAGGTTCAGATCGGGATTTCGGGTAGTCTGAAGCGAGATATGACGGGCTCGGTGTACGTGCCAGGGAAAGGCTATCCGAAGGAGGCTGAAGGCGTCAGAGAACTGCTGAAACCGACAGACTGGAACACGATGCGGGTCGAGGTTCTCGGCAGTGTCTACACGGTATCGCTGAACGGCACGCGCGTGCTCGTCTACGAGGCGAGTCAGGCGATTGACGAAGGGCCGATCGGGCTTCAGCTCCATCCTGGCAAAGTCATGGCGATCGACTTCAGGAACATCCGCGTCGCCGCCCTCGACTGACAGACACCATCGATCGAGTCGTTTCCTGCCCGCAGGTTGGTTCTCAGGGACCGACGACGGCCCGGGCAGGGGAGCGCATGCGCTACAGGTGAGTTCCTCCGAGACTGAAGGGGTGCCATTGACTGGCCGTCGTGTTTGTTGTGTATGTGATAACTGAGTAAAGTGATATTTGTTTATGTAACCTTTCTCCAGTTTGCGTGTCTGAAAGAAGACCGTCGCACCCGAGGCAGGATAGTGGACAGTCTGGTGGAAGACGGTTTGCTGACGGCCTTTGGAGGTTGCTTCAGAAGGAGTTGTTGAGATGGACAGACTACAGATCGTCAACACGATTTCCCGAATTCTCGATGAGGCGAAGACGGCCGTATTGGGGACCCTCGACGAGACAGGCCGACCGCACATGCGGTGGATGACCCCCGCGTTGGTGCGGGGACGTCCGAGCGCGCTGTATGCGGTGACGTCACCGAAGTTCGGCAAGGTGTTGGAACTCGCGGCTCACCCACGCGTGCAATGGTTGATCCAGACGCCGTCGCTCACCGAGGTGGTTGCCGTGAACGGCACAATCAATGTGCTGGACAATCCGGCCGTGAAGAGCGAGATCCTCGAGGCGATCGGGAGCCGACTGCGAGTGTTCTGGAAGATCAACCCCGAGTCTTCGGATCTGGTGGTTCTGGAAACAGTGATAGAAGAAGCCACGTATTTCCTGCCGATGCGCGGCACCAGGGAAACGGTGAGTTTCGCCCAAGAGAGCTGATCGATTGGATTTCCGGGAGAGTTGGTGGTGAGCGACATCAAGAGCAAGTACGGGTACGCGGAGAAACTGGACCCATTGGCCTTGCAGCAGATGCTGCGAGACATGGTGCTCCTGCGTCGGTTCGAGGAGAAGTGCGGGCAACTGTACGGCCTGCAGAAGATCGGCGGCTTCTGTCACCTCTATATCGGACAGGAAGCGGTGGCCGTGGGGTCGATCTCCGCTCTGGACCTGACGACGGATTACGTGGTGACGGCCTATCGCGACCATGGCCATGCACTGGCGTGCGGCATGGAGCCCGGCGGGGTAATGGCGGAGCTCCTCGGCAAAGCCACTGGTTGTTCGAAGGGCAAGGGAGGCTCCATGCACTTGTTCGACGCCGAGAAGCACATGCTGGGCGGAAACGGTATCGTCGGCAGCCAGATCCCGGTTGCGACCGGCGTGGCGCTGAAGGTCAGGTACAAGCACGAAAACGGCTTGGTGCTGTGCTACTTCGGCGATGGCGCGATCCATCAGGGGGCTTTCCACGAGAGCCTCAACCTGGCCAAGATATGGAATCTACCCATCCTCTACATCTGCGAGAACAACCATTACGGCATGGGAACCGATTTCCGGCGCGTGTCGTCGGTCGAGGACTTCTCCGTGATGGGGGATTCATACGGAATTCCCGGCGAACAGGTTGACGGGATGGACGTGTTGACCGTGTACGATGCCGTCAAGCATCACGGCGACAGAGCTCGCGAGGAAGGACTGCCGGCGTTTCTCGAGATCAAGACATACCGCTATCGCGGGCACTCCATGTCCGACCCGGCCAAATACCGGACGCGCGAGGAACTGGAGGCCTATCGTGAGAAAGACCCGATCCTGATCCTGCGGGAGCGGATGACGCAACTCGGCATACTGGACGACGATGCCTATGCCGCGCTGGACGGCGAGATCAAGGAAATCGTCGCCGACGCCGTCGGGTTTGCCGAGACGAGTCCCGAACCGCCCATGGAGGCGTTGTACGAGGATGTGTACGCGTGAAGACGTGAGGCGCGATGCGTGGAGAGATGTAAAGCGTAGGACGTGTCCCTCTCACGTATCACGTTTCACTACTTACGTTTCAGCAAAGGTGAGAGCAGTATGCCGGTGATTACTATCAGGGAAGCGTTGCGACAGGCCATGGACGAGGAGATGGCGCGGGACGAGAACGTGATCCTCATGGGGGAAGAAGTGGCGCAGTACAACGGCGCGTACAAGGTCAGTCAGGGGTTGATGGACAAATACGGCGCCGAGCGCGTGATCGATACACCGATTACGGAGGAGGGGTTCACCGGCGTCGGGATCGGCGCGGCCATGGTCGGGTTGCGACCGATTGTGGAGTGGATGACCTTCAACTTCTCGCTCATGGCAATCGACCAAGTCATCAGCAACGCGGCCAAGATGCGGTATATGTCGGGCGGACAGTTCAAGATGCCGATTGTGTTCCGTGGTCCAAACGGTCCGGCCGAATACCTGGGCGCACAGCACTCCCAGGCCCTGCAGACCTACTACGTTCATTGCCCGGGCCTCAAAGTGGTGGCCCCGGCGACGCCGCGCGACGCCAAGGGGCTGCTGAAGAGCGCCATTCGGGACGACAATCCGGTGGCCGTCCTCGAAGGCGAGTTGATGTACGCATGGAAGGGCGAAGTGCCTCACGACGAGTACCTCATTCCCATCGGCAAAGCGGACGTGAAGCGGGAAGGAAAAGACGTGACACTGATCACGTACTCCAAGCCGCTCAAGCTGGTGCTGGAGGCGGCGGAGAAACTCGCGGCGGAAGGGATCGATGCGGAGGTGGTGGACCTGCGTTCCCTGCGTCCACTGGACGAGGAAGCGATCTTCCGTTCGGTTGAGAAGACGAACCGCTGTGTTGTCGTGGACGAGTCGTGGCCCGTCTGCAGCTTCGGTTCGCACGTCGCCTGGCTGGTCTCACGTGAGTGCTTCGATGTACTGGACGCGCAGGTGGAGCTTGTCGCATCCGAAGACGTCCCCATGCCATACAATCATCGCCTTGAACTCGCCGCACAGCCGTCTGTGGACAAGGTGATTCAGGCTGTAAAGAAAGTCTGCTACATCGAGCAGGCCTGAGTGAGGGATCGACAACGATGGCTGAACAAGTCTTGATGCTCGCACTGTCGCCCACGATGGAGACGGGAACGATCGCGGAATGGGTGAAGAACGAGGGGGATACGGTCTCCTCCGGCGATGTGCTCTGCGAAGTGGAAACGGACAAAGCGGTCATGGAAATGGAGACCGACCTCGAGGGCGTCCTGCTAAAGGTACTTGTGCCTGCCGGACAAGACGCCGCTGTGGGCGACGTGATCGCCGTGGTCGGGGAAGCGGGCGAGGATATCAGCGAGATCCTCGCCACTGCCAAAGGCGGCGCGGCAGCCCACACGTCCGAGCCCGATCCGGCGACGGATTCCGGTACGAAGGGAGCTGGCGCTCCTCCGGAGCTTGGCGACGGCGGGCCTGCCC
>JGI10211J34971_10003105_pt1 | contig 13380 bp, 11 predicted proteins | sample Etolagsediment_FD_34971 | JGI IMG/M metagenome (IMG submission 34971) | reverse complement strand
AGGGCACCTCGTCATTCAGAAACTTCTACGTTTAGTTTACAAAAAACTCTACTTTTGACTTCAGTTATTTTTCGGGGGGATTACACGTTCAGTCTCAACGTTTTATCTTTATTGATTATCCTTTTCTATTTCACCATTGAAAGAAATTACAAAACGCCATCTTGACACATTTCATGTGCTTTTAAATAAGTAGCCGTAAAACCAAAAAGACTATATTCCAAGTCAACTTTGCTTAATTCACTTGCAGCAGATGCGGGAGAAATTGGATCAAAGCGCAATTTATGTCCTTTCTTAAAACTTTCTTTTGAAGCAGTTAAGAGGTCAGGAAAACTAATCCATACTGAAGAATCAGATTTTTTATAGACATAGCCTTTCAACTTCTTGATAAATTGACCATCAATTAAAACGTTAAAGGTTATTGCTTGCCTTAGCTGTATATCTTTTTGCACACCAGAAACAACTAAATACCCAACACTCCGATTACATTTGCCTAAATCAGTAGAAAATCCTAAACCCGAATTAGTTTGTGCGATCGTAGTAAAGGAATATCGTTTTTCTCTTTTATTTACTGTAAGTTTCCAATCTTTATAATTCCAAATATACTCTATATCAGTTTTTTTAGGTTGTGATGCCTGTTCTGCTTCTTCAAGAGAAATATTTTCTCGTTCGTGCGACTCCGAATTATTTGTATTATTCCATAAATATAAACAAACAACGGCAACACCTAAATACACCAAAATTAATGGCATATAAACAGAATTTGAAGTGTCAACGTTTGTCAGAGTTACTTTATTATGATTGGCTGTATTTAGTGCTTCAGATACAGTGCTTAACTCTTTTTCTCTTGCTGATTGATTATCTGGTCGCTCTTGTCTTTCTACCGGAGTGCGTTCTATTTGAACTTCGTTATGACCCGACTCAGGTTGATAATCAATCATCAAAGCCTCAATTGAGGTGACTGACTTTGGTCTGGCACTCTTTTTAACCTGAGTACACGCCTCAACGATTTTATAAAGTGTGTCACTGTATCCTTTTGCCACTTCTCTAATCGGCTTGAGAGGATCTGGCACATCCTCGAGCAGTGCATTTTGTCTGTCTTTGGAATCCGGTAGATCTTCTTTGGGGGCCATGAGTTTGTATAGCGTCATACCAAAGGCGTAAATATCGGATGCGGGCGTTTGGTCTTGGCTGAGGCTGTATTGTTCTGGCGGTGCATATCCTGCGGTAGCAACCATTGAGCTGTGGTCGTGTGAGGCTTGCCCCGTAGCAAAGCGTGCGCCTCCGAAATCAATCAGTAAGGGCTCACCATATTTGGTGTGAAGTATGTTCTCGGGCTTGATGTCTAGATGCAGTAAATCAATCGAGTGAATCTGCTTGAGACCTTTAAGAATGGGAAGGAAGTCTCTTTGGATTTCCGCTTCGCTAAACGGTTGACCATTTTTGGCATCAAGTTTATCTTGTAGGGATTCTCCTTCCACAAATTCCATCACAAAGTAAGCCGTATTATTGGCTTCAAAGAAGGCGATGACTTCAACTATATTGGAGTGTGTGAAGTCACTAAGGGTAACGGCCTCTCTCTGGAAACGTCTGAGTCCTTCTTGGTAGTCGTTGTTGTGACTGGTTGAGAGTAGACTGACCGTTGAGTCTTGCCCATTTCGGAAAGCAGAAACACTAGGGAAGTATTCTTTGATGACAACAGGTCTATTTCGCTTGGTATCCAAAGCAAGATAGGTAATACCAAATCCGCCTCGTGCTAGGTATTTAAGAATCTTGAAATACTGGAGTTGGGTATCTGGAGCTAGGGGTTGTTGGTTTTCAGTGTGTCCATCACTATGAGCTATATCGTGTTTTTTATCTTGGAACGGACTCGAGACTTCAGTGTTTGTTGTAATTGATTGATCTTCATGACTATGCAACAAATCTTCTGACTTTTCATTCAAGTTCGACGTTTCACGATAATCCTCTTGTATTTTTTTCAGGTCCTTTCTACCTTCAACAAAGGTTAATTTAACTCTTTTCGAATTCAATATATATGGAATCCAAATTAATGCTCCTAGCGCCGATTTAAAAAGATTCAGGCTTGTTTCAGAATCAAACACTTCAAGGTCCATTATTCTGCTAGCCAAAATTGAATCTATTGGAACAACTAATAAGGGCACAATCAAAGAAATTATGTAAAGTTTAGGGAATAAATAATGTTTTTTAAAAAAAAGAAAAATTAATACAAATGAGAGTAATAAATAAAGTGAATTATATATGCCCTCAAAAATAATAAGTGGAGCAAAACCCGAAATAAAGTATTCTGTACCAGGTGTAGTCAATAATTTCCAAGTTCCATCTTCCCAGTTAAATTGTGAATAAAGCTGAAACATTAGAAAAAAAGGACTAAGTAAAACCCCAAATCCGACAAAAATCAACCATCCGCCCAGGCCTTTTTTAGGTGCTAAATTCTGGTTTTTAGAAGAACCTACCACTGTCTTGATAAACAAAAAAACCAATAACACCATCGTTAAAATAATTAATAATTGCCAAACACTAATCCCCATGATTGAGCCTTTGATTATATTTTATAGTTATGATTTTTCATGAGCTTTCTAAACCTGGTTAAAATTACCAATTAAACGCTTCAGAGCAAAAGGGAAGAAATTTTAATTTGGTATTACCCAGTTCAATAACATCACCAGAAACTAAATCGCTATCTCGACGGATAGTTTTTCCGTTCAACATTGGTAAATTTCGACTATCGCCTCGTTCAATAAAAAATTCATTATGGTTATTGTCATAAACGACAATTGCATGGCTATCACGACTCACCGCCGAGTCACTCGCAGAGCCTAGGTCTAGACAGACTTCCATCCCTTTGTCTCTTCCAATTCTGTTATTACCTTGAATAAGGCGAAAGTCCTTACCCTTCCCAGGACCATCAATGATTACCAACCAACCTGCTACTGGTAAAAGATCTTCCTTGCTATTACTCTTAGTCAAAATCATCGTATTATTTGGATTTATCGGTTGAGTCTTAGGATTATTTTGAGAATTAATCATGACCGTTTTAGTTGAACTGTCAGCATCGTCACTGGTAATCATTTGAGTTTTACCGGCTGAGGAAGGTTCAGCAGGAGAGCTTGTTGAAAGCTTTTCGTCTTCGCAAAATGGGCACGTATCATATGCCTCTGCATCATACATATGTTTTTGTGCATCACACCATTTCATAGCCATATCTAAGTATCCTTTTTAAAGTTATTTGCCCATTAACTTATTAATAAAATTATTTAAACAGTATTCTCCGCAATGCTGGATGACCGCTTCTTCCCGTCCTTGGAGAATATGCATTATGTATACCAAAAGAGCACTCATAATAAGCGCTAATAAAGTTGTATCAAAAGCAACAGCCAGCTCAGAGGTGAGCTTAGAAACAAAATCGGATTTCTCAGCATTTCCTGGAATACCAGCATAAGCAAGCGCTTCTGAAATACCTACAACTGTTCCAATAAATCCTAAAGTAGGAATTAGCCAACAAATATAACGAATCATGTTGTATTGAACATCGAGCTTAAATTGCATCATTTCCAACTGTGAATTTAACATTTGATGCGTTTCTTCGGTTGATTTATTGCTTGCTTGGTAACGCATAAATAAGAGTTGGATGAGCTTAGCTAGTCGATCTCTCTTGTCATAAACATTTGTCATAGTTTTTGTCATTAACTCTTGGTTGTAGAAAACCCCATTACCTTCCAAAAGATAATTGCTTGCTAGAGCGACAACATCTTTACGACTTTCAAGATGACGAATAAATAATTCTCCAATCCCTATGAAAAACACAAGCCACATTAAATTCTGAATGCTGTAGATCCCCTCACCAAAGAATCTCAACTCAAGTTTTGAACCGGATAAAACGATTCCCCCTAAAGTAATAAAAACTATGCTAATGATTACCGAGAATATCCTTATTTTAAGATTATTTATCATTCTGAAATTCCTAGGCATTTAAATTGCGTTTTAAACCAGTACGAAATATTTTTTTCTGCTTTAGTCAATTTAATAACCGCAAACGAAAAGTTATCAAAATAAGAATCTTGTTCTGCACGTTCTAAAACTTTTTTTTCAAAGCTTTCCATTAAAGAACTTATGTCTGAAGAATGACAAATAGAAGAAAGTTCTTCTTCTGATACCCATTCCCAAAAACCGTCAGTGGAGAGCACAAATACATCATTTGGTTGGATTTGACGATAGTTTTGAAGAAAACGTGGTTTTATTTTTGTATTAGCGCCTCCTAAAGAACCCAAAAGTTTACTGCGCTCTGGGTGATGGGCCATTTCCTCTTCAGAAATTTCACCTAAATCCACTAACATCTGAGGAACACTCTGATCTTTGGTTTTTTCTATCATTTTTTCTGATTGAAAATGATACAACCTAACATCACCACTGTGAGCCCAATAAGCCAAACTATCTTTTATCATCAAAACTACAAGAGTTGTCCGCATGTTTTCAAAGTCGAGTATTTCAGATTGTTTCTGAATAATTGCCTGATTTGCTTTTTCAAATGCGGTAAATAAAGTTTCTGGCCTATCAAAACTAAATTGATCTGTTTGAACAAAATCAGAAACTGAAGAAATAGCTGTATGAGCAGCGATACGGCCCCCTTTGTGACCTCCTAAACCATCTGCGACACAGAAAACCAACGAACCATCTTGAGCACGAACGAATCCCCAACAATCCTGATTTTCTCCTCGACCACCTTTATTGCTAACAAAAGCTGCCTGTAAATTTTCATCAACAACACTCTTATAACTTCGTTGCTCAGAATTTTCGTGATCCCATGATATATCTCTAATGGTGTTAACTTTATTCAACGGTAACACCTCCATCCTGTGTTATTTTTATATTCGCTACAAGCTCATTCTGTCTTGGTAATAAAGATATGTCTGGCAAAGGATGACTCCCCTTATTGGTGTATACCATTCCTGTAATATTGGCACGCTGTTGCCCACCATTTTGCGCGTAATAGTCATAGTAAATTTTATACACACCAGGAAGAGCGACAGGTATTTCCCAAACTTCTACTCCTGGGCCTCTTGTTGTATCACGACTCAACCGAGCACTTGAGCCAGGATAATCTGAACCAGTGCGGTTATGACGGTTGAAAAAATACTCATCACCATTAGGTGAAAATACATGAAGATCAATATCCACCATTGCTTCTGGCCATTGCATTACGACAGCAATAAAAACTTGTTTTTGCTGTTCTTCACATTTTTCTTGTTGGTTTTTAGTTTGTGCTAGCTCTTTTTGCAGGTTTGCTAGGCTTGTTTTTTGGTTTTTAACATTATTTCTACATGCAAGTAATTGCTCATTTAGACTTTCGAGACTTGATCTTAATTCTTCATTTTCTTGCTGTAACTCTCGAGATTGCTGCATAAGTGATTGGTCTGTTTTTAGGTAATAAGGCAGCGCAACAACAGCTATTAAAATGAAGACTCCCATCGCAGAAGCAAACAAGTCCAGAGCTGACATACTGAAGATATTGATTTCTTTATTTCTTCTTCTCATGCCATACCCTTTAATTCATTCTTTTATAAGAAACAGACTCATCCGCTAGGAAAACTCGTTGACCCACTTTAAGCACGGAGTTCTGACATTTATTTTCTGGGCTATCGATATAAATACCGTTACTCGATTTATCTTCAATTCGTAAGACTCCACCTTCTAACAGTTCAAATATTAAATGCTGTTTTGAAACATGAACGAATTCATTAGGAATCACAATATCATTACCAACATCTCGACCAACAGAAATACACTCTCCTACGCGAATAGAAATGATAGGGAGAAGACGATTACTCGGTTCAAGTTGAACTGTCTTAACCTCCTCGTTATCCGAATCATTAATGCGAAGAAATGTTAATAATATATTTTGCTTTGCCAACAAAACTGTTGATGCATCGGTAAAAGACGTTGCTTGGTTAGGTTTCAAGTTTTTTCCATCAACCATCGTTCCATTTGTTGAATTAAGATCTGTAAGAAACAATTGACCATCTACAGAGGACAGTTTCGCATGAATGCTAGATATAAATGGATTATCAATTTTGATATCAGCTGCTTTATCCCGTCCAATAAGATATTCTGAATTCGAGCTAATTCGGTGATTGAGAATTTTTTTACCAGAGTCAATTACATCCAAGGAACCTAATATATATATCTCCAAGTGAGAACGGATATCGTCGGATTTTTCCGGTGCTGGACTTGAAGTAGCTATATCATCTTCATACTGAAACCCATGAACAGGGTGATATCGGTATTTTTTTCCATCATCATCAATCTGCCAATTTTCTTCTAATGGTTTGATCTCTTTTCCACCCAGTTTTTGAATGACGGAATTGAGTAATTTTGAATTTGTTTTCTTATGTTTATTTTGAGTGATTAACCTTTTCAAATTCCAGACAAAGATGAGCAACACTAAAATCAAAATACCTAGCCCAATCAATAGAAAAAACAACCATTGAGGCATCGAACTAACGCGGCATTTAAAACTCGCAACCTGATAGTCTATGTTTAGACCTTTTAAAAAATCAAACAGCGCTGAATTAGCACTCGCAAACAATACATTTTGATTTTCAACATGCACAAAAGTGTTTACACCAACCACTTCTCCACATTGGTTAACGATCGGGCCACCGCTATTCCCCCCAGAGACAGCCGCGTCATGCTGCCAAACTTTATGCCCATTAGGATGAGTATGTTCAGAAACTAAAGTCCCATTATGAATTTTGGGGACAAAAAAACCAGGGTCCTCCGGTCCTCCCAATATATCTCCATCACCTGGAAACCCTATTGAGAAAGTAGAACTGTTTTCTGAAATAGATGTTTCACTTGAAAAAACTAATGGCACTAACTCTAAGTTTTTAACTTTCAATGCAGCTAAATCTTTTCCCGATGAACTTGAATCAAAGCCTAGAACCTCTAGCGGAAAGGCTTTGAGTTTGTGATGATCGTCTCTCACTAAAAAAAGATGGTTTTCAGAGACGTTATTGAGTGAAAGCTCAATAACATGATGATTTGTAATTAAAACATCTGAATTAATCGCAAAAGCTGAACCATGTCCTAATACAAGATATTCTTTACCTTGGCTCTTGAACATTACATTTGGTGGTTTTGAGATATAGCCATACTGGTTAAGTGCCTGTTCTGCTGAGGGATACTGTCCAATCAGGTCTTCAGGTACTAATTTCGCCACCCAGATTCTATATACGCTCTCACTAGATTTGACGACATTTTCATTAGCTGAATAGACAAAACTTGAATTTAGCGCGAGTAAACAGGCTAAAAAAACTAAAAAAGGATTAAAAAACCTCACTCAACTTACCCTATTGTTCAGTACTATTGTCAGGTACTTGGACTTTGTTTAGTGAATCATTTTCCTCTCCTTGAGGTTCAGAGCTTGTTTCAGGTTCTGTTTGAGTGGGTGTTAACTCAAGCTCCCTATTTTCCAAACGAGTGTCTTCGGCACTTGCCTCTTGAACCTCTAGATTTTGACTCGAAGACTCTTCTAGGACCTGCGATGATTGATCAGTAACAGTCGAATAAACAGAAGCAAATAGTTCTTTAACAGGATTTAAATAAAAAAGAGCAACACCCATAATTAACAAAACGAAGATTAAAATGGCGATCACATTTCTCTTTGTCAATTTTTTTTGTTGTGGTTTTTCATCAGAGATCAGAGAGGTGTTAACTTTTTTGCCACTAGCGTCATTTTCAACCAAAGCAGTAAAAGGCTTTACTAGAATTAATGTCGTATTATCTTGGTAAGGATTTTTCTTTTCTTCAACAGCTTTAAGAATCCCTGAAACCATTGTGTCTAAATCATCAACACTCGACTTTAATAACGAATCAATTTCACCGTTTAATCCATCATCTAGCGTTTGAACTCCATCACTGGCAATCAATAAAATTTCGCCTTCAATGAGGGTTCCTGATTGAGAATCGATTAGCTCAATATTCTTACCCATCAAGGCACTGGTAATTGCATGCCTCTGCTCATGATTATCGGCTTTCTCTTGCGACAAAATCCCTTGTTCAACTTCTTTTAATAACTCTTCATAATAAGCATGATTTGCATTGACTCGTGCTAAACCGGTTTCATGACTCCATTTATAAAGAGGACTGTCGCCAACACTTACAAACCAATAATTATTGCTTTCCTTTTCATGCAATAAAGCGATCACCGTGGTGCCCATACCATTCATGTGTGGCTGGTCTCTCAATATCTCGGTAATACGGCTATTAGCTTCCTGAACGGCATTGTTCAAGTCGACTAAAGGGGCTTCAGATATGGATTGGTTTTCGAAATAATTAACAATCCCTTTTATCACTTCCTTACTGGCTAAGGCGCCACCAATTTGCCCCCCCATACCGTCAGCTAAGACATAAAGTCGGTAATCACCATTTTGAAGTTGCAAGTTAATTCGAGAATCTTGTTGCTCGGAGCGCTGGCCAAGAATTTGCCCATCTGAGATATTAATTTCCATGTTTAACACCTAATCCTTACTTAACTTGAGCTCTAATTGAACATTTCCACAATGAATCACATCTCCGGGCGTCAAACGGTAACTACCATCAATAACAGAACCATTCACAGAGGTTGGATTGCTAGGCGCACGATCTGTCCAGACGAGCTGGCCATTTTTATAATCCAAGATAGCATGGCTACGACTCACAGTCGGGTCTTGGATAACAATCGAATTCTCAGAATCGCGACCAATAGTGGTTGAATAATTTACTAACTCATAATAACTGCCTTTAGAATCTTGCAACCAGGCATAAGGTTCTCCTTGATGGTTTACAGCTTGATCAGGATTGAATTCATCCATTTTTTTCTGCATCGAGCTTAAAGCATTTCTCATTTCTTCATCGCGTTGCAATGATTCTTGTTTTTCTAATTCCTTTTCTGTTCGAACTTTTTGCTCTAGCTTCATTTTTTTATTTTTCTTTCTGAGTTTTAACACAACCATTAAAATCAGAATAGCAATCAAAAACGCTACAGATAAAATGACAACCAACTTAGGATTTTCCGAACCTGTATAAATCTGGATACTCACCAAAACGTTTTCCCATTCAGACGTATTCTGAACAGTAAGTTCTATTTGTGTTGCAACCGCGTTTTCTTCATTTACATTTGAAAAACTTACGAGAATGGTTTTGGTTCCAAAAGGGAGTTTTGCCGGATCAATATTGAGAATCCCAATTGACTCATTATCTAGTATGTTTCGAAAAAAAGGATCGAGCAATGAAGCATCTGAAAAATGCTGATAGGTGGCAGAGGTTTTATTTGATAATGTTTGAAGGACTTGTAATTTTAAAGCCGTTTTACTCTTGGCTAGGTCTCCAAAGCCAACAGTATGTATCTCAACTTGTTTATCATTCGCTAAATCCACAACTTCTTGCAATGTGATCGCCTTATCCTCAGCATCCCCATCAGAAAAAACGATGATTTGTTGTCGAGCACCATTACAAGATACCACTTTTTCCAAGACGCTCTTAATTGCCAAAAAGAGTTGAGTGTCTTTACCTTGAGGTTTTAATGATTGTATTTGTTCTTCAAGAGTTTCTTGATTTTGCTGAGAATTAAGTTCAACAACCTCAATTGGACTCTCTGCAAATTTAAATACTGCGGCATTGAGTGCTCTCATATTCTGAAACGTATTCATTCCAGCAATCACATCTGGCCAAAATGGCTTCATGGAAAGACTTGAATCTACCATAAGCACATAACAATTTACCTTATCAGAAACTACTCTATTTTCAGCTTCGATTAACTGACCCGAATTTTTCAAACGTGCCGTTACATTTCCAATGGGAGTATTTTGATTAGACTGCCACCATAACCAAGAATTAGCTGAAGCAGCATTTATATTGATAGCGCTTCTTTGCTCATCACTTAATGATTCGATAGGAGAAATTTTAATATCTGAAGCATGACTTATAGCGCTTATGGTGATAAATAAAAAAACAAAAAAACTTTTCATTGTTAATAAAACCTTATTAAGATACTTGATGATTACACCCCCCTACCGCTAATGAAGCAACCGCAAACCACATCGCCATACCCCCAAATTAGCTTTCCAACTGAAACAACCCAAAATTCTCTGGTTTTAACGATTGAAGTGTTCTTTCTATTTGCGGAATCCACACTTGATTGTACCTGAGAAGGTGTTAGCGAATTTTTAAGAGCACTTTTTCTGATCATTATACGATTATATTCACCAAACTCTTCTTCCGAGTTTATTTTTTGATTAGGGTTAAAACGTTTTGCCTCAATGTACCTATGTTCATAATCGTCGGATACTTTTTGATTTTTTTTACTTAGCTTAAACTCGACATACGCCAAATAAATGCCATAAGTAACTACTAAAGCACCATTTCTAGTAAAGTCAGTACATCCCAAAGATTCAGTTACAGCCAAAGGTAAGGCTCCTAGTGAAAGTACAATAAATATCGAAATTAGATTTACATTCAACATAAAATTTATTGTTGTTTTAAAATATGGTAAAGAATATTAGTTGGAAAATATGAAACTTTATTTAAGATACGCATGACGATCCAACTCTTTTTAAGACTAGTATATCCTTGCTAATAGGCTTTTGTTTACCATTCAAGTTTTGTTTTTTGTTTTTGTATGCTCTCTAAGCAGGCAAATTACTGTCCGCTACGCACGAGACGCACACTATGTTCGTAGCTGCGACCACCGTTTCTTCCAGTGCCTTCACTGAAATTGACAGCCCAAGCACGGTAATTAAGATGAGCAGGGAACGAAGATGACCAATACGAATTTGCATCCGAGTTTGGAAAAAATTCTTTATTTATAGTTGGTTTACTATAAATGCCTCTATCACCACTATCGCATCCATAATACCCTTCTGTTTTTTTGCTATTAGGCTCACCGCTATGATGTATGTACCTATCGTTATGATATTGAATTCTTTTACCATTTGAACAATAAACTAAAGTATTAAGCTCTTGAATAGTCGGCAATCTCCAATCGCTATAACCGGAAAAAATAGTTTTTGATGCAATTCTTTGTGCAGCATCAAATATATATCCGCTTGCATGGAGTATAAAGGAATTCCCATTCCAATTTTGACCTAAACTACAGCGCATCCACATGAGATTATTATCTGTATCAATCACTAAACCATCTTTGGCAACGTAAATACCCTTATTTGAACTATCAATTAATAAAGGAGTCCGAAGTTCTTCAGTGAGCCAATTTTCTGCGCGATTAAAGGCTTCGGCTTTTTCTTGCTAATTTGTACTTATTGAAATCAAAGATTTCAAGTCTGATGGAAACCATTACATATACGATTTGGATATTTTTTTAAATAATCTAACCATACATCATTTGTATACAGACGCTGCGCTCTTTGACAATAGTATTTTTCTTGTCCAGACATTTGAGATTAGTCAGAACTTGATGTTGAAGATGAGCTATTAGCATGAATTAATTGTAATTACGCAATTTTTCTAGAAGAATATTATTGATTTCCCCAGTGGGGGGTAAGCCAACTTCTTTTTGAAATCCTTTAATGGCAGATATTATCATCTTTTGACTATCTATCCCCATTGGTCCAGGTGCATATCCAGCTTTTACCAATAAACGTTTAACTTCTTGCAGCGAAGAAGCTGAAATTGAATTGTAATTACGCAATTTTTCTAGAAGAGTATTATTGATTTCACCAGTGGGGAGTAAACCAACTTCTTTTTGAAATCCTTTAATGGCAGATATTATCATCTTTTGATTATCTATCTCCATTGGTCCAGGTGCATATCCAGCTTTTACCAATAAACGTTTAACTTCTTGCAGTGAAGAAGTTGAAATTGAAGCTTCCGTTTCACCATTAGCATCAATTTTATAAATACCGGCTCCACACATTTCTGTCATTTTTAGATATTGTGCGGTATAACCTATTAAGCTGAAGACATTACCTGACTTGGTTAACCCCCCCGATGCTGAAGGTGCGATTGCATCAAAACGTAAATTCAATCCTTTTCTAAATAGTTGTTTCAAATCGTCCATTGAATCATTTAACTGAACATAAATATTCGTTGATTTTTTTTCATAAACAGTCCCCTTAACAATTCGGATGAACTTATCGTCAATCGAAACATTAAAGGAAATCTCTTTACCCTCAGATAAGGCACTTCGTACATCAATAAATTTGATAAAAGGTAAGGATTTATTACAAGCACCTTCATCAACATATAAAAAAAATGCATTCTTATTTGATTGAGTTCCTATAATGTAAAAGTTTTTCGTCTTATTCGCTGCAAAAGACCAATCTTTATAGTTCCAGTTATATTTAATTTCAGGTTCTGATGATTGTTCTGTTTTTTCAGGTGTAGGGTTCGCGCTAGAAGCAACTTGCGTACTTTGGGACGCCTCTTTTTTCTGAGTCTCAGAATCAGAAGTAATGACGATTAAAACAAGCATTCCAAAGATCAAAAGAAAAACTATCGCCCATGCTTCTTTTGGTTTACCTTCCATCGCCGTCGAAGAATCCGATTTATATTCAGGTTGTTTATTTTGACTGCTTTGAGATAAAGCTTCTTTAGGCTTTGTGCTTTCTGATTTTTGGGTCTCTTGTTTAGGTTTGACAGGACTTGAAATGCCAGAATCATTGGTTTTTTCAGTGTCTAATTGCAACATTAACAAATTAACTGAAGTCGTCGACTCAGGTCGCGCACTTTTTTTAATCTGCGTACACGCCTCAACAACTTCATAAAGTGTGTCACTGTATCCTTTCGCTACTTCTCGTATTGGCTTCAGTGGATCTGGCATATCTTCAAGCAGTGCATTCTGTCTGTCTTTGGAATCAGGCAATCCTTCTTTTGGTGCCATGAGTTTGTATAGCGTCATCCCGAAAGCATAGATGTCTGATGCAGGGGTTTGTTCTTGGCTTAGGCTGTATTGCTCTGGTGGAGCATAACCTGTGGTTGCAACCATGGAGCTGTGGTCGTGTGAGGCTTGCCCGGTCGCAAACCGTGCACCACCAAAATCAATCAGTAAGGGCTCACCATATTTGGTTTGGAGAATATTGTCGGGTTTGATGTCTAGGTGGAGGAGGTCGATGGAATGAATCTGCTTTAAACCTTTCAGAATCGGTAAGTAGTCTCGTTGTATTTCAGCTTCGCTAAACGGCTGTCCCTTTTTGGCATCGAGCTTATCTTGCAGGGATTCGCCTTCGACAAACTCCATCACAAAGTAGGCAGTGTTATTGGCTTCAAAGAATGCAATGACTTCTACGATATTAGGATGTTTAAACTCACTCAGTGTCGTTGCTTCTCGCTGAAAACGTCTTAACCCTTCTTGGTAGTCATTAGAGTGAT
>JGI10211J34971_10003104_pt1 | contig 13380 bp, 12 predicted proteins | sample Etolagsediment_FD_34971 | JGI IMG/M metagenome (IMG submission 34971) | reverse complement strand
AAAATACTTGCATTTATGCAACGTCGTCTTGGGCCAATGAATGTTGGGCCCTATGGATTGTTACAAGTTGCTGCAGATGGTATAAAACTCTTTACAAAAGAGGATATTATTCCTACTGGTGTTGTTTCAAGAATATTTAAGATTGCTCCAGTTATTACTGCTGCTACAGCATTTATGGCGGCAGCTGCAATTCCATTTCTGCCGTCTTTTACACTTTTTGGATACACAGTGCACCCAATTGTTGCTGATGTAAACATTGGTATTTTGTATGTTCTTGGTGTTATGGCGATTGGTTTATATGGCCCACTACTTGGTGGTATGGCATCTGCAAACAAGTTCTCACTTATTTCTGCTGCACGTGCTGCTGCTGTTTTCATCTCGTATGAAGTTGTAACGGGTCTTGCAATTTTAGCTCCTATTATGATGGTTGGTTCACTCTCTTTAATCGATTTTAATGAGTATCAAGCAGGTGGTGTGAGTGATTGGATAGTGTGGAGCCAACCTGTTGCATTTATTCTTTTTTGGATTGCAGCATTTGCTGAGACTGGTCGTACACCATTTCATCTTATAGCGAATGATCACGAAATTATTGATGGTTTTGGTACGGAGTACTCTGGTATGAGATGGGGTCTTTTCTTCATTGGTGAGTATGCTAACATGTTCTTTATCTCATTTGTAATTCCACTACTATTTTTAGGTGGATATGGAGATGGTAGCTTCTTAGGAGCGCTTGCTCTACTTGGTAAAATGGCATTTTTCTTTTTCTTTTTCTTATGGACAAGAGCTGCATGGCCAGATGTTAGACCAGATCAACTTATGTGGTTATGTTGGAAAGTACTTATGCCAATAGCAGTGATTAACATAGTTATCACTGGCTTTGTAATGATGTTTTAGGGAGATATGAAGAAAATGGAAGCATTTAATAATAGAAATGTGGCTGAGGGTGATTACTACTTAGTTGACATAGAAGATTATCCGACTGATGGTTGGGGTAAGTTTAAGCGAGTTGTTAAAAGAAGTTTTAGCGGTGAATTATTTGTTGGTTTATGGGTTGTTTTTCGTGAAATGATTAAGTTTGATATTCATACTATACAGTATCCACAAGAAAAGATGCCAATAGGTCCTCGTTATCGTGCAGTACATGAGATGAAACGTCTATGGGAGTCTGATGCTGAAAGATGTATTGGTTGTGGTCTTTGTGAAAAAATTTGTATTTCAAACTGTATTCGTATGGATACAAAGATAGATGAAAACTCTCGTAAAGAGGTTTCAGAATATACAATCAACCTTGGACGTTGTATCTTTTGTGGTTACTGTGCAGAGGTTTGTCCAGAACTTGCAATCACACATGGTGGTGAGTATGAACAAGTATCAGAACAGCGTGAGCATTTTGTAGATTATGAGTATATGCTTACTCCACTTGACACAATGAAAGCCAAAGCTCAACAAGAGTTTGAAGGTTTTGGTGCAATTACACCACATGAAGAAGAGCGTGTTAAAAAAACACCTCTTTCATATTAAGGAGATTTGATTATGTTTGAAGCAATAGCGTTTTACTTATTTGCATTTTTAACAATTGTGATGTTTTACATAACTGTAACTACATCACAAGCATTATATGCATTAACTGCTTTAGCAGCAGGAATGATTTTTATATCAGCATTTTTCTTTATCCTTGGTGCTGATTTTTTAGGGGCTGTACAAATCATAGTATATACAGGGGCTGTGATGGCAATCTATGCATTTGGAATGATGTTTTTTGATACTACAAGAGATGTGAAGGAGAAGAAAGGAAATAAGTTAATTGTTGTTGGACTCTCTACAGTAGCAGCAATTTTAGTTGTGCTTATCTTTAGTGCACCTATGATTTCTACAAATATGATAGCTTTTTATCCTTCAATTGAGGGTGCAGGAAATACACAGGAAGTTGGTATGGTGCTATTTACAAAATACCTAATCCCATTTGAAGTAGCTGCCGTTATGCTCCTTGTAGCCATGGTAGCTGGAATTGTTTTAGCTGGTAAGAAAATGGACTTATCCATTACGCTAATGAGCGGAGCTGAAATTGAAGATATAAAAAAAGACCAAGATAAAAAGGTGCTTTCATGATGGAAATAGGATTAAATCACTATCTAGTCTTGTCTACTATACTATTTACAATCGGCTTAGCGGGTGTTATGCGTAGAAAAAATCTTCTTTTATTGTTTTTTTCTACTGAAATACTTTTAAATTCAGTAAATATCGCATTTGCTGCTATTTCACACTATTACGGTGACTTAACAGGTCAGATGTTTGCATTTTTTGTAATTGCAATTGCTGCATCAGAAGTCGCTGTTGGACTAGGATTATTGATTGTATGGTTTAAACGCCATGGCAATATAGACCTTGAAACTATGTCAAGTATGAGAGGATAAAAAAATGGAAAAATATTTATACATTGCACTTTTTGCACCTCTGGTGAGTTCTTTATTTGCAGCTCTTTTTACTGCTACTCCAAAGAAGCAGTTTGTTGGCATAATAGCTAGTTTGTTTATATTTACAGCGTTTGTAAGTAGTTCAATACTTTTAACTCATATTTTAAATGGGGGAGAAGTCGTTCATGTTGAGATGATGACCTGGATGGCGACAGGAGATTTATATATTCCTTTTGGTTTTGTTGTAGATCAAGTTTCTGTTACTATGATGATGGTTGTAACTTTAGTTTCTACAATTGTACATATTTACTCAATTGGATATATGGACCATGATGCAGGATTCAATAGGTTTTTCTCTTGGTTATCTGCATTTGTATTCTCAATGATGGTACTTGTTATGAGTGATAACTTTGCTGGTCTTTTTATTGGTTGGGAGGGTGTTGGTCTTTGTTCTTGGGGACTTATTGGCTTTTGGTTTCACAAAGAGATTGCTACTTGGGCCGCAAATGAAGCTTTTATTATGAACCGTGTTGCTGACCTTGGAATGCTAATTGGTATCTTTTTAGTTTATTGGAATACTGGTTCACTTCAGTATGATATTGCATTCGCTGCTATGCCAGCATTAGAGACTTCTACACTTACATGGATAGGTATCTTCTTGTTTATTGGTGCTATGGGTAAGTCAGCACAGTTTCCACTCCATACATGGCTCGCTGATGCTATGGAGGGTCCAACTCCTGTTTCTGCATTAATTCATGCGGCAACGATGGTTACTGCAGGGGTTTATCTAGTTATTCGTTCACACGAACTTTATGATTTGATTCCAAATGTGGGTCTTTCCATAGCAAGCCTTGGTGCTTTTGTTGCAATGTTTGCAGCATCTATGGCACTCGTAAATCGTGATATGAAAAGAATTATCGCATACTCAACACTTTCACAGCTAGGATATATGTTTGTTGCTGCAGGTCTAGGAGCTTATTGGGTTGCACTTTTTCACCTTATGGCTCATGCTTTCTTCAAAGCACTTCTTTTCCTCGGTGCAGGTAATGTAATGCATGCTATGCATGATGAACTTGATCCATTTAAAATGGGTGGACTCAAAAAGCCTATGAAATGGACTTTTATAATGATGACCTTAGCATCTGTAGCACTTGCGGGTATCTATCCTTTTGCGGGTTTCTTTTCAAAAGATTTAATTCTTGAAGTCGCTTTTGTCGAACATCACTACATAATCTATACTGTACTACTTTTAACAGCAGGCTTAACAGCGTTTTACTCATTTAGATTAATTGCACTTATTTTCCATGGTGAAGAGAGATACAAACTTTTTGGTATTGATCCACATGAGGCTTATAAATATATGCTCGTTGGTATGAGTCCATTACTCTTATTGGCAATTATTGCAGGTTCATTTAAAATCTCTTATTTTGAGATGGTAACAAACCTTTTACCAGAAATTGAGTATCACATACATCATCCGATTACATTTTGGATTATGACAATAGGCACACAACTTTTTGTTATAGCTGCAATTATCTTTGCCTATAAAAAATATGCAAACTCTAATGTTAAAGTTCCAGATGGAACATCTGCTATGGAGAACTCAATAGGATATAAAATACTTAAAAATCAATATTACATTCCTTATGCTTATGAAGAGTATATAGTAAAACCATACAGAGAATTATCATCTCTATTTTGGCAACAAATTGATATGAAAGTAGTAGATGCGACTGTTGATGGTATAGCAGGCGTTATTTACTCTACTGGTGAAAGAACGAGAGATATGCAGAGTGGTAATCTATCTACAATGTTAAAATGGATGGTAGCAGGAACAGTTGGACTGTTATCATTAGCTGTGGTTTTTGGACTTGCAGTAAGACACTCTGATGAGATTTTTGCAATCTTGTCAGGTTTAGGAGCTTAATTTATGTTAGATCATATATTATCAGTATTAATTTTCTTTCCAGCACTCGCCGGAGTGTTTGGTTTTATGATTCAAAAAGAGAGTATCCGTACATATGGAATTAGTGTAGCTGTAATAGAGTTTGTACTCTCATTATGGCTTTGGTTTGCATTTGACTCAAATGTATCTGGAATGCAGTTTATGGAACAAATCGCTTTAGTTCCTTCTTTTGGAATTAGTTACATACTAGGTGTTGATGGTGTTTCACTGTTTATCATCATATTAGCTGCATTTTTTACAATGATTGGTATCGCATCTTTAACTGATACTCCGAATGAAAAAAATATGATAATCACTCTATTGTTTTTACAAATGACAATGGTTGGTGTGTTCGCTGCTCTTGATGCAATTGTTTTTTATGTGTTCTGGGAGCTTTCACTTGTACCAATGCTTTATATTATTGGTGCTTGGGGTGGTCCTCTACGTGTTTATGCATCAGTAAAGTTTTTTCTCTACACATTTACAGGTTCTCTTGTAATGCTTGTTGGTATGCTTTTTATGGCTTACTTCTTCTATCAGGCGACAGGTGTATGGAGCTTTGCGATTCTTGATTGGTATAGACTTATACTGCCTGAAAGTTTTCAGTTATGGTTATTTGCAGCATTTTTTATTGGTTTTGCTATAAAAGTTCCTATGTTTCCATTTCATACATGGTTACCATATGCTCATGGTCAAGCGCCAACTATTGGTTCGGTAATATTAGCGGCAATACTACTTAAAATGGGTACATATGCATTTATTCGTTTTTCATTGCCAATGTTTCCTGATGCATCAGTCTTTTTTATGTATCCAATAGCAATACTTGCAATTATAATGATTATCTATACAGCAATGGTTGCTTATGCACAAAAAGATATCAAGCAAGTTGTAGCCTATTCCTCTGTATCACACATGGGTGTAATTATACTAGGAACATTTGCCCTTAATGTTGAGGGTATTTCAGGCTCTATATTTTTAATGATAGCTCACGGTGTCGTTTCAGGTGCACTATTCTTGCTTGTAGGTGTGATTTATGATAGACGTCATACGAAGATGATGGATCAGTTCGGTGGTTTAGCACATGTGATGCCGCGTTATGCAACTATTTTTGGTATTATGATGATGGCTTCAGTTGGTATGCCACTAACCATTAACTTTGTTGGAGAGTTTTTATCTCTACTTGGATTTTATCAACAATCACATACCTTAACACTACTTGCTGGTGTGGCAATTATTGTTGGTGCTATATATATGCTTGCTGCTTACAAAAAAATATTTTTTGGTAATGTTACAGTAGAAGAGAATAAAAATCTTCCAGATGTAAATAAACGCGAGCTTGTAGCTCTTTTACCATTGGCAATAATTACAATATGGTTAGGTGTATATCCAAAGCCAGTTCTAGAACCAATTAACAACTCTGTTGAATCCATAGTGCAGTTAATGCATAATAAGGCGACGTCAGAGGAAGCGAAACTAAGAATCCCTAACCTTTTAGAAGGTGTAGAGATTACTAGAACACCTATGAAGGAGGCACACTAATGTTGACGCCAGTAAATGTTTCTTTAGAGTCTTTAAATTTAATCACTCTAGCACCTATGCTTATCCCAATAATAGGTGCACTATTTATACTAGTAATAGATATATTTAAGAGCAATCTTGATAAGACTCTCTATGTTGTATTAAGTTTACTCTTTTTAATTATGGATTTTGGTGCATTAGTGGATGCCTCTGGTATTTTTGTAGCTGATGGCACTATTATGGGTGTTTTTGATGTTATGCTTATTGATGGTTTAGCAATTCTTTCTCAGTTTATAATTGTTGGTGCATCTTTACTTTTTATTCCCTTAGCATTAACTCACAATCGCTTTCATGAATTTTCGTATCCTGAATTTTTTGCACTATTTCTCTTTATGATAAGCGGATTTCAGTTTATGGTTGCAACCGATAATCTGATTTTAGTGTTTGTTGGACTTGAGACTTCATCTTTAGCACTGTATACACTTATTGCAATGCATAATCGTGACAAATCTTTTGAAGCGGCTATTAAGTACTTTACTATGGGTGCACTTGCAGCTGGTTTTTACTCTTTTGGAGCGATGGTCTTTTATGCACTTACAGGTTCGGTTGAGATTAATCAAATAGCAACAGTTTTAGCTGCTAATGGCTATGCTGATATTGGCTATGTGCTTGTTGGTGTCACTTTCATGCTTGCATCATTTGGTTTTAAGCTTTCAATAGTACCATTTCATACTTGGGCACCAGATGTGTATGAGGGTTCAAGTGCTGCAATGGCAGGATATATGTCAATAGTTCCAAAAATAGCAGCATTTGTTGTTGCAATGAGACTCTTTGAGTTCCTAATTCATAGCGGTGTCGTTTGGCTGGAAATCATACTCTACATTTTTGTTGTTGTAACTATGACTGCTGCAAATATTTGGGCATTAGTTCAAAGTGATGTTAAGCGTATGTTGGCATATTCATCTATTTCACATGCAGGTTTTGTAATGGCTGCTATTTTGATAGGTACTACACAATCAAATAGTGCACTTTTTCTTTATTGGGTCCTCTTTAGTTTTACTAATCTTGGTTCATTCTCTATGTTGTGGATGTCCCGTCAGAAACATCTTCCCGCACATCAAATAAGTGATCATAGTTATGATAAATTTGCCGGAATGATTAAAACAGCACCTGTTGCGGCTGTTATAATGGCTCTGTTTATGTTGAGTCTTGCTGGCTTACCTCCATTTGCACTTTTCTGGGGTAAACTTTATATGATAAGCTCTGCAGTTACAAGTGGATATACGGTTTTAGCACTTGTTATGGCATTAAACTCTGCTATAGCTGGATACTATTACATAAAATTAGTTGTCTATATGTTTATGAAAGAACCAGTTATTGGAAATGATGGACATGTATATGTAACAAATGCAACTCTTGCTCTAAAATCTATCATCGGTTTTGCGGCTATAGGAACCATATTTGCTTTTCTAGCTATAAACCCACTACTTGAGTTTATTACTGCTTTTGTGTATAACAGTGGATATTAATAGTTAAAAACTACATAGGAGAAGAGAATTTGTTAAAATGGATACTCTTCTTGTCTCTCTGCATAAATCTTTTCGCACTTGAAATATCTGTTGATAGTGCGAAGGATGAATTTTCAAAATACTCTACATTAAATATCTGGGATACCAACGAATTCATTTGTGAAGCAATAAAAAATGATTTTGATATAACGACAGAAGTCATTTGTGCATTTACAAAAAAACCATCACAGCTCATTCAAACTATAAAAAATGATTTTTTTATAGTCAATACCCTGATACGTAAAGATACTTTTTTCGTTTCTATTAAGCCAAGGGAAAAAATTAAATTAATATCCGAGGTATTTGACTTAACTAAAGACGACACTGTTTATAGTGTATCTACAGTTGTGTCAAAAAGATGGTTAATAATAGGATATAAAGAGAGTCTTCCTCTAATTTTTAAAAATGGGTATTCTGAGCTCGGAATAAATTTTCCATATTTCCTTGAAAGAGATAAGTTGCCATTTGTAGGCAGTTTGGATATAAAAGGNAATCCTGTATATATTAAACGAGTAGGCGATGTTAAAGAGTACATCAAAATTAAAAACCTCTTCACAGAGAAGAAGTATGACAGATGTATGGAGTTAATTGATGAGATATTATTAGAATATCCAAATACACTATTTAAAGCTGAACTCTTATATTATAGAATTAAGGTTTATGCAAAGCTCAACGATTATGACAATGTGGTAAATAATTCTAAAACATATTTAAGAGAGTATTCTTCAAGTGAAAATATACCAGAAGTATTAGCACTCGCAGCAAAAGCTTATTCAATGATTGGACTAGCTTCAGATGCTGAGTATTTCTTTGACAGGTTATTTAATGAGCATAAGGGTTCTGTTGCATCTCAATGGGGGTATATATATATAGCTGAAATGCTTGAAGCATCTGGTGGACTAACTAAAGCGGTTCAGTTTTATAAGAAAGCATTAAATGAAACAAAAAATATAGACGTTGCTATATCAGCAGCATATCATCTTGCAAATACTTACCAAGGAATAGACTCAAAAGAAGCTGCTAAATATATTGAGAAAATAATTAGTGCAAAACCAAGTTTTTTTATGCAAAATTTGATNAGTGCGAATAAAATTATGGATGCTTTTTCCGATGAAGGTGACTATAAAACTGCTGCAGGTATAGGGCAAGCTATTTTAAATGAGATNAACCCAGCTTATGATGAGTATGAACTTTATTTAAAAGATATTGCATTATGGCTGGCTAAGACAGAAGATAAACAAAAAGCTCTTANAGCAATAAACAAATATATTAANGAGTTTCCAGATGGTGACTATATTAGTGAGATTGATTTTGTAAAGGATGCTCTTTTCTTTGATACTCCAGATTTAAATACAACGGCTCGTCTTGCAGAGTATGAAAAATTAATTGAAATATATAGTAATGATACAATCGGAAATCGTGCAGTATATGAGAGAGCTAAACTACTTCTTGAGCTAGGAGATTTCTCACAAATAATAAGTAAAAAAGATGAAATCTTACAACTAGATGCTGATGTATACCCAGATAAAGAAAATATAGTGACACAAGCAGCAGTAGGACTCATGGAAGAGTCCTTAGAAAAAAAAGAGTGCGAAAATGTTCTTCTAATATCTAGCGATTATAACATAACACTTTCAAATAAATGGGATGATGGCATATATGATTGTGCGATGAGAGGTGGTGACTACCAGCTTGCTAAAAAAACAACACAAAAGAATTTAAAGTCAGTAGATATGGATTTGAGGCAAAAATGGCTCTATCGATATGTAAAAGTTGATTTTGCTATTGGAAACTATAGCGATGCAATAGGTGCTGCGAATGACTTGATTACTCTACTTGGAAATGATAGTAATAGCTCAGAGTATAAAGATACCTACAGATATCTTTTTGACTCTTATAAGAGAGTAGAGCAAAAAGAAAAGCTTTTTGGAGTGATGGATAAAATAGAAGAGCTCTTTGGCTTAACCTATGAGGACATAGAACGTTATGTGACAATGGTTTCTATAGGTAGTGAAAATAAAGATGACAATATGGTAATAAAATATGCAACTAAAGTAATGGATATACAGAACTCCTCATCCTCAAGTGCACAGAGTCCTTATGTCGAATTTACACTATATCAGTCATATATAAATCTTGAGAATTATAATTTAGCACTTTATATAATAGAATCATTAGATGGTGTAAAATTGAAAAATGTTGATAGAGCTAGACAGAAGTATTTACTTGGAAGTACTCTTTCTAAACTCTGGAGAGATGATGAAGCAAATAGAGCCTATAAGGAAGCTATAGAGGCTCAGCCAGATTCACCATGGGCAAAGCTGGCAAAAAGTGCACTAAAGTTCTAGGCAGTCTGCTATAGAGTAAAAACCACTTGGTTTCTTTGAAAGCCATTTAGCTGCACGAATCGCACCTTTACTAAAAGTACTTCTTGATGTTGCCGTATGGTTTAGCTCTATAAACTCCCCCTCATTATAAAAGCCAACAGTATGACGCCCTACTATATCTCCACCACGAAGAGCCATAACNGAGATTTCATCNGTAGTTCTTTGACCTATATTTCCATCTCTGCCGCTAACTCTCACCTTATCTAAGTCGAGTTTTCTAGCGGTAGCAGCAGACTCTGCAAGTGTGAGTGCTGTTCCACTAGGTGCATCTTTTTTATGTTTGTGATGCATTTCTACAATTTCAATATCAAAGCCCTCTAAAGCAGCTGAAGCTTGTGCGACAAGCTTGTTTAGAAGCGCAACACCTAGAGACATATTTGTAGCATATAAAACTGGCATAACTTCACTTGCATTTTTAAGAAGGTTTAACTGATGGATATTAAGACCAGTAGTTCCAATAACTAGAGGCTTTGGCGTTTGAATTGCTGCTTCTAAAAGTTCTTCACAAGCATCAGGAAGAGAGAAATCAATAATAACATCACTTGCATTCAAAAAAGAGTTCATATTTGAAGTGACTAAAATAGAAGGGTCAATAGAAAAATCTAAACTATTGCGTACATAGACACTACTTACACTTATATCAGGTGTCTCTTTTAGGTTCTCTAAAAGTAATTTACCTACTCTACCGCTTGCTCCAAAACTCCAACTTTAATCATAAATATTTCCTCTTTAATTATTTTTAAAATGATACCAAAACTGTTCTTACTTTTGCATTGGGGTGTCTTCTATATTTCCCCACTCTTTCATAGATGCATCATAAGTTTGACATCTTTAAAGTCCAAATATTGTGTTAGTATGTACCAGTTCATCGAAGCTTCAAGACCTCCGGTACAGTATGTAATAACTTCTTCATTTGGATTCAGTTTATTATCTTCTAGATAGAGTTTTTTAAGTTTTGTATCATTTACAAGAGTTTCATTCTGATTAAACTTATCTTGCCAAAAGCTACTTTTTGCATTAGTAATATGTCCACGGCGTTTTACTCCTGGAGACTGTTCTGTACCATCAAAGAACTTTTTAGGTCTTGCTTCAATCATTGATACTTTTCCAAGTTGACTTTTAACATAATCTATGCCAACAAGTGTTTGAGGATTATACTTTGCCTGAAAGTTCCCTTTAGTATACTTCGGCGTTTGTAGACTTATGGCATCTTCTTTGTCTAAGTAATTATTTTTCCATTCGTCAAAACCACCATCAAGTATACTAATGTTGTCAAAACCATTTACAACTAGGGCAAGGGCAATATAGCTCGCTTTTAAAATCTCTTTAGCATTATTGTGCCCGTATAATACTACATAAGAATCATTGTTAATTCCAAGGTTCTGTGCTACGGTTTGTATCTCTTGAGACGAATTCATAAGCATATACTGATTGTCTACCCAATGTCTGAAGCTTGAAATATCAGCTCGTCTTGCATTTTTAATATGCCCTTCATCATAGTTTTCTTGATTAGTTGTATCAAGTATAACTATATTTTTATCATTTAGCTTATTATATAAATCTTCTGCTTTTATAAAAGCATCTTTAGCAAATAACGAGAGTGTAAAGAAGAGTAATGTAAGTAAAATTTTCATTTATATTTCCTATTTATGATTTAGTTGATTAATTTAAAAGTTCATCAACATACGAGATGGCTTGTAGAGCTGCTACAGCACCATCACCAGAAGCACTTATGACTTGTTTAGGAGCGGCTATACGCATATCTCCAGTTGCATATAGGCCAGGTACTGAAGTTGCCATTGAGAGATTAACAATTACTTGTCCTTGCTCATTCATATCACATAAAAAAGTGCCATCTTCTTGGATAAGCACTTGGTTATTAACATCATTTCCAACAAAAGTAAAAACACCTGGAACTACTATGTCTCTAATTTCACCATCTTTATTTTTGACTTTGATTCCCTTAACACCGCTTTTATCTCCATAAACTTCATCAGCAACTGAATCCAATACAAACTCTATATTTTCTGTTTTTTTTGCTCGTTCGATTGTGTTGGGAGCAGATCTAAAAGTGTCACGTCTATGGATGACATATACTTTTGAACATATTTTGGCCAGATAAAGTGCTTCTTCAAGTGCAGTGTCTCCACCTCCAACAACAGCAACTTCTTTTCCTTTATAAAAAAAGCCATCACATGTAGCGCAGGTACTTACACCTTTTCCAAAAAATTCACCTTCACCCTTAAAACCAGCACGACGAGGTGATGAACCTGTACCTATAATAACACTATGTGCATCTACGGTACTACCATCTTCTTTGTGTATGGTGAAGATATCACCACTTTTTGACACACGAAGTATGTTTACCATTTCATGAACTAAACCAAATCTTTGGCACTGTTCTGGCCAAGTGGACATAAGTTCCATACCACTTATCTCACCTGGAGCTCCAGGGTAGTTTTCAATCTCTGAAGAGTTCATTATTTGTCCTCCAGGCATACCCTTTTCAAACATAACGACATTCTCTAAACCACCACGTGTAGTATAGAGACCTGCTGTAAGTCCAGCAGGTCCACCACCAATTATTGCACAGTCTAAAATTGACATATTGACTCCTTATGCCCATGTATTATAAATTATTTACTTCTTTTGAAAGTTCTTTTAAATTATCGAGTTTTCTTATCATGCTATCTTGTTTATAAAGTGAATCTTTATACTTNTTTATAAAAAAAATTGAGGGAGATTCATAAATATTAAATCTTTGAATGAAAGAGAGCGATGTTTTTGTTCCACTTCTTAAAAAGATTGTTGAGTCAGTATTTTCCCTGACTCTATTGTAGTAGTCTATTGCTAATATTGGGATACTAAGATTTGTTTTTGCTAGAAGTTCTGCTGTCTCTTTTTCTCTTGATGAGTAAAATATGACGATATATTTCTCTGCTGTTGGAGTAAAGAGCTCATTTTTTTCATAAAATGTCCACTCATTAAAGTTGATAAATTTATACTCTGAAAATTTATAGTTGAAGTAAGCAAAAGAAGCAGCAATCATTGCTGCTCCAAAGAAAGAAGCTAAAAGTGTAGAAAGAGAGAAGAGGCTTTTGCCTCTCTTTTTTTCCACCGTTTAAAACTTTTTAAGTAGTTACGCTAAAAGAGCGTTGATTTTATCAGCTAGAGCAGCTTTTGATTGAGCTCCAACGATTTGGTCTACCATCTCACCATCTTTGAAAAACATGATAGTAGGGATAGAACGAATTCCAAATTTTACAGCAATATCTTGCTCTTCATCAGTGTTTACTTTACAAATTTTTGCTTTACCATCAAAGTCTTCTGCTAACTCTTCAATAACTGGAGCAATCATACGGCAAGGTCCACACCATGGAGCCCAAAAGTCAACTAGAGATACACCCTCAGAGAGAGTTGCTTCAAAATCTGCACCTGTTAATTCTATATATTTACCCATTAATAAATCCTTTTCTATTTTAATTGTGAAAGTATTATACAACGCAAATGTTAATCACATCTTTTACTTTGAAGATTTTATAGATAAT
>JGI10211J34971_10003103_pt1 | contig 13380 bp, 11 predicted proteins | sample Etolagsediment_FD_34971 | JGI IMG/M metagenome (IMG submission 34971) | reverse complement strand
ACAAGAATAGTTCCTCCACCTATACCAAAAAAGCCTGACATAAGACCTGTAAGAATTCCAAGTAGTATAAGTGTCATAGAGTACTATTCTTCTTTTTTCATAGCTGTAATAAAGTTTTCATAAATATCTTCTAACTCTTTATCTTCATTTGAAACATCAATACCATCATGTTCTTTAAGTGCATGTTCAATAACGGCAACTCTTTTAAGCATATAAGAGAACATCTCTTTTGATACATCGGGTAGGTCATTATGGTCAAGTTGTGATTTGTCATTACAGTCATCATCTTTTCTTCGTACAATTCTAGCAGGAACACCAACAGCTGTTGAACTACAAGGTACATCTTTAACTACAACAGAGTTTGCCCCTATTTTACAGTTTTTCCCTATAGAGATATTTCCTAGTACTTTTGCACCACTTCCTATAACACTATTATTTCCTATTGTAGGGTGTCTTTTCCCATGACTTAAACTCACCCCACCTAAAGTTACACCCTGATATATAAGTACATCATCTTCTATAATTGTTGTTTGTCCTATCACTACACCAAACCCATGATCTATAAAAACTCTTCTTCCTATAGTAGCAGCTGGATGAATATCTACATTTGTAAATAATTGAGAAATACCACTTAAAATCCTAGCTAATCTTTTGAAACCTTTATTATACAATCTATTTGATATTCTATAATTAACTATTGCCCAAATACCAGGGTAGTTAAAAATAAGTTCTATTTTCGAGTGTAATGCTGGATCATTTTTTCTAGGAACTGAAAAATCTTCTTTGATTAAACTCCATAAACCCATTTTATATTATCCTTTTGATGCTATTGTTTTTAAATAGCTATTGTCATTTATATATTCCATAAGAATATCTTTTAATTGTTCGTTTTGTGTCGTAGATACTAATCTATCTAAAATATCTTGTGAATTATAGTCTAAGTCATCAAATATCTCAATAATACTTTGAGATTTTAAAAATTTATCTTGCTTCATAACACCATCTTCAAAGATAATATTTACCTCAGATGGAGAACTAAAGAGATTGTGTTTCATACCTAATATATCTTGATATGCTCCAACTAGAAAAAATCCTAAGAAATAATCCTCTTTTGTTAGATCAATTTCGTGTAAATATAGAGGCTTTTTTGAATCAAATGGTATCTCTCCATCACTATCACAAGTTATATCCCATATATTTGCACTTCTTGTTCCTTTTTTATCAAGATGAGATAAAGGCATCACCGGAAACTCTTGATTTATTCCCCAAAAATCAGGTAATGATTGGAAAATTGAGAAGTTTAATAGATACTTTTCTTGAATTTTATTATCAAGGTTTCGTAACTCTTTATCATTTCTATGATCTTTTAAACTAATCGCTTTTTTAATAATAAGATGTGTTAAAACTTCTGCATTACTCCTATCATTTAAATCAACATATCCAAGGTCAAATAGTGTCAAAATAGACTCTAAATGTTCTAGACTATCATGCATATACTCTTTTGCATTTTCATTATTTATATCTCTATATAAAAGACTCAACTCCTCTATAATAGGAGGATTTTGACCTTTTAATCGTAAGTTTGATTCATTATACTCACTTGTAAATAGTTCCAGTGTTGGTGCAATAAGTACTGAACTAGGTGCTGAAATAAATCTTCCAGATTCTGTAAAAATATTTGGTACTTTTACTCCATTTTTTGATGCAATATCATTGAGTGTAAATAAAACATCACTTACAAACTCTTTTAAACTATACTGTGTTACTTTTTCATAAGCAGAGTATTCTATAGATAAACCACCACCAATATTAATAGCATCTAAAGAAGTTGCTCCCATTTTTATAAGTTCTGTATAGATATGTCCTGATTCTTTAAGCGCTTTTTTTAATGGAGCAATTGTATCCATAGCTGAACCTATATGAAAATGTATCATTTTCAATGAATCTACTAAACTGTTTTTCTCCAACATATCAAAAGCTTCAAGAATCTCTGTTGAACTTAGTCCAAATTTCGCATCGATACCACCACTTTTTGCCCAAGTTCCACTTCCTGAACTATGAAGACGAACTCGTAAACCTATACTTGGGCATGGAAGTTGTAATTCATTATGTAGTTCTATAATTGTTTCTAATTCATTAAGACCTTCAATAGTTAAAGTAATATTATGCCCTTGATTTTTAGCTATAAATCCAAGAGTTATCATCTCTTTATCTTTAAAACCATTAACTGTTATAGGGGCATTTTTATTGTTATAAGCCATTGCTAGAAGTAACTCAGCTTTACTTCCTGCTTCTAAACCATAATTTAAATGTGCACTATTTTCTAACATTGGTAATATATAGTTTGGAAGTTGATTTACTTTTAAAGGAAAGACTGCATAAAACTTTGAATCATAATTATATTCTTTTATTGTATCATTAAAAATACTATAAAGCTTTTCTATCTGCTTTTTTGTAATGTGTGGAAATCTTAAAATTAAAGGACCTGTATTTCCCTCATCTCTTATAGATTTAACTATATCTATTAAAGCTGGTTTTGATTCGTAGTTTAATCTTACTAAATCTTTATCTATTATGAAGTTATTATCACCCCATATATCTATACCATATCTATTCAATATATTATCCTTAAAATAAAGTGGTATTATATCAAATAAGGATTTAAAATCGATTTATTTTCAACTCAATTATTTTTTTTATTTCAACAACAAAAATCACACTAAAAGAGATACCTATAATAGCAAACCAAGTTTCTAAATCTAATGATTCACTTTTAAAAATATCATTCATCAAACTATTATTTGTAAAAAGCACTTGTAAGAATACCATAAAACTAACCCCTATTAGTAAAGGTTTATTATCAAAAATATTAGTTTTAAAAATAGATACTTCTAATTGTTTACAACTAAATAGGTAAAAAAGTTCAATAAATACAAAAATATTCACAGCCACTGTTCTTGCATATTCGACAGTATGACCAAGTTCCATCATATAATTAAACATCAAATACGAAGTTATTAACATATAAAATCCAACAACTAACATTTGTCTTATCATCACTTTTGTCATAATTGGCTCTTTAGAATCTCTTGGAGCTCTACTCATAATATTTTGTTCACTTGGTTCAAAAACAAGCATCAGTCCTAAAAAAATTGCTGTAGACATATTTATCCATAAAATTTGTAATGGTAAAATAGGTAAAGTCATACCAAGCATAATAGAAAATAATATTACTAATCCCTCACCAAGATTTGTAGGAAGTGTCCATGTGATAAACTTTACAAGATTATCAAATACATTTCTTCCCTCTTTAACAGCTCTTTCAATTGAACTAAAATTATCATCACTTAAAATCATGTCAGCAGCCTCTTTTGCTACTTCAGTTCCCCCTTTTCCCATAGCAATACCTATATTTGCCTGTTTTAATGCTGGTGCATCATTAACTCCATCCCCTGTCATAGCAACTATCTCACCTCTAGCTTGAAGGGCATCTACTATCCGTAATTTTTGCTCTGGTTCTACTCTTGCAAATACTTTTACTGTAGATACTTTTTGTATTAGTTCTTCATCACTTAACCCAAAAAGTTCACTACCTTGTAAAACACTCTCTTCAAAACTTTTATCTTGGGGAATTATAGTTATCATTTTTGCAATAGAAAATGCAGTTAAAGCATGATCACCTGTAATCATAATGATATTTATCCCTGCATTATGACATTTTTGTACAGCATCTATAGCTTCTTCCCTTGGTGGGTCCATCATAGCTTGAAGCCCTAAAAATATAAAATTATTTTTTAACTCTTTTTCATCTATTATATCTTGTTGTGTGATTTTTTTAGCCAAAGCTAAAACTCTAAGCCCTTTACTTGCATATTGATTAACTTGATTATAAATAGTATCTTTATCTATAGGAATTGTATCATTATCTAGCATTTCAAAGTCACAAATTTCTAAAATCTTTTCTACGGAACCTTTTATAAATATATGATTTTCATCAGTTTGTTTATCTTTATTTATAGTTGCCATATATTGTTTATCAGATTCAAAAGGTAAGATATCAATTCTTGAAAAATTATCTTCTAAACTATATTCATCATATCCAGCTTTAAGACAACTTACAATCAAAGCACCTTCTGTAGGGTCACCTTTGATACTATATGTTCTATCTTTTGAAACTAAATAAGACTCATTACATAAATATCCAGCTTTTAATACTTCTTTTATATTTATATCAAAATCTTTGATAACTTTACCATTGAGCATAAAATCACCAGTTGGTTCATAACCATTTCCAGTAACTTCATAAGATTTTCTTGAAGAATATATATTCGTAACTGTCATCTTATTTTGTGTTAGAGTCCCAGTTTTATCAGAACATATTGTTGTAACACTTCCTAGTGTTTCAACAGCTGGAAGTTTTCTAATAATAGAATTTTTCTTTGCCATTCTACTAACACCAATAGCTAAAGTAATAGTAACAGCAGCAGGTAATCCTTCAGGTATAGCCCCTACAGCTAAAGCTACTGATGCCATAAAAGTATCTATAATACTGTTTTCTCTTAAAATACCTACTAGAAATGTCAATGAAGCTAAAAGAAGAATAAGAATCAATAAAACTTTTGAAAAGTAAGATATTTTTTGAGTCAATGGAGTTTCTAATGACATTGTATTGTCAATCAAATCGGCTATTTTCCCTATTTGTGTATATTTTGAAGTTGCTACAACTATTCCTTTTGCTCTTCCATAAGTGACAAAAGTACCTGAATACAACATATTTTTTCTATCATTAAGTGTTATATCTTGCCCACAAATATCTATGTTTTTAGATACACTCACAGATTCACCAGTAAGCATTGATTCATCAACTTTTATATCTTTATGACTTATAATTCTAATATCAGCTGGTATTTTAGAACCAGACTCAAGAAGTACAATATCCCCAGGTACTAAGTCAACTGAAGAGATAGATATTTTTTTGCCATCTCGTATAACAATAGCTTCTGTTGTCATCATATTTTTCAAAGAATCTATTGCTTCTTGTGCTTTAACTTCTTGTACAAAACCTATAATAACATTTATAATAACAACACCAAAAATTACACCACTATCTATCCACTCACCTAAATAAGCTGTAATAAATGAAGCCGCTAATAAGATATAAATCAAAGCATTATGAAATTGCATAAAAAACTTTTCTAAAAGAGAATTGTCTTTTTTATTTTCAAGAATATTTTTACCAAAAAATTCTTCTTTATGTTTTACACTTAAAGGTCCTAACCCATCATTTATATCACTTTGTAACACTTCTACAATTTCATCTGATGAAATACTATGCCAATTTTGCTCTATAAGATGATGCATAAGATATCCTTTTCTTGTATTATAATTGAAAATTTAATCTCATTGTAACAAATTTACATTAATAAAAAAAGCCTCACTACTACTAGTGAGGCTTTTAATTTTTTAAACTAATTTTCGTTTTATTATTGTACCATAGCTTCTAATTCTTCATGAGAAACTTTGTTGAAGTTTAAGTATCTATAAACTTCATCTGTCATCTCCGGTTTGATTTTATTTGGAACTATTTCCATATATTCTGCTGCTGTAGGAAGTTTTCCTTTAAGAGCAACGACAGCTGCTAACTCAGCACTTCCAAGATATACTTGACTTCCTTTTCCAAGTCTGTTGTCAAAGTTTCTTGTACTTGTTGAGAATACAAAAGCATTTTGTGCAACTGCTGCTTGGTTCCCCATACATAAAGAACATCCTGGTATCTCTGTTCTAGCACCTGCCATTCCAAATACTGAATAATATCCCTCTTCTTGAAGAGTTTTTTCATCCATTTTTGTTGGAGGACATACCCATAGTTTTGTAGGAACTTGTCCCTCACCTCTTAAAACTTCACCTAAAGCTCTAAAAAGTCCAATATTTGTCATACAAGAACCAACAAATACTTCATCTATTTCAGTTCTAAGTCCAGCTGCATGAATCTCTGTAAGAGTTTTTACATCATCTGGATCATTTGGACAAGCTAAAATTGGCTCTGTAATTGTATTTAAATCAATCTCAATAGTTGCTGCATATTTTGCATCTTTATCAGCTTCTAAAAGTTCTGGATTTGCTACCCAAGCTTTCATCTTATCTCTTCTTCTTGCTAAAGTAGCTTTATCTTCATACCCTTGTGCAATCAGCTCATCAATTAAAACAATATTTGATTCTAAATATTCTATAATTGGTTCTTTATCTAATTTTACTGTACAAGCAGCAGCACTTCTTTCTGCACTTGCATCAGATAATTCAAACGCTTGCTCACATTTTAATTGTTCTAAACCTTCAATCTCTAATACTCTACCTGCAAAAATATTTTTCTTACCTTTTTTCTCAACTGTAAGTAAACCATCTTTGATAGCTTGATGAGGAATAGCATTAACTAAATCTCTTAGAGTAATACCTGGTTGCATTTCACCTTTAAATTTTACAAGAACTGATTCTGGCATTGTTAAAGGCATCATACCTGTAACTCCTGCAAAAGCAACAAGTCCAGACCCAGCAGGGAAAGAGATACCAATAGGGAATCTTGTATGNGAATCTCCACCTGTACCNACTGTATCAGGTAAACACATTCTATTTAACCANGAGTGAATTACACCATCACCTGGTCTTAANATAAACCCTTTTCTACTTGTCCAGAATTCTGGTAAAGTATGTTGTAGTTGAATATCNGCTGGNTTTGGATANGCAGCTGTATGACAAAATGATTGAAGAACAAAATCAGCACCAAAAGAAAGTGCAGCNAGNTCTTTTATCTCATCTCTAGTCATAGGTCCTGTTGTATCTTGNCTTCCAACNGTTGTAGCNATTGGCTCACAGTAAACACCNGGTTTAACACCTTCAATTCCACAAGCTTTTCCAACCATTTTTTGTGCAAGTGTATATCCACTTCCATCATCAGCTGGTTGATCTGGAGTTAAGAACATATCAGATGCTCCCATACCTAGAGCTTCTCTAGCTTTTGCAGTTAAACCTTTTCCTATAATTAAAGGAATTCTTCCCCCTGCTCTCATCTCATCAGTAATTGTATTTGGATTTAGTTTGAATTCACTTACAACTTTTCCCTCTTTTTCAATAACACCATCATAAGGTTTTACTGTAATTACATCACCAGTTTCAAGGTTATCGACATTTGCTTCAAGTGGTAAACACCCTGAATCTTCTGCTGTATTGAAGAAAATTGGAGCAATAATAGAACCAATAACAACACCACCTGTTCTTTTATTTGGAATACCTGGAATATCTCTACCCATATGCCATTGCACAGAGTTTATACCTGATTTTCTACTAGAACCTGTTCCTACAACATCACCAACATAAGCTAAAGGATTACCCTTTGCTTTTAGCTCTTTCATTGTATCTAATGGATTTTCCATTCTAGAAACTAACATAGAGTTCGCATGAAGTGGGATATCTGCTCTTGTAAATGCTTCACCTGCAGGAGATAAATCATCTGTATTTGTTTCACCAGGGATTTTATATACTGTTAAAGTAATCTCTTTTTCTAATTCTGGTTTATTTGTAAACCATTCAGCTTTTGCCCAAGATTCAACAACCTCTTTTGCTTTTGCATTTCCTTGATCCATTAACGATTTTACATCATTAAATGCATCATAAACTAAAAGTGTATTTTTAAGTTGTTCAGCTGCTGTATCAGCAACTTCACCATCTATTTTAAGTGCTTCAACTAAAGGTGTAACATTAAATCCACCTAACATAAGACCTAAAATCTCACATGCTTTTACTTTTGAAATAGCTTCACAAGTTACATTTCCTTGAACTATGTCATTTAAAAATGCTGCTTTTACATATGCAGCATCATCAACACCTGCTGGTATTTTGTTTATAAACATATCCATTACATAATCAACATCTACAATAGGTGATGCTTTTAATAATTCTACTAATTGTGCTACTTGTTCAGCAGTTAATGCTAAAGGTGGAACACCTAGCTTTGCTCTTTCTTCTGTATGTGCTTTATAATTTGCAACTAAACTCATAAATAAAGTCCTTTTAATAAATTTTTATATCAATTAAATTCTATCGAAAAAGACTTATTTTATATTTTTATTTTATATTTTTTTATTTTAAGTATTTTATATGAGTAGAAAAGTTACACTCTTAAAATATAGAAGTGTTACAATATGTAATAAAGTAACACTATCGTTATTTACAAAGTGATTTTAAAGCGAGTATTCTACAACTACTTTCCAAGATAGCTACTTTTTTTACAAGGTTATTCATATCTCTATCATAAACATAAACACCAACACCTCGTATCACAATAACATTATTTGGAGTTTCCTTGAGTAACTTTGGAACTTCAATAAAATTTCTATCATACCAAGTTGTAAAATCACCTGGGTCATATACAACTATTTTATCAAAAGTTGTTTTCCCAAAATAATCTTCACACTCTATAGTATCATGCTCTAATGCATATGCAGTAGTATAAGGAGGCATTCCACATGAAATATATTTTGCTTCATGTATTTGTGTATATATTGAGCTATGTATGATAGCATCAACACTTGCTAAATCCCAACTATAATCATGAAGATTCATAGAAAGTTGGCAAAGTGTGGATTCTTTAATCTCATCAAATATTGCATCTTTTTTATTGATTATAAATCTATTGTGGTCTATTTTTTTTGATATAGAACCATGATAAATACCGAAAAAGTTTTTTCTAAATAATGCAAGAGAAATTTTTGCTAAATGTTCAACGATTTTTTTATCAAGCATACTGTAAGCACCTTTAATTAATATTTTGATATGATACCAAATCAAAACATTAAATAGGATTAACCCTTGGATGAGACTCAAATACCACACATACCCGTACTTTTCAATGAAGTTATTGAAACTTTTAAAGATTTAAAAGATGGCTATATTATTGACTGTACTTTAGGATATGGTGGACACTCAGCTGGAATTTTAGAATCAAATCCAAATATCAAGCTTATTTGTAATGACCAAGATGATGAAGCATTAAACTTCTCTAAAAAAAGATTAGAAAAGTACAAAGATAGAATCATCTTTAACAAAGGGAATTTCAAAGATGTGATAGATACATTTAAAGATAAAAATATCGTAGGAATACTAGCAGATATTGGTGTATCTTCTTTGCAACTAGATAAAAACGAAAGAGGTTTTGGTTTTGAGAGTGAAACTCTTGATATGAGAATGGATCAAAATCAACATTTAACTGCCTCTGATGTAGTTAACCACTACTCACAAAATCAACTTGAAGATATCTTTAAAAATTATGGAGAGGTAAAAGAGTACAAAAAAGTTGCTTCTCTTATCGTTCAAAATAGACCTTTTAGCAGTAGTAAAGAGTTAGCACAATTTTTAAGTAAAAATATGTACAAAGGGAAACTACACCCAGCAACACTACCATTTCAAGGTATCAGAATAGAAGTAAACAATGAACTAGGTGTATTAGAAGAGTTATTTGATAAAATAGAATCTGCAAACTTCAAAGATACTCTTGTAGCAATCATCTCTTTTCATTCACTTGAAGATAGAATAGTAAAAAACTATTTTAAAAAGTGGACACAAAAATGTATCTGTCCACCTCAAGTGATGCGATGTACTTGTGGAAACAATCATCAAAAAGGAAAAATTCTTACAAAAAAACCAATAATCCCAACTCATAAAGAGATAAAAGAAAATCCAAGAAGCAGAAGCTCTAAGATGAGGATATTTAAGTTTGACGCCAACTAAAGCACTTTTAATTGTTTTTGCAAGCTTGATTACCACTTTGGTATTTTTTATGCCAAAGATATATTTACAAAATAATATCTATTATGTAAGTAAAGATATCAATAAACTCAACGCACAGTATATCTCACTAAAAGAGGAAAATAAATTTTTAAAACAACAACACGAAGATGCGTTGTTTAAAAATCAGATTACCGATAGTTTGATTTTGGAAAACTTTTATAAAAATGGGGATGAGTAGCTATCGTATAGAAGTAGCTGTTAAGAATATATAATCTTTCCCTGTAATTGTAACTCTAAACTTCTTTTGTTGGAGATATTTTTTACAAAAACTTACATCTTTATAAAGATTTGAGAGTTCTGAATAGTTGTAGTTTTTCACCCGTGCACCATATATCATCTCCCCATCAATCCAACGACAATTTGGAAACCCCATAATCATAGCACCATCTTTATTAAGATAGTTTTGTACTATATTCATAACAGTTTTATTAAAATCAATATTTGTACTTTGGAGCGTTCCTATAGTAATAATCAAATCAAACTTTCCTAAACTTAACTCTTCAAGTTTATTGATATCTGCTTCTTTAAAAACTACATTTGAATCATCTTTGAACTTTTCTTGTGCTTTTTGTATCGCTGAAGCACAGTAATCAACTCCCACTAATTCTAAATTTGTAAAATTTTGAGAATATTTTTTTATCACTTCAAACTCATCACCACTGTTAACTCCAAGATTAAGTACTCTTATTCTTGTATTTATTCCAACACTTTGTAAAGCTTTTAAATAGTGTACCATAAAGCTTGGTTGTGAAGTTTTATCTATAGTTGAAAAAGATGATGTAGAACCATATTTATCTTCTACATCATTTGTATTATTGTGAAAAGAGTTATTAGAATCTAGTTTTTGAAATAGTATAATATTTTTTTCATCTATTATCTTTGGAGGCAGTACTTTACAGTAAAGTATTTGTGCTATATCAACAAGTGCTTTAAAATCAATCTCTTTATCAGTAAGCTCAAACTCAAATACCTCTTTCGCACTTAAGTTGTTTAAAGAACTTTGGAATACTTTTACTTGATAGGGAATATCTTTAATTGAAACTTTTAACATAGAGTTGCATTATCTCTTTTTTTAATATTTGTAATAATAAAACTATTTATACCATCTTCATAACTGTAATCCAAATTAAATCCATTTGCATCCAAAATATTTTTTACTATATATAAACCTAACCCAAAGCTTTGATTTGATTTTACATCATCCCCTTTAAAAAATGGTTCATAATATTTCTCTAAAGGATATTCAAGCTTTTCACCTTTGTTTTTAAATACAATTTTATCATTTGAAATAGCTTCTATAATCACTTTTTTATCACTTGAATGTTTTATACCATTATCAATAAGATTTTTTATAGCTATTGAGAAAAGTTTAAAATCTACAATAACTTTAATATTCTTAATTTTAACAATAACTTCATTTTCTTCACACATTAGAATATCAATAGCATCATCAACAACATCTTCTAAATTATACGCTTTTTTTTCAACATCTTTTTTTGAAGAGATAAGTTGTTCTATAGTTGCAAACTCATTGATCAAAGATTCTAATCTATAAAATACTTTTTCCATTTTATTTTTATTTTCTTGAGTTACTTCTAGTTGCGTTAAAAATTTTCCTTTAACTATAGGCGTTTTAAGTTCATGCATAATATTTCGTATAAATATATCTCGTGACTCTTTGAGTTGTTTTAGTTTTTTTGCTGTTTTATGAAACTCATTCGCAAGTTGAGAAATCTCATCTTTGTTTGGAGTGGCACAATCTATATCAAAATCTTCATTTGCTAAATTTTTTACTTTATCTTTTAAAATATTTAGTTTTAATAGTTTTTTCAAAGTTAAAATATACAACAAGATAAAAAGTGAAATTATTAAAAGAGAGATAAGAATAAGTGTACTTTTTGTATTTGGAATCTCTACATCATCTCGTATTAAAACATCAATCATAGGTGTTTTAAGATGAACATAATGTCTAGAATTTAATTGTAAAAACTTTACAGTAGCTCGTCCTTTATTTTTAATATGTTTTATTTTCAATTTTTTGTTATTTAAAACTTGATTTTGTTCCTCTTCATCCATAAAAATAGAAAAATCCATTTTTTCTAAATGATCTTTTAAATCATCACTTAATTCTCTATTTCTACACTCTCGTAAAATACTTTTTGAAACATCTATAGATCGCTTCATCATAAACTCTTCTGTATTTTTTAAAGAATGTTTATAGAGAATTGTAAAACTAATAAACATAAAAAAGATTGATACTATAAAAGTAATTGTTATGGTAAACAATATGGAGTTTTTGTTGATTTTCATTCTACTAGTTTATACCCCATACCTCTAATTGTAATCAAGTGTTGTGGATGTTTTGGGTCATCTTCTATTTTATTTCTAATTCTATTGATAATAACAGCAATACTTCCACTTTGTTCATCACTGCTTAACAACTCACTATTTTCTAAAATATCATATCGAGAGATAACAAAACCTTTTCGTTGACACATCAAAGACATAATTTGATATTCAGCATGTGTTAGTTTAATATACTCACCATTTTTAGTAATCTCTTTCTTCTCTTCATTAAGTACAAAAATCTCTTTTGACTTTAAAGTTTCAGAAGAGATATCTTTGTTATATCTTCGTAATATAGTTTTGATTCGAACCTCTAATTCTCTAGGATCATAAGGTTTTGGTAAGTAATCATCTGCACCAAGTTCTAAAGCTGTCACTTTATCTGTGATATCACTTCTTGCACTTGATATTATTATTGGCATATCATATTTTGACACAATCTCTTTACACACTTCTAAACCATCAAGACCAGGTAAAGTTAAATCTAAAATAATTAGATCAAACTCTACTTGCTTCAATGATAAAGTACTTAATGCTAAGAATGGGTCTTCAAAATTGGTAACTTCGATATTAAACTGCTTAAGATATTGTGTTAAAACATCTGCTAGTTCAAAATCATCCTCTACCATTGCAATTTTTATCATTACAAGTACCTTTTTTCATCATTTTATTTTTCATATTATGTTTCATAACTTCTCTCATATCCACCANTGTTTTAAAGTCTTTCTTTTGTGAATCANTAAGTAACGCATATATTTTTTCTATTGTATCAGCTTTATTTTTAATTTTATATTCTCTCTTTTGTTTTGAGAGATCTATAAACTTTTGTTTATCAAAATTATTACTTGTAAAAGCATCACTTTGTTTTGGCAAATTTTTATATGAAGATTTAACAATATCTTTTATCTTCGCTCTTTGATCAGCATCTAAATCAAGCATCATTACCATATGCATTATACTACCATGCTTTTTAAAAGAAGAATTTTTCTTTTTCATATTACAACTAGAATTATCTCCACATCCTTTTTTCATATTACTACTTTGGCATGATGCAAATACTGATGTTGCTAATAATGCAGCAACCCCTAGACTTAAAATTATTTTTTTGTTCATTTTGAACCCCTTATGTTTTATTTTTAAAATTATAAGGGATAGATTTTAATCCTTATTAAATTGAATATTAACAACTTATTA
>JGI10211J34971_10003102_pt1 | contig 13380 bp, 6 predicted proteins | sample Etolagsediment_FD_34971 | JGI IMG/M metagenome (IMG submission 34971) | reverse complement strand
CAATGGCTATAAAGGCGACAGAACCCGCCGGCAGGCCACCACAGGCCAGGCGGTTATGATGGGGGACGACCCTCTGAACTTGAAGATTTACAGTCTTGGTTTGACCAACGGCCACCCTTATCCCTACGGCGGGCGATACCCCTGCGGCAGCCTCGTCCACAACGGCGTCTGGTATTACGGCACCTATTGCCTGGCCCCGTACGGCAAAACACGATTCGGAGACATGGACTACAATTGGCCCTGGCTCGGACCGCTTGTCGGCTTCCGCGTCTCCACCGACTATGGCAGAACCTGGAAAGGTACACCACATACGCCCGAGAAATCCCTCTTCGGCGAGACCGGAATGTGGGCATACCCGGTCAAAATCGGCTCGCCGCATTTCGTGGACTTCGGAAAGAATATGGAACATTCGCCTGACGGCAAGGCCTATCTGCTCGGCCACGGCGCCGTCTACCCCGACCCGAAACCGCGTTTCGCTAACCTCAGTTGGATAACCGGCGACCAGATATACCTGGTCCGCGTCGTGCCCTCCATCGAGAACATCAACGACAAATCCAAATATGAATTCTTCGCCGGACATGATAACAAGAACCGGCCCATCTGGTCACACGACTTCAAAACCATCAAGCCCCTGCTTGACTGGAACGACAACATGGGCTGTGTGACCGCCACCTATAACGCGCCGCTCAAGAAATACCTGATGTGCGTAACCGACGGCTGGCCGACCGTTGCAAAGATGAATTCCTACATCCTCGAATCCGATAAAATCACAGGGCCTTGGAAACTCGTCACCTATATGAAGGATTTCGGCGAGCAGGGTTATTTTCTGAACCTGCCCTCGAAATTCATCAGCCCGGACGGCCACACGTTGTGGCTGTGTTACTCGGCGAATTTCGCACCAAACTGGCGTGATGTAAAGATAAAGCGCAATCCTCCGGGTAGCCGCTACGGCCTGGTCCTCCAACAGGTGAAGCTGCTGGATTCAGCAACGTACGAGAAATATAAACTCAAGGCCAAGAATCGGTAATCAATACTTTGGATTTTCGGGTGGTTGCCCAAATGATGCGTTTTGGGCAGGTTCCCTGCTAATGACATTGTGTGTTTTACGAAAGTATCAGTTCTTCATCAACAATGGCTGGCCGGTCGCAGTGGTCACATCACGCCACAGTCCCCCATCCGGATTGATACGATTCTTTCGAGAAATCGCCATACGCATCGGAATGTGGACAAAATTGTTATGAACAAGACTTACAAGCAGTTCGCTCTTTCCGGCCATAGCTGCATGAACTGCGTTGGTGCCGAGTATTGCGCAATAAATTGAATCGTTCGGATTTGCCGGCATACTGCGGATAATATAACTGGGGTCGATATATTTCAGATTTATCTCTATCTGCTTTGCTTTGAAGTATGCGTTAATTCTTTCTTTAAGGAAAACGCCAATATCAGCGAGCTTTCTATTTCCAGATGCATCAACATCGCCGCTTACGTTCATAAGTTCCTGGCCGGCACCCTCGGCCACCAGAATCACAGCATGACCGCGCTGTTCAAGTCTTTTTCCCAGATGCCGAAGCAGTCCGTTTTCACCATCAAGGTCGAAAGGTACTTCCGGCACAAGCACATAATTAACATCATTGGTAGCTAAAGCCGTGTGAGCTGCAATGAATCCTGATTGCTTGCCCATAACCTTAACTATGCCAACCCCGTTTGGTGCGCCAACTGCCTCCACGTGCGCACCCGTAACGGCATCAACGGCTTTGGATACAGCCGTCTCGAACCCGAATGACTTCTGCACAAAGCTCAGGTCGTTGTCAATCGTTTTGGGAACGCCGACGACTGCAATTTTAAGCCCCCTTTTTCTTATCTCGCTTGAAATTCCAAGAGCAGCTTTTTGCGTACCATCACCGCCTATCGTAAAAAGTATATTAATGTTAATGCGCTCCAGTGTGTCAACTATTTCCTCAGTGCGGTCCCCATGACCACGTGAGGAGCCGAGAATTGTCCCGCCGCTTCGATGAATATTCAAGACGACCTCCGGCTTTAATTCCATAACCGGCAGGTTAAATTGCGGAACAAAACCCCGGTAACCGTACCTGAAACCACAGATTCGTTTTGCGTTGTAATGGTACCACAGGCACATAACGATTGCCCGTATCACATTGTTAAGTCCGGGACACAGCCCGCCACAGGTAACTACACCGGCATTTACCTTTGCCGACTCAAAATATATCCTCTCTCTGGGGCCGGCCTTTTCCAGCAGCTCGTTTCGAGCAAAACTGTGAACCGCCCTATCGGCACCGGTTTCAATATCGTAGATTATGTACTCATTATCACTAACGTAATTCGCTACATAATCACCCATTTTCTTCGAGAGTGATATAGGCGACTGTACAGTGCACTTACCCAGTACAGGAATGCTAAAATCCAGTTTTTCCATATTGACGATTCTTTTGCTAAATGACTCTCGGCTTCAACAAATTAAGAAAACCACAGCCAATGACGAATACATCTGCGTATAACAAACGCTTTTGTTTTTATCGGTCTAAGAACTCGCGAACTTTAACAAGTTGTGTGTATAAAACACTAAAAAGCCCAGTTTGTCAAATGGCCATTTGTTTTGGAAAAGATGCAGTTTTATCAGCCGCTAATGAGACTGTGCACTATGATAGCATTGGTCGTACCGGCTGTACCGATAGGTTGGCCGGCTACAAGCACAATTTTCTCATCCGCCCGGGCCCAGCTGCTCTCGACAATGAGCCGGTCAACCAGATGTGTGAACTGCTCAATATCTTTTGGGACCGCTCGGCAGCGTGGTATCACACCATAATGAAGGCACATCTGACAGCAGACTCGCTGGTCGGAGCTTAACGCGAGTATGGGAACATCAATATGGGTTTTGCTCAGCAATCTCGCCGAGACACCGCTTTGCGACCAGACGGCTACAAACCTGGCCCCGACATCGTCAACGATTTGTCCAACGCTGTGAGCCATTGCCGCGGTCAGAACCAGCTCATCCGTCGCGGCGCTTCTGGGATGTACTTTGCTCCGGTCAAGAAAGGCCTCCGTCGTCTTCGCAATCTGCTGAATGGTCTGTACCGCCTTGAGAGGGTATTCACCGATTGCGGTTTCGCCGGAAAGCATAACCGCATCAGTAAGGTCCATAATGGCATTGGCAACGTCCGAGACTTCGGCACGGGTAGGGGTGGGCGAGTTTATCATACTTTGCAGCATCTGGGTTGCGACCACGACGGGTTTGCCGAAATCCCGACACATCCGGGCGATTCGTTTTTGAATCAGCGGAACTTCAGCGAGGTCCATCTCCACGCCAAGGTCTCCACGAGCCACTAACACAGCATCACTGGCATTGATGATACCTTCCAAATCATTTACCGCCTGTGGCGTCTCAATCTTGGCAACTACTTTAATATCAGTACTGGCTTTGTGGAAGTAGTCTTTCAACTGTTTTATCTCATTGGCCGAGCGCACAAAGCTCATCGCCAAAAAATCCAAATTATGCTCGATGGCCCAATCAACGCACTTCCAGTCGTGTTCGGTAATCGATGGCATACTTATCTCGGTATCAGGCAGGTTGATTCCTTTTTGACTGCGCAACTTACCGCCAACAAGAACCTCACAGACTGTCTCTCCATCATTTTGGCTGACCACACGGAGGGCAATTTTACCGTCATCGATAAAGATGCGGTGGCCCACATTCACGTCTTTATTGAAATACTCGTAATTTGTCCCGAAGCGTTTTGCCGTCCCCACTTCGCTGCCTGGCACAATACTGACCTTATCACCGACATTCAGCATCTGTCCTTCCGGTTCGATTCTCCCGGTTCGTACCTTCGGGCCGCACAAATCACCCATCACAGCGGTTGTGTGACGGTGCTGGGCACGCGCTGCATTCAGAACCTCCAATAATTTGGCGTGTTCGCCGAGTGTGCCGTGAGAAAAGTTCAGGCGGAAAACATCCGCTCCATTATCTATCATCGCTCTAATGGTCTCGCTGCGATTGCAAGAAGGACCGAGTGTGGCGATTGTTTTAGTTTTTATCATTGTAGGCGGTCTCTTTTAGACCTTTGGATAATTACCCAAGAAATATGTCTTTGGCAGTCCGCCGGTCAAAGGCGTCGCATATCTAATAAACGCCTCTGTTACGCCGTTACCTTCGGAATTGATGAATTCATCGGGCATCGACTTTGATTTCTCAGCAACATTACGAAGCTCAGTACCTACAAACTCCACCGCATAATTTTCCATCTCGCCTATTCTGTTCATAGCAACTGAGCCGCTTTGTTCACTCATCGAAAGTTTAACGGCCTCGCGTCCACATTGGCGGGCCTCGTTAACATCAACCGGCGACTGAAACCCAACGAAGCTCCTTTGCAGATAACCAAACGTATCCGCCCTGACGCGCTTTGCCTTTAGCTTGTGCTTAATCTGACCGGACAAGAAGTCGGCCAGAGCGCCCGTGCCCGAAAGTTGAATATTGCCGTGAGCATCCTGTTCCTTATCCCGTAAAATCTTTCCCATCCAGGTCTTGCCCTCGGCCTCACATATACCTTCGCTAACCGCAATTACACACCGACCAAGTCTGTTATAGACATTTTCAACGTCGCCGAGGAATTTGTCTATTGAAACCGGCTTTTCCGGCATATATATCAAATGGGGTCCGTCATCGTCACTTTGCTTTCCCAAAACGGAAGCCGCCGCCAGAAAACCTGCGTTTCTGCCCATTATCACATCGACCTTAATTCCCGGAAGCGCCTTGTTATCAAGGTCATCTCCCATAAGAGCACAGGCAACAAACTTCGCCGCCGTCCCGTACCCGGGACAATGGTCGGTTACCAGCAGGTCGTTATCAATGGTCTTGGGGATATGGAACGCCCGCATCTCGTAGCCAACTTCAGCCGCCATCAAATTAATAATATGAGCCGTATTAGCCGAATCATTGCCCCCTATATAATAAAAGTAACGAATATCCCGCTTCTTAAAGACATCAAAAATCCTCTGGCAGTATTCCTTATCCGGCTTGTCGCGACTCGAACCCAATGCCGCCGAAGGACAACTCGCCACCCCTTCTAAAACAGATACCGACAGATTCTTCAAATCAATGAAATCCTCCTTGACAATCCCCTCAACAGCGTGGATTGCCCCGTAGAGGTTTTCTATCTCGTCGTGTTTACAGACCTCTTCTATTATGCCGGCCAGTGATGCGTTGATAGTTCCCGTCGGCCCGCCGGATTGCCCAACCACCGCGTTCGCTTTCGGTGCACCTGCCATTCCTATAGTCTCCTTATTAAAACTCCAACATTAGTCTTTCGATTCTTTGCCCTTGTTTCTTTAGCCAAAATCTTCAGGATAAGCATTATACAAACACAACATCAACACACAAGGCCAAACAAAAAAACCGCTAAATCCAGCAAGAATCTCGTTTCTTCTTTTTCTACATCATTCCTACTTTTTTTTCATTCCCGTTTTTTCATATCATTCCTGCTTTTTTATGTCATTCCCGCGCAAGCGGGAATCCACTTCTCTCTTTGTCATTGCGAGCACAGCAAAGCAATGACACCCATCAACTGAATGGAGACGGAGTACTAATTTTTTACACCTGGACCGCATAGCCCGGCGTCAGGAAATAGAGCCATTTGCCGAGCAGCTTGGTCTTGAGGATTTCGCTTGCTGCCCTGCCGTAAAGTTCCAACTGCCGGCGATAAAGCTCGGCACGCTCCGCGACTTCTTCAGCGGTTATATTGTCGGTTTTGAAATCAATAACAGCAAGACCTTCCGGCGTTTGGATCAGCATATCAATTATGCCCTGAACGATAATTAGCTCGTCGTTCGTGACTCGTGGTTCGCGACTCAATTCACTAAATTCGGCTGCTGATATGGAAAAAGTGAACGGCCATTCACGCCAAATTCTATTTTCACTATCAAGTACCATCCTGCCCAGTTTGCCCTCGAAAAATGTTACTATCGACTCCGGGCTAATATGTTCGGCAACGAACTCGCTTATAGCCCCATCGACCAAAAGTTTTTCTTTCGTCTTTTCAATCGCTTCTTTGTTTATGAGCGCCGCTAAATCAAGTCTGGAAATTACCAGATGCGCAGCCGTCCCAATCAGCCGACCATCAACCGTCCCAGCCGACAAAACCGCTTTCGGCTTCCGCTCCAAAACACTGGAATAGTCGCTTTTCACATACTCATCATTGCGATGCGTCATTTGCGTCACCGACTGCTTGGCCGGCAAACTCGGCACCTGTTCAAAACGATACCGCCAGGACAAGGACTCTTTTATCTGCGAGAGCAGTTCTGTATCCGCCCGTTTCCGCTGCAGCTTCTTCCCAGACTGTTTGATTTGTCTTGATTTACCGCTCCTTAGCTTGCGGACATCGTCGGATAGCCCTTCTATCTCTGTCTGCTCATAGAGCTTTAAACTGAACAAGCTGTCATCGACAGTTTCGTCTGCAAAGCCGGTCTCAAAAGCGGTGTGCAGATTCTTCTGGTCGCAAAGGCCGTAAAGGACCCATTCGAGAGAACTCTGACAGGAGCGAAGCTGCCAGTCGGCAATCGACTCGTCGCCGAAGGAAAAGCCGTTGCAAATGATATGCCGACAACTGTTCTGCTTTTGCGAAGCGGTCAGAATGAGTCGCTCCCTTGCCCGCGTCATTGCAACATAAAGAATCCGCATCTCTTCCGGCAAAGCCGTTGAGAGTTTCCCTTCTGCGATAACCTGATGGGCGAGCGAACTCAGTTTGCTGTTCGACCGGCGGTCGATAATCTGCAGACCCAGCGTATCGCCGGCGTCAGCCAAGCAATCGTCCTGAATGTCTCCCTTGTTGAATCTGCTCTCCAGTTCAGCTAAAAAGACGACCGGAAACTCAAGCCCTTTGCTTTTATGAACGCTCATAATCCGCACGGCGTTACCCGCTGCGGCCTCGACCTCCGCAGGCGACCAGTCCTGCCCGGTTTTCTGAAGCTTCTCGATAAATTCAACGAAGCGAGTAAGTGAAGGCATCCCCGCATTACTGGCAAAGCCCTCGAACTGAACAGCCCGCTCGTGCAGTTTAAGGAGGTTGGCCCTGCGTGCCCGGCCGTTGGCCAAAGCCGAAACAAATGACAAAAAGCCCGTCTGCCGATATACCTGCCATATCAAATCCGCTAAATCGCCGCGTCGTGCGAGCGTCCGCCATTGCTCAATTTGTTCAAGCGTTTTTTTTAGCTTCTCGGCCAACTCCTTCTCCCGCCCGTTCTCGCAATAGCCAACCACGCAATCGTAAAAACTTTTCGGCGGCTCATCTGTTTTGCTGCGGATTTTCACTTTCGCCAGTTCGGTGTCACTAATTTTAAAGAGCGGGCTTCGCAGCACAGCCGCCAATTCAATATCACGCCGAGGATTATCCAGCACCTTCAGCAGGCACAGCATGTCGCTGATTTCCGTCGCCTCGAAATAGCCGGCTATCGCCTGGCAGCTAACAGGCACACCCGCCAATCGAAGCACTTCGACATAATCGTTGGCCTTTTTCGCAAGCGAACGCATCAGTATCACAATGTCACGGTACTCAACGTCCCTGAATTGCCCTTGCTGCTTGTCATATATTTGAAACTCCGGCCTGCCCGTTTCCGCTCCGACCATTTGTCTAATGCGTTGTGCAATCATCATCGCCTGACGCTGCCGGCTGCTGATGATATTCCGACCGTTTTCATTGACCAACTCTTCTTCACCCGCCGAATCTTCCCTCTTACCCTGCTCATCGAGTATATGAAACTCGACAATGGGTTTGTTGTCACTTTTCACAGCTCCTTCTGCTTCATCTGCAAGTGCCGGCCTCAATTTGGCAGACTCATCGTAATCAACATCCGCGAAGGAGCTGGTCATTATTCGGTCAAATATCTTATTCACGAAATCAAGAATCCCTTTCGCCGAGCGAAAGTTGGCGTTGAGGTCAACCCGCAAACCGTCTGGCGCATTTTTCGCATCAACCGAAGCTGACTTTAGTCCTTTTAGGAAAATCTTCGGCTCCGCCCCGCGAAAGGCGTATATACTCTGCTTGATGTCACCGACAACGAAAACATTGCCGTCCGAACTGACCAAATCAAGTATGGCCTCCTGAACCGGGTTAATATCCTGATATTCGTCAATAAATATGTATTTGTACCTTCGGCGAAGTTCCAAAGCTGTCTCAGATGGCTGCAGCTTCTCTGCCGAAGAATCTTCATCAGCCAAAAGCTTTAAGGCATAATGCTCAAGGTCGGCAAAATCCATACAGTTAATCGCTCGCTTGGCCTGGCTGTACAACCAGTCAAATCTCTTAACAAGCTCAACGAGCACCTTCGTCTGCCGGCCGGCAGAGCCGCTGACCTTATCAAGATAGTCGGGATTCAGGACCGCCAGCTCAGAAAGTCGCGCAAAAGAGTCAACCGCTCGCCTCACTGTTTTTTGTATAAGCTCCGCGAGCAATTCCGGCAATTCTTTGGGCTTATTAACCCTCGGCTTCTCAAAATTTCGTATCTGTTCTGCACATCTGTCCCAATCTCCGGCCTTCAAGAGTTCGCTGCACTGCTCAACCGGCTCGACAAAAGTCTCTTCACACTTCGCGGTCCAATCACCGTCGGGACGCCTGCTTTTATAGAGCTTTTGGGCGTGCCGAAGCTGACTAACGATTGCCTGCAATTTGTCGGCGATGATTTGCTTTTGCTTCTTACCGAGCTCGGCTGTGCTAAGATTAGTAACCTCGGCAAGCGCAGCCGTCCTTTCACACCACTCCTGACGCCAAACCAAGCCGTCCAGGAATTCGCTCATAGCTATTATCTTCGCGGGGAAACCATCGGTTGTCCGCAGGTCTCGCCTGTAGAAAAGCTGCTCTAAGGCCTTTGTCAAGTTGCTCTGCTGCCAGGCCCAGTCAATACATCTTTCGAGCGCTTCGGCTTTGAGCAGTTTCGCTTCGTCGGCATCGATTACGCGGAAAGTCGGGTCAAGGCCGAGCTTATAAAAATGCTCCGTGATAAGTCGCCTGCAGAACGAATGTATCGTACTGATATCGGCCGCCTGCAGCAGCATAAGCTGGCGGCGAAGATGCGGGTCCCTGCTTTCGGCAAATGCAGCCCTTAATTGCTCGGCGATTCGTGACCGCATCTGCTCGGCTGCCGCATCGGTAAAAGTCAATACCAATATGCTCCAGACATCGGGACAGCTCGATTTGTCGGAAACAATATCGACGCATCTGCCGGAAAGGACCGCCGTCTTACCCGTCCCCGCCGAGGCGGTCACAAGTACGTCACTGCCCCGCGCGCCTATCGCACGTCTCTGCTGCCGCGTCCATTTAATCTTCTTCTCAGCCATTTAGCTTTCTACTTTATCCTTTGAACTCCCTATTTCCACTTCAACTCTCCAAGCTTCTCTGTCGTCACAAAATCCACGTGTCCATCATTGAACAATATATTGCACCCTTCTCCGCCGTGATGTTCAGGAGCGAGAAGCTCCGGCCCACCAAACTGATTCCAACCCCCTTTGCTTTCAAACAAAAGCACCATATCGCCCGGCGAATTCGGCTCACACTTTGGATTCATCGCATAATTGCAACGCCCCTTTTTGCCAGGAGGCCAAACAAGCATGTGTCCACCCAGTAAAGGCCAATAGAGTATTAACCTTGGGCGAACAAATTGGTCTAGCTTCATATAATCACCTTCCAGGAGCAAATCACACCATTTATCCGGCGTTGGAAATTTCCCATCATGTTCATTTGCGTAAATCACCATCGCTTTTCCAAGACCGGATAGGTTGCTTACAGAAATCATTCGCTGCCGTCGGTACGAAGGATGGTCGTGCAGAGTTTGCTCCGGTATCCAAATACCCAAGAACATAACAGACAAAGCTGTCCCGATAATAGCGGTCACAAGTCCTTTCAGTGTCCCCCGACTTTTTCTTATCTTGGGCACGGCGACTATCCCAAGAATGAGAGCAACCAGCCCCGGAAGTCCCGATATATTCCGAGCCAAAATTTGCACGCGTGAGGGCCCAGGCGGATATACATGTGTGCCAAACACCCAGAACAACCAAATGCAGAATGCCGCTACAGCCAAAACCATCGCCGCAATTGCCAGCTTGGAAGTTTTCCGCTGCTGGAGCCTCATTTTCTTTTCGCTTGTATTTTCACTTGAAGAATTCATCTCTTATCTCCCTATGCCTTGGTCCCTATTTTTCCGAGCACTTCTGTTTTCCCAACTGATTCCAAGAAGTTGTAGTCGTTTATCTGCCAGTCGAATCGGCAGACGGGTTTGTACTTACAAAAACTGCACGGCGACTCTGTGCCAAGCCGGTACGGCTTAACATCAATTTTGCCTGAGAGAATTTCCTGAGCTAACTCAACTATTTTCCTTTCAGTAAATTCAAGGACCTTTTCAAAATCGTTAGGTCTTAGTGCCCCACTTTTGCCATAATCGCCATATTGATTGTCTTTCTTGGAAATGCGGAAGCTGTAGAATTTGCTCCAGCCGGAGTTTGTTATCCCATCGAGCTGTTCGAAAAATTCCCCGTTGAATATGCCTTTCGCTTTATAGTTGAAACTTTCAGTTTTTTCCGATAGGTCTTTGAGCGTGGTTTTTGTTGGGCTGACTTCGACCGGCATATAAAACGCGCCTGCTATGCCTTGCACCTTGAATTGCGAGCCGGATGAATTACCAACAGCGAGCATATAGAGTGGTAGCTGCATATCAAGTCCATAACAGAGCTTCGACCAGTTAAAGGGCTTGCCTCTGCGCTTGTAATCAAAAACGAGCGCAACTTTTTCGCCGTCGAGCTTCGCAATATCAATCCGGTCGATTTTTCCATCCAAAAACAATATCCGCCCTTCCGAAAGAGCAAGTTCATATCTGCCGAGCGTATCGCGTGCGCCTTTGACTTCGCCAAAAGAAACTTCCGAGAGTTTAGGCCGAAACTTGCCCGCACGCACCATTTGCGCAATTGCCAAAACACAATCTTCAAGAACTTCACCGGCAGAATGAATAATAAATGCGTTATGACCTGAATGACGCACAAAGTTTGACACAAACGAGCTTGTCTGGACAAGCTCTGCGATTTGTTCTCTCAGAAGTTTTATAAGCTGTTTATCTTGAACTGTTGCAAAATCCTTTTTTTCGGCATTAAGTCTCTTTAGCAAACCATCCAGAACACGATGATAAAAATTGCCCAAATCCAGCGGCTCGAACTTAAATTCCCTACGCTCTTTCAGCTTCAGCATGTATCGCGCAAAATACTGATATGGACACGCGGCAAAAGTGCTCAGCCGCGTAGCCGAGCTTTTTATCTGCTGGCCGAACAGCTCTTTGACTACTCGCTCATCCAGCTTCGCGCGATTATCATAATTTATCGCCGAAGCAACAGTTGAGCCAAGTTGCGCAAGCTCTTTATCCGAGCAAATATCGTTCAATAATTCACCGAGCCGATTGCCAGAGGCCTCTCGCGCATCACGGCCCGCATCTTTGCCCAGTTCGCTGCACAGCAAACAATCCAACTCGTTCCTGGTTTGAACTTTCTCAACGTCGCTCTGCACGCCCGTAATTGGTTCTTCGTTCAGGTTTTCAAACAACGATTCGAGATTGTCTATAAACTGTGAGCGAGGCACGGCGCTGCCCTTATCATCAGCTAAAGGATACGTAACACACAAAAACTGCGATGGCCGAGTGAACGCAATGTAAGCTAAATATTGGCGCTCGGCCAGCGTTTGACTTACCGTTGCCGACAGCGCAAAATCCGCTTGCTCGGCAGTCTTGCGGTCGTCCTCGCTCAATATGCTGTCGAAGCTGACCGGAACCGGGAACCGCCTTTGCGTCGCACCTATTAAAAATACCGCCTTCAAATCAGGATGCCGGCTGCGCTCAATCGAGCCGACAAGGACCTGGTCCAGAGTCGGCGGAATAAAAGCCAGTGTCATCTGCGAAAAAGCGGAACTGACAATCGCACAATAATCCTCCGCCGTCATCGCCTGTCCACCGAAGACCTCAACGAGCTCATCAAACATATTTAAGAGTCTATCGTATAACTGCCGATGTTCGTCCGCGGCTTCACGGTCGCCGGTTTGCTCGGCTTCTTCAATCCAGCCGGCAACCCTTTTGCGTACCTGCAGCTTCTCGAGAAAATCAAAAACAATCCGCACAAACTCATCAGCACCGATTTCTTTCTTCGGATTGTCACGGGGACAGAGCTCATCCCGCAGTTCAAGCAAAGGCCCGCTGACTTTCGCCCGGATTTGGTTTATGCGATGCTCGTCAAAGTCGTTATCGTCCCCGCCTGCAAAATGCCATTGCTTTTCGCTTTGCCAGTCACCGGCATTTATGCCAAACGCAAGACAGTAATTCTCCAGAAGGTCAACATCACAGGCAGCTGTCGGCACCAGGCCGGTCTTAAGATAGGCGAAAATATCGCCGTGCAAAAAGCCGCCAATAACCACCTGCAGCGCCGAGCAAATAAGCTGAACGACCGGATGCCGGCCCAGCAACTTCCGCCTGTCAACAAAAAACGGTACACCGTAATCGTCAAAGTACGCCCTTATGTAATGCTGATAACGCTCAATATCCGATGCGATAACCGCAATGTCACGGTATCGATAATCCTTTTGCTTTATCAATTCGAGTATCTGCTGCGCAACGAATTGCACTTCCGCTCGCGCATTTGGCGCCGAGGCAATGTGAATATTACCCGAAGCCGGAATCTTCGCCGACTCGAGTTCAAATATATTCCGCTCGATATGAGCGAGCTGCCGAGAAGAAGAGAACCTGACCGCACTTTTGAGAATTATCGGCTCAGCTAATTGGAGCTTGCATTTCCTGACTATTTCGACAAGGTCGGCGTAAGTCCGTTCGGTCGGGTTGAAAATACTGACCGGGTCGATATTTTCGGCATCGGGATTTGCCAAATTAACCTTTGACGGGTCAAGGCAAAACGCAATTTGCGCATCTGCAACCACCTTCAACAATTCAGCTAAGATTTCAAGCTCGCTGGCGGTAAAGCCCGCAAAACCATCGACCCACAACTTCGCACCTTTAACAAAATCTGCTTTGGCCACCGCACGGCAGACCTCGGCCAGTTGAATATCAGGGTCGGTGAACCTGCCCTCAATTGCCTTTGAATATTCTCTAAGAATCAGGCCGATATCGGCAAACTTTAACGCTGTTAAATTATTATGCTCGTCCTTCTCCAACTGCTTTAGGAGTTGGGTAATATCCTCCGGCGTCTTCGCATAATTATGCAACTCGCTGATGGTCCGTGCGATTTGCCGTCCCAGCCCGGGCAGGGACGCTGACGAGCCGAATACTTTCAGCTCACCGCTTTTGTCCCGCAAAACCCTCTGCACTATCATTTGTTGCCCAATGCGTGTCAGA
>JGI10211J34971_10003101_pt1 | contig 13381 bp, 8 predicted proteins | sample Etolagsediment_FD_34971 | JGI IMG/M metagenome (IMG submission 34971) | reverse complement strand
CCCGCAAGCCCTATGGAATCTATCCTCGCCGAGCGCATTGTCAATCTCTCTTGGCGGCTAAAACGCGCTTCACGCATCCAGAACCAGACCATCGAAACCCTTAAAGCTCGTAATACGTCCAGCCCACTAACCAAACTCACCCAATCGCTGCTTTTCAAAGGCCAAGACAAATCGCAGACCGGCCCATCCGAATCGTCCCCCGACCTTGCTCTCGGCCGTTTGGCCATAAAAGACTTCTCAAATGCAGGGGTTCTCGAACGACTCTTAATGTATGAACGCAGAATAGAGAACAGCATGTACAAAACTCTCCTCGAACTTCAAAGACTAAATCTCATCAAAAATCTCAATCGCGCCGAATTATTACACACAAGGGAGCGACCAATTATGACAAATAATGCAGAACAAACCCAATTTGCGGAAAGCCCCAAATGAACGTAACTAAAGCATTAACAACCGATTATGAAAATAAACGACTTAGCAGGGCAAGCAGGGCAGGAGACGGCCGGCTATTTGTTGTCGCCGGCGTGTCCGGTGAGGAACCAGTCCCATGTCCTTTTGATTCCTTCCTCGAAAGAAACGGATATCTTCCATCCCGTCTGGTTGATTAGTTTTGTACTGTCGAGCACATTGGCCGGCACATCAAATGGGCGCGGTGGCAGGGTATTAACCCGTAGTTTGAGTCCTGCGGACTCGGCGAAGGTGGCAATTTCGGCCAATATATCCTTGTTGCTTCTTCCGACGCCGGTGCCAACGTTGTAGCATGAATTTGCCCTGCCGTGCTCCAAGACGGCTATGATGCCATCTGCGATATCGGCAACATGAATGTAGTCTCTGATTGTTCCGGTTTCACCGAAGACAGTGACCTGCCGCCCCTTTAAGACAGAAGCGATGGCGGTGCCGACGAAACCCTGCCCGACAAAAGGTTTTTGACCTTCGCCGTAGGCGTTTCCGGGTCTTACGCAGATGACGGGTAAACCCTTAAGCTCGCTGAACATCATAGCGTACTTCTCGGTGGCCAACTTGGTGATGCCGTAAGGCGAGATGGGATTGGTCGGATGGTCCTCGGATATTGGGACCTTATCTACTTTTCCATATACGGTCCCGCCTGACGACATCAAGATAAACTTATCGACCCCGACGCTGCTTGCCACATCCAGCAGAGTTACCGTTGCAGGCAGATTGTTACGGATATCTTCAACCGGGTCCTCAAAACTTGTCTTTGGAACAGTCGAATAGGCAAGGTGGATTACTTCATCGACACCCTGCAGGGCCTGCTTCAAAAAGCTCTTTTGGCCATAATCTCCGACAACGTAGCGTGCTGCTTCGGGATGAATTCTTGTGGGCTCAGAGTTTCTGTCAATAATCGTAACCTTTTTTTTCCGCTGGACGAGCCGGTCAACAACCCAGGTTCCGATGAAACCATCTCCCCCAATAACACAGCAATGGTTCATTCAATTAACTCCTTAATCATGTACAATTCTGTCACCATCGTGATATATTCACTAATCAGAATCCTGCATTATCCGGCGAAAGATTTTCTTGTATTCGGCAATGATTTTACTGATGCTGTGATTGGCTTCAACATATCGTCGGCCGTTTTGGCCGTAAAACCCGGCGGTCTCAGGTTCCAGTAACTCATTGAGCATTTTAACAAACTTGTCCCAGTTGTCATCAGCGCACATTCCGCATTCATACCTGGTGATGAAATTGTCGGGGTTGACCTTCAGCGACAGAATCGGTGTCCCGCACTTGCAGGCGTGGACATAGGTGTTGGGGAACCCCTCTGAAGCACTCGTACTGACAAACACTTTGGCACGCTGAAAGTAGTCATCCAGCTCGCCGAAGGGCACGCCTGGTATAAACTGCAGATTTTCAACCTGTTTTGCTTTTTCAACAAGCTCATCGTAGCGGTCATCATACGTCGCCTTTGGGCATACCATAGTAAATTGTTTATCCGGCATTTGGCGAGCTAATTTAAGGAATAATTCAGGCCGTTTGAAGGAGTCACTGCGTGCCATCCATAATATCATATCACGTTCATCCCCGCTTCCGGTCGGCGGTAGAAAATGGGCGCCTCGAATAACAATTGAAGATACGCCGGTAGTGGTCAGCATTTTCTCTACATCTTCGGCATTTTGAGTAATAACCGTGTCGGCGCACCGCAGTGCCCAGACGAATGCTCTGCCACGGAACCAGTGCTGTTTCAAATAGGTGCCATCACATTCTCTGGTATGGGCGGTTCGATAAACAAACTTTCGTCGGTATAACCGGGCAAAGGCCGCGCACTCGACGGTAACCAGCGAAGAAAGCTCCCTCACATAGATTTGGGCATTTGCTTTGCGCAGTGCCCGCCAAAGTTGCCATGCGTCGAGAAGCAAGTTTTCCTGCAGATTCACGCTCCTTATCAGAGTAACACCCTGGCGGAGTTCAACGGGGGGCTGTCCGTAATCAGCGACTATACAACTAACCTGAAAGTCTTTGTCTTTGGCTAATTCGGTTGCCAGGTAGTAGAAATCCACCTCGGCCCCTCCAAAGATTTTCTTAACCTCAGGATTAAAAACAGGATAAGCCTTGAGCATTATAAAACAAACCTGAATCGGCTTTTTCGTCGCCGTATCAGCCATTGCCTCGGCTCCTTTTGTCGATTACAGTATGATAACAGTCGAGGTATTGCCCAGCCGCGCTCGACCAAGTGAACTGCTGTGCCTGTTTTACTGCTGCGGCAGACATCTGTTCGTAACGAGGCGGGTCATCGATCAGAGCTTTGATTGCCTCGGCCATCGAGTCCGGGCTTGGATGCTCGACAACAATCCCGTTATCGGCTATCAACTCATCGACTCCTTCACATCGGGTCGTAACTATCGGCAGGCCACAGGCCATTGCTTCTAACATTGCGTTGCTCATGCCCTCATGGGCGCTGCTCATAACAAAAATGTCATTATCCCTGTAAAGTTGCGGCATTTGCTCGGTCGGTACCCTGTCCATAAAATTGACCCGTTCGGCAACGGCCAGTTTCCGGGCTAATTTTTCCAGCCGATGCATCAAATTGCCCTGCCCGGCAATATCCAATTGAATATCAACGTCAAGTTCTTTAGCCTTGGCGACAGTCTCTATTAACAGGTCAATTCTTTTTCTGCTGATAAGCCTGGACACGGTCAAAATCTTTACAGGCCGGGTCGGGCGTTTGGCGGTGGCGGGATAAAAGGTATCAGTATAAACGCCATTGTTGATTACGCCGATATCCAGCTGGGGCGCAAACTTTTCGGCCAACTCGGCAAGGCCTTGACTATTGGCCACCAGCGCCGACGCCGATTTCCAAATTCTGCGAAACAGCGGCGAAAGCAATTTGTAATCTATTCGCAAACGGACATTATAACCGGGGACATCCGAGCCGCGCAGTGATATGATGTAGGGCAACTTTGCGGCGGTGCGGAGACAGAGGTATGCGGTGGGAAAGGCAAAGAACGCGTGGGCCAAATCATAACTGTTTTTCCGCAGTAAGGCGTGGTAGCGAAAGCCCGCCTTGAAGAGCCATTCAGCTACCTCCGTCTTGCGCCAGAAGTGTAGATTCTTTTTGTGCACGCCAACCTTGTAGATAGTGATATTGTCGGCAAATTTTTCGGTTGTGAAGCCGGGCTTCGGCGCGGAAGTCAGGACATCTATCATCAAGCGACCATTGGCCGCAAATTCTTTTAGCAGGCACAGGTTTGCCTTGCCAGCCCCCCCACCGATTGGCGGAAACTCGTAATTTGCCATCAGTATTCTCATGGTTCTTTGTTTGAATTCACAGTCCCCATGATGTCGTCCTTTATAATCTACCTTTTTGGCCGACGTCTTTGCGTCGAAAGACATAAATCCCTGTCCGCAGAGGAACGAGCTTGTAGTTGGCCATGATAAACTCCCTCAGAGGATACATCTTCTCATGTCGCCTCCGCTCAGTGACGGCCATATTGCGGGCCTTTTCGGATTCCACAGCACCGCCCTTACGATTCGGATGTGTTAAGAGCGCATATGTGAGATATTCAACTTGCTTGAGGTACAAGTCACGGAATTTCTCAGACTCTTTTACAGATAGTAATTTTGTTTTTTGGGCCGGCTGAGATAGATTATAACGAAAATGAAATCTTTCTCTCTTTTCATCCGCCCAACGCGGCCAAAGGTCAAAAATCGGATGGTCGTAGTAAGGGTAGTGGAACTTCTGAGTATCGACTATGTACAGGGGCGGATTGGCTTCGAGTTTTTCAAGCAGCTTTAAGATTTGAAAACGAACCTGTCTCACTCGGTCAGAATGCATGTCGCTGTAAGACGGTTTAAGAGCCGGGCTGAATCGCTGGGCCTGGACGTAGATTCCGGGAATCCAGCCCCAGACGTAAAGACCGTCGTCGGGAGCGGAATTCTGTCGGATGTATCGTGCCACCTGTTCCCACTCTGGTATGCGATTTTCTTGGCGGTCTTGGCTGAGGCGTCGAATCCTCTGGTTGAAAAGTTTTATATTGGCGGTATTCCACCAGAAAAACATGCCGAAGCAGATTATGGCTATGATAATGGCACGAGCAGGGCGGAGATTTTTCTTCCTCATAAGAAGATAGAGTCCTATTGCCGCCGCTAACGGTATACATTGCATACCGAACCTGCCCCAGTACGCCCCAACCGCTCCGGCGGCACGAAGCCCAACAAAGGGAAAGGATTCCGCCGGGACAATGCAGGCCAACCAAAAATCGATGATAAGCCATGCAGCAAGAAGAAATATCAAACCGCCCGGCTTCTTCTGACACCTGTAAACAGCGTAAGCAGCTAACATGGCTCCTGATGCCCCTATGGGCAGGAAGTACTCTACATAGCTTCGCGGCGAGATCCACACAAACGCCATATCCAGTAACCACCAAAGGGCTAACAGTAATACGAAACTGTCAGGCTGCTTTTCGTAAGGTCGGGGAGTTGTGGTATTTTGTTTGTCCTCGTCATCCTTCGATGGCAGCAGCCGTCGCAGGCGCCAGCCAATTGCCATCGCCGACAAACTTATGGGAACAACAAAGGAACGGTAGTAGCCGACGACATTGTCGTACTGGGTCGTGAAAATAGAGACCATTTTGCTGCCCTTTATGTATTCGCCGCTACTAACTCGTACAACGCTGGAGACGCTCGCTGAAGGTATAGCTATGCCGGCCGTGAGACGTTGGACAGCCGCAATAAAATAACCGATGAAAGGGATTTGCCTGAGGAAACCCAACAATCGTCCCTGCCATGTGTAAAAGACAATCAACGGCAAAAGGCCGACGGCCGCTCCTGCCAGCAGCAGCATTACGTCCGAGGCGAACTGTCGCCATTTTCGGTTCCGCAGAATCGGCTGGGCCAACAGATATATACCCATAGCAATTATCACTGAAGCCCCGGTCTGTTTGAAAAAGAAAGAGTTAATCGCAGCGGCACCTGCAACGACCAGCCACCAACGGCCTCGGCCAAGATGATGCAACATAAGGGCGCACACGGCCGTAATCGCACAGGCAATCATGAATTGTTCTTTAACGTTGCCGTATTTGGCGTATGGAGGACAGCTAAGGTAAAACGCCGCCAGGACCAGCGCAACTGCAGCACTCAATGACCCATATATCTTACGGAGCGTGTAAAACATCAAAACCAGCGCCCCCAATTGCATCAACGTCTGTATCAGTTTGGGCCCGAGTTCACTGAAGCCGAAAAGGGCTACACCTATGACGTTTACCAGCAACGTAGCGGCGCGGGCGCTGGGGAATACCTCCACGTCGAGCTTTTGGCCGTTAACGATACAGTTGGCGCTATAGACGTTCAAGCTGCCGTCGAATGGCCCGTTGCTTCCGAATTCAAAGTATTTACCGTAGCAAAATGGTATGGCCGCCAGCACCGCGGCGACGATGATGATTATCAGTTGCTTACCTTTGCCTGTCCTGGTCTCAATTTTGCGGCGTCTTTTACGGCTCATTAACGATCTCCGCGATTCGGCCGGCTGCAAAAGTGATTTGCAAACTACGTGCGCAAAACGGCCTCTTAATCCTCATCGTCCGATTCAAGTATCTTTTCAATCGTATAAATGGGTCTGTCCTGTGATTCATGATACGTCCGCACAAGCAACTCGGCCAATAAGCCCATCAGAATAAATTGTATAGAAGCGTTAATAAATATGGCGGTCAGAACCAAAAGTGGATTCTTGTTCATTGACAAATGTGAAGCTGATATAAACTTCTGGTAAAGCACAGCTGCCCCGGACAAACCCGCGCCAAGTATGCTGAGTACCCCTAACCCACCAAAAATATAAATCGGCTTGGTCGAAAATGACATCAGGAACTTGATCGTGATAAGGTCCAGGAGTACCTTGAAAGTGCGCCCGATGCCGTATTTGGCAGTTCCGTGCGTTCTCGGCCGATGATTGACAACCAATTCGGTCACTTTTTCGCCGCTCCAGCTTGCCAGAGCCGGGATGAAACGGTGCATCTCACCGTAAAGTCGAATCTCTTTTAAAGAACTGGCGCGATAGGCCTTAAGAGTGCACCCAAAATCATGAAGTTTGACCCCTGTAATGTTAGAAATCAACCAGTTCGCTGCCCACGAGGGTACCTTTCTGGTAAGCACGGCGTCATGTCTCTTTCGCCGCCACCCGCTGACAATATCAAAGCCTTCGCTAAGCTTCTCAAGCAGCTTGGGTATATCCGCGGGGTCATTCTGGCCGTCAGCATCAAGCGGCACAATTATCCGGCCACGAGCGTGCTCAAAGCCCGCCGACAAGGCCGCCGTCTGACCGAAGTTTCTGCGAAAACGAACAACACGTACTCTGGAGTCGTTTTGGTGGATTTCACTCAGGACAGTGAAGCTATTATCGCTGCTGCCGTCATCGATGAATATTATTTCATAGCTGTACCGGCTGCTTACCGTCCGGGTGATTTGCTCATATAGGGTCTTGAGGTTATCGGCTTCATTCAGCACCGGCACCACAATCGACAGTTCAATGCCCTGCTTATCAGACATGATTTGCTCCTGAATAAATTCTAAATTCTACCTGGTAAATTCTAATCCTAAATCACCGAACTGTAAAGCCGTAACTAACGTAGGCCGAAAAAGATGTTGATAACGAGACCACAATTTGTTATACTAAGTTATCGGCACAATAGAGCCATAATTGTCCCTGAAACTTCAGTTGGAGAATGAAAAAATGAAATTAATCCGGACTATTTTACTCGTGGCAGCCGTGGTATGGCTGCTGAACCTGCAATCGGGCTGTCAGGAAGCACAAAAGGTGCCAGAACCCCGGCAAGCATTAACAGCAGCACCTGAGAGGCCAAAAATCGCCAAAGACAAAGAGCCAGAAGCCGCAAGAACCACCGAAGGCCCAGTGCAAATCCAAGCCAAACGTCCGAAGAAGAAAAAGGTGCCTCGGATTAAAGTCGACTTCCCGGTTCATAACTTCGGCAAAGTTGGCCCTAATAAGCAATACAGTTGCGGATTCAAGTTCAAAAACATCGGCAATGACACACTGAAAATCAAAAGAATCCAAAGTACGTGCGGCTGTACCGTACCACAGCTAAAGAAGAAAACCTATGCACCGGGTGAATCCGGTACGGTCAATGTTACTTTCCGAACTCCGACACGCGAGGGCAAGACATCAAAGCGTCTGTACATACTTAGCAATGATAAGAAAAAGGCCAAGTTCGGGCTCACCGTGAAAGCAACTGTTGAGTTGAAAATCGACTTCAAACCGAAATCACTGAATCTTTCCCTCAAAGCCGAGAATGCCGACATCAAGCCTATTACCATAAAAAGCAAGGACGGCCAGGCTTTCGCCATAAAGGGTTTCGCTTCATCGCGCAACGTCATAACCGCCGATTTTGACCCCAAGGTTGAAGCCACGGAATTTGTACTCGAACCTAAAATCGATATCGAAAAACTAAAGAAAAACCTCAGGGGAAATATCAGAATCGATGTAACCCATCCACAGTCCAGCCAGATCAATATACCGTTTTCCACGTTGCCTCTGTTCGAAGTTTCGGGCCCAAGAATCGTCATTCAAAACGCCGACCCTAAAAAACCGGTAATCAAAAACATCTGGGCAAAAAGCAACTACGATGACGAAATCGAAATCGAGTCCATATCTTCATTAAACGGGCATATGAAAGTGCTGAGCCAACAGCGTGAAGATAACAGTGTCAAACTTGAGGTTCAGGTTACCCCGCCACCCCAGACCGACAAAACAAAAAGGTATTTCAGGGATGAGTTGAAGATAAAAGTCAAAGACAGCGATGATTTGACTATTCGCTGCAACGGATGGTATCCAAGAAAAAAAGCGGCCAAGAAGTCTAAATGAATGACGACAAAGGTGCGAAAGTACGAATTATGATGCGGCTAATGAAGTCGCTTTGTATCCCGGTTGTTTGTATCGGATGCTTATCCGCCGTAACAATCAGAAGCGTTCTGCCGGTTCATGCTGATTCCGGCCTGCCTGCCGGTGAAAATGCTATAACTATATTTCTAACCGGAAATGCGCTGGGCGAGCTTAAACCGTGTGGATGCGCATCAGGGCAACTCGGCGGCCTCGAAAGAAGACCTGCAATCCTCGAAAAAGTCCCGCACGACAAAAGACTTGTTATCGATACCGGAAATTTCCTCGCTGACGAAACCGAACAGGATATCATAAAGTTTGGTATCATCATCGAGAGCCTGACCATGCTCGGATACGACATCGTAAACTTAACCGAAGGTGATATTAGAATCGCTGAAGACCTTGGGCTCCTCGAGAACCTTGCTTTTGACATCATCAGCTATGCCCGCGATGTTGAAACCAAAATTCCTGTAAGCCATACCAGAGAATTACAGATTGCCGGTCAGTGTCTGTATGTCACCGTTGCGACCATAAACGCCGAATCCGACCAAATAGAGCTTTTTGAAGAGCTTTTCTCCTCCAGGCACAATGGGCCGGCGCTCAATATCCTGATAATGAACAATTGCGACGAGGGTGTTGTCGGGCACATTGCTGATACAGACGTTGTTGATGTTCTCGTTTGTCCATCTTCGGCCGATGAGCCTGTAATCATCGACAAGAAAACAAGAAAACCGCTGCTTATATCCGTCGGGCAATTAGGTAAATATTTCGGCAAACTCACGGTACAGGTTGTGGCAAATCAGGAGCTGAAGCTCGATTATAGCAATGTGCCAATCGATGAAAATTTGTCCGCTGATGAGGGGCTTGTGCAGTTGTATAAAGACTATCAGATTATGGTAAGAGAAGAAAAGCTTCTCGAAAAAGCCATCAAGGTCCCACTGCCAAACGGCCTGGAATATGTCGGCTCAAACAGTTGCGGCTTCGGCAATTCCTGTCACCAGTACGAATACGAAAAATGGTCCACCAAAGGCCACGCCAAGGCCTACCAGACGCTTGTCAATGTGGGCTCGCAGTACGACCCCGAATGCATCAGGTGCCATGTCGTCGGTTTAGAATATGAAACCGGTTTTGTGTCCGAAAAAAGCCATAAAGACCTTAGAAACGTCGGCTGCGAAGTCTGCCATGGGCCGGGCTCAAAACACATGATGGCTATTTTAATGGTCGAAGAAGACACAGAAACTTCTGAACCTAAATCCGCATGTATTAATTGCCACACCCCCGAACACAGCAATTATGAGGGCCACGAGGACGAATATCTCCAAAAAATGGTGCATTGGGAGGAACCAAAGCAGAATACGAATGTCAAAAATCAGGGACGCCCGTGATATAGTTAAGCGGTGTGTGTATTGACCCATATATTGTCGGCAGCTTTTCGGAGTGCCGGAGGGTCGGTGCCCTGATTTTGGAGCCAAAATGATAAGAACGCTGAAGATAACAAGCATATTAATAGCAATATCTGCGGTCGGCTTTGTCGTATTTCTTGTTGTTTTCGGACTTCGAGGCGACCGGCAAATAGAGGAATTCCTCAAAGCACCGAGTGCCATTGAGAAATTCAAAAAGCTCGCGAAAACAGCCGACCAGGAGCAGGACCAGACTTCACCGCTTGTCAAACATGCACAGGCATTTGCGTTGAGGATAAATCCGCCTAAGCCTGTCAAGCCCAAGTCAGTCAAACGTCCTCCTAAAAAACGGGTGGCTAAAGGAAAGCCCCCTGCTCCAAAACCCAAAGCTCCGGTAAGGGCCAAGTTCAAACTTGTTGCTACCTGCCGTTATGACGAGCAGCCCCAGCGGTCGCTGGCCCTGCTGGATATGCCTCCCAAAGGTGTCAAATGGTACCGCCAGGGCGACAAAGTCGGGCATCTGACTGTCGAAGAAGTAAAAGATGGAAGCATTATCTGCAGTGACGGCCAAGAGTTGTTCGTGCCTCCAATTAAGAAAACAAAAACCCTTCTCAAAAGCGAACTGGTCGATTCGCGCGGGGCGCAACCAGCCACCATAACTCCTCTGGAGCAGATAAAACCCCTTGTTACTCCGCCTGAGGAGTTGGAAACGCTTGTCAGCACGCCTGCTCGGGGGCCTCAGGAAACTCGACCCACATTAGCTAAACCACAGCGGGAGCCGGCAGAAAGACGGCGTGTTCGTCGCCTCCCACCCAGAAGACCCCGCCAATTACCTGCCGAGCCTACTCCTGAGCAGAGGACAGAGACACTTGAGGACAGTATCTCAACTATTAAGGAAATGATGTCTAAATCTGTCCCTTCGCTGGAAGATGAGGAGAATGAAGAGGAGAACGAAGAAGAGCTAAAGGTTTGGGAGCAACTTCTCGAGAGTCTCGAAAGCGAACGCGACGAAATTGAAAAAGCTACAGAGTAAAGAAATCCCAAGTTTAGCCATCCAAAATAATAGCAGCCAGCCGAAACCGTATCCCAGCAGTATTTTCCAAAAACTATTGCCAATATTTGCCTTTTTCAGCCCCAAAAATGGAACTTCTCGCTTGTTTTTTTGTCTTAATTAACAGGTATCGGGCAGAATTTAACTAAGTACGAAGACTATTGGCAAACGGCTGGTTTTGGCCATTGGTAATGGTGTAAACCAGCTTTTGTCCCAGGCATTCGCAGAGGTTTTTGGGCGGTAAGATATGGGATTATAGGGAGTTAAAGAAGATGGAACACAACATGCAGTCAGGTTGTTTTCAGGGCCGTCAAAGGAAATGGGGATTTTTTGCGGCATTTCTTTGCATAACCGGCATTTTTTGGGTCATTGAGGGCTCCTGCGGGGCGCAAGGGGACCCCCAACGTCCGGTTTTGCGCAACAGGGTCTATAAACTCAGACACATATCCCCCAAAGACGCCAAACAGCGTCTTATTGACTTGAGAATCGGCCGTAACATAAATGAACTTCCGCACAATTCGCTGATAGTAGAGTCCGATAATCCCACCGACCTGGTCAAAACATCCAGCCTGTTAAGACTTATCGATTCTGAACAGTCATTCGTTATAAAAACCATTTTGATGTCGCCGGACATTCAGAAACTGCCCAGAAACGACCAAATCGCCGCCAAAGTCGGTGGTATAACTATCGGAACTTTCAGAGAGCCACCTACAAGCACAACCGAACCTAGGGTGATTGTGGACATACATAACTCCGATTTGATAGCTATCGCTCCGGCAAAGCTCCTTGACAGGATAGCTAATGCCGTAGACGAGTTGCAAGCGCCTCTGCTGCCGGTTCCACAAGCAAAGCTGCCAGCTGAATTAGCTGAGCCAAATGCGCTGCCGGTTCCACAAGCAAAGCTGCCAGCTGAATTAGCTGAGCCAAATACCCCGCCAGTTTTGGAAAAGGCCGCCGAAGAGGCCCAGACAACGCCTCCACTTCAGGATAAACCCGCCGAAGCTACCCCTTCACAAGAAGCCGGTGTCGAAGAGGAAGGTTTATCCCAGGCCGAGCTTTTAGAAATGATGGCCGAAGCCGAGGGAAAAACGGATACCGAAGAAAAAAAGGACAAGGAAGATTTCTTCGGCGACGAGCTTTTCGAAGCGTTGGCCGAGGCTGAGGAAAGGGCTTTTGAACAGATGGCCGAAGAACCCCAGCCTGTGGAAGAACCTGAAGAACCTGCGGAACTTGTCCTGCCAGAAAAACCGGAGGAAGGGCAACCGGCCGAACCTGAAATGCAAACGATTGGCATATCAAAGGAGGAACTTTCTGCCCTTGTTCAGGCTGAGGTCACTAAATTGTTGGAAGTTCAAGCTGGTGGTGAACCGGGCATCTTACCTGTAGAAGAATCAGCACCAAGTACTATCCCGTCGGAAGAAGCACAAGAAAAAAAACAGGATATCGAAGAAGGAGACAAGACCAAAGCAAAACAACTTAAAGAGCCCGACGAGGTGGCCGACGAAGCCAAACCTGCTGAATATCTGGATCGGTTAGCAATACCCGAAGCTGAGAAAGAGCTCGATTTGACAATCACACTCCCGGAAAAAGTCGAGATCACTGCGCTACTGGAAATGGTCGGCAAACTACTTGGCTTAAACTACATCTATGATGAAAAAATGATCAAGGGCTATGTCATGCTCAAAGTCCATGACGGCAAGGTAAAAGTCAAGGACGCCTATGCTTTGCTGGAATCAGTATTAAAATTCAGGGGCTTTGTAATGACCCGTCGCGGAAAGCTCGTTACCTTAATCCCGCAGGCCCAGGCATTAGACTATGACCCGGCTCTTCGTACAACACCGGAGGATATTCAGCCCGGCGACGTAATCGTAACCAGCATTTTCCGTCTCAAGCATGTGGACACGGGCAGCGCCGAAACTTTGCTGAGAAGTATGAAGCTCGGCACAATTATCAACTCGATACCCGAAACGGGCACTCTCATCGTTACGGGATATGCCTATCGCATGGGGCGTATTGAAGAGCTTCTGAAAATGATTGACATACCCGGGAAACCCCATAAATTTCAGTTCAGACAGTTACAATACACCACCGCAACCGATCTGGTTGGCAAGGTCAAGACGCTTGCCGACCAGCTCGGCACCATATCAGTCACAGTGAGCGTAAAACAGACGGCCGCTCCTCGTCCTGCGAAGCCTCAGACCGCCGCTCAAAGGAGGGCCGCTGCCAGGAAGCCCGCCACGCCAAGCGCACCTCAGAGAAAAGGCGCCCCGGGCGCCCAAAAAGGCGTCTATCTCGACACAGACGAAAGAACAAACAGAATCCTTATGATAGGCCTAGCCGAGGACATCGATATCGTCAACGGGCTGATAGATGCCCTCGACGTTGAAAAACCGGACCTAAGGGTCATCAAAGAATATGAAATCCAGCACGTTGACCCCACCGAAGTCATCGATACTTTAAACGAACTCGGCGTGGTAACAGCCACATCGAGAACAGGCACGCAAAGACGAACTACCACTACCACCACCGGCAAAAGCACCCCCCGCACGACCTCAAGTACTTCCCGAGCCGGCACACCTGCCT
>JGI10211J34971_10003100_pt1 | contig 13382 bp, 5 predicted proteins | sample Etolagsediment_FD_34971 | JGI IMG/M metagenome (IMG submission 34971) | reverse complement strand
CTGGTCAACAAGCATAACAAAGAGCTGTTGAGTTTTCAAATCAATTTTTTTTATTGGAAGATTTTCAATATCTGTCATCAATACTTGAGGAAAAGCTTGTTCATTTGTTATCATTTGTCTTTTAATATAGTAATCCATCAACTTTGAATTTAGTAAGGAAATTAAATACTTATCTGAAAGATCAGTATAAAGACTCCAGCAAGAATAAAGTGTACTTTCCGTCAAAGCAGGTTCGCATAGCAAACTACAGCATAAGTCCGCTCCAGTTCTTCTAATAAGGACTCTGGGGAAATGTCTATGTTTTTCTCTTTTTTTAGTTCCACCAACTATCTTGAGCTTGTGATAATCTGTGAAATATTTTTTGTTAATTCTCCATTTTGACATAGATTTGCCCAATAGAAAGATGTCTTTTCCATCACTTTCATATGCTGAAATCACTAATTCTCTATCTTTAACAACCATCCCTTTGAAAATGGAACATATATTTTTTAAGTATACCGTTTTGCTATTAGAAATCTTTGAAATCACTGGATCAACTTTTTCTCTAATCGCTTTCAAAACGTAATTTTTATCAAAATTATAAAGTAAAGTATTTTCCTGACGGTTTTTTAAAAATAAAAAAATAATATTTCCTGTAATTACATTTTCAAAAACAAAATCAGTAAACGTGACAATTGCTTTCACAGAGCCTGCTTGTTTCAATTCCTTGACACAATCTCTGTAACTCCTCGTTTTGAATAATCCCTCAGGAACAATGAAGGTTAAAATTCCACATGAATTATTAATTCGAATGCCTCGCTCTATAAATAGTGTAAAAATGTTTTTGGAATAAGACCGTTTAATTGAATTATAGGTCTTTATCAGAATATTAAGTTCTCGCATATCTGTGTTGTTTTTTGTCAATATTTTATACGGTGGATTGGCAATTACCACATCAAAACCGCCTTTTTCACCTACCTGCACCGCACCCGTCCCGGCAGGCAGGTGAAACACCTCAGAAAAATACACTTCAAAATCAAATTCTTTATGTCCGTTGGTAATCTGGCTGATGAGGGAGTCAATCTGCTCTTTGTATTCCTGTTTTTTCGTTGGATTGGTTTCATTGAAATAGAGGGGTTTTAATTCTTCCAGCTCTTTGAAGAGCTGTTCATTGAACAGATTTTTCTCAACGCCAAGCAAGGAGTTGCCGCAAACGATTTTATAATCCAGGTTCGGAAGNGGTTTTATATTTTTAATATCCCCTTCATCTACTACCAGAGATAGCCACAGACGCAGTTTAGCAATTTCCACCGCACCAGGGTCAATGTCCACGCCGTAAAGGGAATGCTCGATACACCGGCGCTTGAATTCGTAAGAGGTGCGGCTGCCTTCCTTAATAAACGTTGATAAGACATTTCGCGCTCTTACAATTTCACCCATCATGCCCACCGGGAAAGCACCGGAACCTACCGCCGGATCACAGACAGTAATATCGGATAGTTTCTCGTCGATCAGTGCAGCGTTCTTGCGGATGCTTTCGGGCAGTCTTAATTTATAATCAGAGGTTTTTTGTTTCCCCTCTTTAATGCTTTGTTTTTTTATCAAAGCTGTTTCCTCATTTTCGCTAACATGTTCTCCCATATGAATCAGGGTTTCGATATCTTCTTTTTTAATTTTTTCACCACTTTCATGCTCAATGATTAAATCAAGCTGACCTTTTTTCCCTTTATTATCGAACATTGCAAGCTGAGGATCTCCGACTTTTTCATATGAAGATGGCCCTTTGTTGAGTTCTGAATCAAGGTAATTGATCAGACTTTGCTGACACATATAATGAACAATTTCACGCGGGGTGTAATAGACGCCAAATTTTTTATTGAACTTGTTTTCCTCACCTTTCCTGCCACTCTTCAAGGCTTCTTTATATTGATTAAAGTTATCCGGGCGAATGGCATTGAATTTTTCATACGCTTTTCCCAACAGCTCCGGGTCGATGGCTACTTCCTTATCCAAAGGCTCGTCTTCCTTTACCGTAAAGTTGTAGCGATCAAAGATATCCAGAATGCCATCGCCAGTATCGCCCTCTTTGGTCGTATTGATATTTGAAAAAAGTTTATCAGGAAGAAAAATGTCGGTTTCCACCCAGTTGTAACCCCTGTCAGTGCCTATTGGGTCAAAAAGCCCTCCATTTAAAAATGGAATTTTGCAATTAAAACGGCTGTAATAACCATCATTATCACTACGGTCTCTTCGTAATGCCTCATAAAAGAGTGGTTCCAGAATATCATTGAAGAAATTTGTGTAATCACCATGTTTTTTCTTAAATAGCTCGCGTAGAAAATGTTTGGAACCTTCACCCCAATTATCATCGCGATCAACCCCAAACCATCCTTTTTTCTGAAGGAAATAGAGAAACACAATCTGCCCCATCAGTTTCTTGGCAAAGTTGACCGTATCAACTCCTTTGGCCTCAAAATCAGCCTTGACTTTCGGGTCTTTCTTAACAACCCTGTCCAACTCTTCTTTGGTACGCATGAAAAGTTCACGGTATTTGAGGAAAAACTCTTTGGTGACCGTTTCGATATCAAATGCTTTTTCCAGTTCGGCAAGTGTTGGATTGTGTTCATCATCGGTCATAATATCCTCAAACTGACGTTTCGCAGTATGACAGGCTTCATTAATACCCACCAAAAACGACCAGCGTTTTGCCTGGGAAAACACCTCTTCACCCTTCCATTTTCCATATTCCGTTGGTTTGATCTTATAGTCTATTGTAACAAGAGAAAATCTCCAATCAGTTTCTTCTGGTGAAACAAAAGCAAATAATCCGGCATTTTTATTTCCGCGATCAGAAAGATATCTGCCTGCAAAATTTCTTTGAGTCACACGAGCATGGTCAAGAGAATATCCTTTTTGAAGATATGTAATTATTATATCTATCTTCTTCTCATCTGGAGAATAATATGTTCCAATTCGTTCATAAGTTTTTATCACATTTCTAAACATTTCTTTTACATAACCACGAGCCTGGAAAGCATTGGATTCATCAATTTTATTTAATAAATTTCTTATAAATTTCTTGAACTCTTGTTTATCAAAAGGATTTTCAAATGTTTCTCTGATGATTTTTTGCGCCTGCTGTTTATTCATATAATATTCCCTTTAAATAATCTTAATCGCCAGATAATCGCCAAAATCACCCATTAAACACCAATGATTATGTCCGATAAATGTCCGTAACGTGTCCGTTATGTCCAATAAATGTCCGTTATGTCAATTCATATTTCCGGCCTTTTTTTTCACCAATTTCTTTTAAAATATTTTTAGCTACTAAATCTTGGAGATCCCTATATAAGGTTTTTTCAGAAACGTTTTTAATTAAATCTTTATAAGTGGATAGGTTTATAATCTTATTTTCTTTGATGTAGTCAACAGCTTTAATTTGCCTGTCATTCAATCCGAGTTTCTTTACACTCTCCTCATTCCATTTATCTTTATAAAATGTAACGGTCATCACGCCATTTTCTTCTTTAAAATCCGGCTCCGGTAAACCCTGTTCTATGCAATTATCCACTATCTTTATAGTTCCATGCCCCCATAATTCAATAAATCCAGAATAATAGAATATTTCAGCAAGGAGTGTGTTCCTGGGTATAGATAAATGACTGGTTTTCAATTTTTCCACAGGAACTTCGGGCGGTAGTTTGCCTTCATTCATTATCATTAACTTATCAGGATAAACCCGTATCTGAATTTGAGATGTTCCTGAATAATCTCTGTGAATCAGGGCATTGATTATAGCTTCCCTTAATGCCTCATAAGGATATTCAAGGATATCTCGACGATGAATACCTTCATACTTAATTTCACTTAACAGGTATTTTGTACGAAGTATTTCAAGCGCACTTTCCAGTTGTTCAAATAGATTCCCTTTAACAATATCGGTTGTTTGAATTTCTGTATCGGTCAGGAATTTACCAATCCTGACCACCGAATGTAGGAAAAATTTCTGCGGATCATTGCCAAAAAGAAGAACCGCCGCTCTTTTTAAATTTCCATTAACCATTAGATTTAATTTTCGCAGGAGTATGGTACTGTTTGTTTCTTTAATAATTGAGGGTATTCTATCAACGGCATACTTCTTAAATATTTCTACGAAATCATTATCTATCTCATTAAAACCTGCTCTTTCTTCAACAATGGAATCCCATGTTCTGCCAGATTTTTTCATAAGGAAATCAGCAAGATCTTTTCCTTGTAATTCCTGCACAGTGCTTCCGCTCCTGAGATAATATTTACCATTATAAGAAATGGGGACAGAATATTTTGCAACTGTGACCTTGATTATATCTTTCTTGTCCATTTCAACAGAGGGAATGATTCCAAGTTTATTCCTGACGGTATTTGGTATATCCTCGAGCAGTTTTTTTGCATTTTTTAATCCGGAAGGATTACCTCTATCATCCAATCCGATAATCAACACTCCGCCATCACTATTTGCAAACGCTGAAACAACTTTAAGGCAGTCGTTTCTCCAGGTTTGTTTATATTCAACAGTTTGAGATTCTTTGTTCGTCAAAACTATTCTCCTGTCATATACAATGAAAGTATCACTTCACGTTTCCCGAATACTGCCGGATTCTGCTCTGCATAATGTCTTTGCAGTAGCCGTTCGGGGATATGGGTCTGGAGGACTGCCAACACCTTGAATGAATTGACAAGTTCATCCCTCAGCGCATCCAGGGCTTTTAATGTGTTTTTGGTTGTCTGTTTGGGCAGTCCGCCTTCCTCAATCTGGCTTTGTACTTTTTTAAGGTATAGCTCCTGGTCTTCGGTGAGTGTCTGGGTATTCTTCATGGTTGCCTTTAAAATGCGCAGGATGTTGGCTGCGCTGTCTCGACCTCTTTGTTTTTGAGGCTCGGCCATTTCTTCGGTTGTAGCAATAATAAAGGCTTCCTTGTTGCTGTCCAAAAGGTCATACATCTCTGCAGGAAGTTTTTTCTTTTTTTCATCCGGATCGCTTTCCAGTCGTTTTGCCGCTGTTAGAAAATCCAGTTCTTGAGCGACTTTTTTAGCCTGAGATATGAAAAATTTCTGCAGTTTCCCACGGCGAAAATAGGTGACCAGCGATCCAGCAAAATCACTATTTCGCTTCGCAGTGCGGGCTTTTTTGGGCAGTTGTTTTATTTTTTCAAAAAGGCCTGCATCCTTCTCACGGATTTCCCGGATTACCTGTAAATATTTCAAATCGCTTTCTTCTGCTTCAGTATCCCCTTCCAGAGTTTTCTTTGAAATCAACCGATCAAACAACTCATGGGAGCCGATGGGTTCACCTTCGGTTAAAAGTTCCGCGTCACCTCCTAGAAGGGTCAGAAAGGCATTAATTTTGCTTTCCGCTGCCTCTTTCAGCTTGATCTGGTCGTTGGATTGAATAGTAGGAAAGAAATTGAAGGTATAGATGAAGTCAAAAGATGTGTCAATTCGGTTGATGCGCCCCACTCTCTGCATCAGTCGGGTTGGGTTCCAGGGGATGTCATAATTGATCACTACATTGGAACGATGCAGGTTCACACCTTCCGACATAACTTCAGTAGAAACCAGTATGCGAAAATCTTTTTGAGGGTGACGGGCTCGGGCGTCAAAGTTTTCTAGCACCTTATCGCGGACAGCTTCACCTGAATCACCAGTAAACAAAAGAACCTTGCCAGGATATTTCCCATTAATATTTTTAAACAGGTAATTGGCGGTCTCTTTTGATTCGGTAAAGATGATGATACGATTTTTTTGTAATACAGAATCTTTTGATAGTTCGCTTAAAAATTTTAAAAGCTTCGGATCCCGGTTTATTTTCTGCCAGAGCTTTTTGACTTCTATCAGAATGGCATGGTCATGTCTCAGATCATCTTTTAGTTCTTCTCTGAAATCTTTGCTTTCATATTTTTCCGCCTTGCCTTCACCTATTAATCGCTGGACCGCCTCATCATCATCATTTTCCAGCAGCTCAAATATCTTGTTGATGTGTTTTTTACTGACATACACATGACCATTGTTCAGCTCTTTAATGAACATCTCGTAGGAATGCAAGAATCTGTCCACTGAATTTCTAAATGCAAAGAAACTGCTTTCCAGTCGTTTAACCAGCAGTATTTTCATAAACCGGCCCATATTACGCTGGGCTTGTTCTTCAAGCTGATCAATCTTACCCACATAGTAAAGCATGGGCATGTAGCGTGCGTATTTGAATTTATTGGCAATGAGGTCGATGGTTTTATTAAAAATGTCGTCTTCTTCATCATTGAGTTCATAGAATAGCGGCTCTGGTTTTTTTACCTCCGGGAATTTGAGACCTTGCTCTTTTATGTCCTGGCTGAAATATTTTTCAATTTCTTTTCGCGTTCGGCGCACCATCAAATATTTAAGTACCTTATCACGTATTTCCCGTGCGTTTGCTTTTACTGTTTTTATATAGTCAGCATAATCTTTTTTACGATCAAGATTTTTTAATTTTTTGTCCAGGCCATTAAAAAAAGATTCCAGATCAGGCAGATTAGGGATCGTGCTTTTTTTGGTTTTCTGAAACAGTTTCAACAGGCTCAGAATATCTTGCGGGGTATTGTTGTAGGGTGTGGCTGTTACCAATATAACTCTTTTTCCACGACATATTTCTGCCAGCTTCTCGTAGGTGACAGTTGTTTCTGTTCGAAAGCGGTGAGCCTCATCGATGATGATATTGGTGTATTTTTCAGTTCCTCTGTCCAGCAGATCGTCCAGTTTGCCGAGTGATTCAAAATCTGCCGGTACCCTGAAGTCTGAAAAAACATTGGCCCAGGAACCGGGATTTGATTTTTCCAAAAGCACTGGCGGGGCGATAATAAGTGTTCTACCGTCCAGTTGACCTGCCAGCATAGCTGAAATATAGGTTTTCCCCAGACCCACAACATCGGAAATAAAAACCCCGCCATATTCCAGGAGTATCTTTTTAGCGTTTAAGACGGCTTGCTCCTGATATTCGAGTTTCTTAAACTCTGGCGGCAGATATTTAATGAATACTTCATCTGTCTGGCTGAGTTCATCTTTGAAGTATTCATAGAGAAACTTCAGGTACAACTGGTAAGGCGTGATATTTGGATTCAACCAGGTCTTGTTCTGAATGGTTTGAATATATTTTTCGCTGACATCGACAGCGTTACACCACAATTCCTCAAATTTATTTCTCGCAAATTCATAGTCACTTATGTCTTTAAGTTCCACGTTAAATTCAAGATTATCCACCAGCCCGGCTTGTGTGAAATTACTGGAGCCTGTGATCACTCGGCCGGTATCTCTATCAGATTCTTTAAATGTCATGATATAGAGTTTGGCGTGGATATTTTGTGACGGATAAGCCCTGATTTCCAGTTTGTTATTTCTGATCCATTCTATGAATTTTTGTACCCCTTCTTCAACCTTTCTGTTGTCCTCAGAATCCGCCATTTCTTTTTGAACAAGATTTTCAATCTCCTGTTTGGTTTCGGCGTGAGAAAAATCAAATACTTGCTGTGTGGGATTATTGGCTTTTTCCATCATTTCGAAAGTTTGTCGGCTTGTACTTATCCCAATGAGAATTCTTATTTTCTCCGTGTTTTCCAAAGATTTATATATGGCATGAAAACCGCTTGAGTAAAAGTAACCGACAAGGCAGTCAAAAAATGTAGTGTCTTTGATTAGAACTTCAAATCTTTGTTTAAGGCTTTGGTTTTCCTCGTTAGTAATAAATGACAGATCAGTGTTCATAAGTATCCTTTATTATCATCTTTGAGCAACTTTTATGTCCGTTAAAATTAATAGCTTCGATATTTGTACCAATTTTCTACTTATCTTAGGCTTCCGCCCTTACCGATAAATCGGCTTAACTGATTTATTCCAATTTTTCTCATATCAACCTGCAAAGGATAAACATCTCCTTTCCGTTTGAATGTTGAATATTGTTTTATACTATAGTGGGGGGAAAAAATCAATAGGATTTCCCAAATCTCTCACCAAATTCTTTGCAATTTAGTGAAAATCGTTGCGAGTTAGGCGTTTCGAGTTGCAGGTAAAAGAACTTTTAAGTGAATTTGGTGAATTTGGGGACAGGCTAATTAATGTGAATTTGGGGACAGGAGGCGAATTAAAATCCACTTTTATTGTAGAAAAAGGGACAGACTAGAAAAATGAAAATGAGAAAAATGAAAAAAAGAGTTGACAAATTTAAAAAATAATACTATATTTAATACGAACAAGTTACAAACAAAAATAAAAAAGGACCGGAAGGTGAGCCTGACAACAGGAAAATCGAAGAAAATGAGAATTCTATCCGGAGGTAATGAACATGGCAAGAGCAAAACGACGCTGGGTCTCACAGGATACCGGCTCCTTTCATATCATTTCGCGGGTGGCAGGGGGAGAACTCCTCTTTAATGAGGGAGATAAAGAATGCTTCCTCAGGCTCCTTGAACGCTTCGCTGTGGGTTTCTTTGTAGAAATCCATGCCTTCTGCATCATGAGCAATCATTTCCATATATTGGCCACTGGTTTGGAAAAAGAGGCCTTCAGCGCATCCAAAGAGGAACTGTTCCGACGTTATCGTCTCATTTATGGTGAAGACGCGGAGCCTCCGACCGGGACGTATGATACCAGCGGCCGCGTGATTCCCGATGCCGACGAAGGCGTGGAACGTTTACGACGACGTTTGGGGGCAATATCGCGTTTTGTCCAGGAGCTGAAACAGACCTTCAGTCGTTTTTATAACAAAAAATATGATCGTTACGGTTATTTGTGGGGAGATCGTTTTAAAGGTGTCATCGTATCGAAAGGAGAAGCCCAATTGGCCTGCAGTGCCTATATTGATTTGAATCCAGTGAGGGCAGCGATTGTGCAAAAGCCAGAGGATTACCGTTGGAGCAGTCTTGGTTTAAGGGTGAGAACGCCGGTTCGTGCCAAAATGCTATTACGTCCCCTTTCCATACTGCCTGGTTTTGTAAATGGTGCTGAATGTGATGAAGGTGTTGAAGGGGTGGAAAACACAGTTGAACCAATGCTCGCTCCGATTATTTTAAGCGAGAAATCCTTCGACCACTTTTTTACTTATAGAGAATTTGTTTATAAATCCGGTGGAGTAGAGCGAAGTGGCAGCGCACATATATGTTCGGAACTTGTCAATGATGTATTGAAGTATCACGGCGATTTTGGTGTAGGGGACCGTTTTCGCTATCGAATAAAGAACTTTTCAGAGGGCATCGCTCTCGGCAATTATGCGTTAATTGCCCATTTACAGAAAAGCTGGAATCGTAAATATATTCGACCGCGTTCGTTTATGGGTAAAGATAGAAGTTGTAGTTGCAGTTGGTCTTTTACCACCCGGGTTTTACGTTTATGAATCTTGTTTTCTTCCTTCTTCCTTTTTATTTTTCCGCTCAGTTAGTAATACAATGGGATGGATGTTGGTTAATCTTTAATTAAAGAGTCTGCTTGATGTGCTTTATCGGTTTTCGCAGCTAGACTGGTCAAATTTTCATTTCAATTTTCCAGAAACAATATACGCACCTTGAAAATTTAATCCACCAACCAGAAGAATTCCAAAATTCCATCCAATCCAAATTCTTCCAAATTCTCAAATTCTTCACTCACTCCACTCAAAATCTTGCCTGTCCCCTTCCTCTTCCTCCCTCGTCCAGTACCTGTCGAACTGTCACGGCAAATTTACGCATAACCAAAGGTTTCGACAAAAAGGCTTTTATACCAACCTCATCCGCGTTTTCTTCAGATATTCTTTCACTGAAACCGGTACAAAGGATAATCGGTATATCAGGGCGGATGGTTAAAATCTTCTTTACCAGTATGTCTCCAGTCATTTTCGGCATCGCCATGTCCGTGATTACCAAATCGAATTCGTCGGGTTTAGAACGAAATAGCTCCAAAGCCTCTACGGGACTCATCTTGGTTTCAACCTGATACCCCAGTTGCTCCAGCATTTCCCGTGCCATAATCACAATGGATTTTTCATCATCTATGAAAAGTATTCTTTCATTTCCAGTGGGAGATTCTTCAACAACAGGTTTAGATTCTAAAACGGATTCTCCTTCGATAACAGGGAAAAATAAATTTGCAGTAGTCCCTTTTCCAGGCTCACTTTCAACTGAAATGGAACCTCCACAGCTTTTGATAATACCCTGAACTACTGACAATCCCATACCGGAACCTTTTCCGACCTCTTTGGTTGTAAAAAACGGGTCAAAGATACGGTCAATTATTTGAGGGGATATTCCTTTACCTGTATCGCTTACAGTCACTTTAACATAGTTGCCCGGGACCAATTCAGGGTCAATAGTAACCGAATCTTCTTCCAGGGCTACATTGTGCATTTCGATTTCAAGGCTTCCCCCGGTTTCCTCCATAGCGTGATAGGCATTGGTGCATAAATTTATCAGGACCTGGTTGATCTGCGTCGGATCGGCAAGAACGATATCAGCCTCAGCGTTTATAGTATGATGGATATCGATATTTGCCGGGATCGCTGCACGTAAAAACTTGATAGAATCTTTGACCACCGGGATAAGTCTTAGCGGCTGTTTCTTGTACTCGATTTTTCGAATATAACTAAGAAGCTGCCTTACGACATCTTTTGCACGCAGGCTAGCTGTTCTAATCTCCTCGAGATTGGAATGAACCGGACTCCAATCAGGGAGAGCAACAAATGATAATTCCGCATTGCCCATGATGATTGCGAGAACGTTGTTAAACTCATGGGCGATACCGCCGACAAGGGTCCCGAGTGCTTCCATTTTGGAAGCATTTCTAAGTTGCTCTTCAAGTTTTTTGCGTGGGGTGATGTCCCTGAAAAAAGCAATAATACATTTTCTCCCGTCTATCACGGTGGTAGTTCCGCTAATATCCATATATATTATTGTACCATCCTTTTTTAAACATGGGTTATTTTCTGTAAATGTTTTTTCTCCTCTTGTGCGCGCTTCAAAATCAGCAGTGATATCTTCCAGTTTATCCTTTGGATGAATATCCTCTACACCCATTTTTTTTAATTCATCTTCGCAATACCCCAACATCTCACATAAAGACGGACTCGCATACCTGAATTTCATTGTTTCAGCGTCTGCTATAAGTATTCCATCAGGGCTTGCTTCAAATAACGTCCTGTATCTCTCTTCACTCTCCCGCAGCGCCTCCTCAGCCCGCTTGCGCTCGGTGATGTCCCGGCACACACAGAAAACCAGTTTCTGTCCCCCGCACATAGTCCCATTGGTGCTGATCTCAACATCTAAAAACGTACCGTCCTTACGGCGGTGGGATGTCTCGAAATGGTCACCGGCTTCGTCGACAGTGCGGACCATTTCCATCAACTGCTCCCGCGTCCATTGGGTGTCCCAGTCCCACACATAGAGCTGAAAGACTTCCTGCAAAGAGTAACCGAGCATATCGGCATATCGCTGGTTCGCCTCGTATACCTTACCGTTTTGGTCGAGAACGACGATGCCGTCTCTGGATTGCTCGACCAGGATACGGCGCCGGATCGCTTCTTCCTTCAGCATCTCCTGCGCCTGTTTAAGCAGGGTTACAGATTTTTCAAACTCAGAGACCAACTGACGCATTTTTTTTAATTCAGCAATAAGCTGAGTTTTTGTTTTGTCTTCGTCTTTCATGGTATATGTCTAATTAGGAATAACTATTATTATACAAAATTCGTATATCACGGCTTCATTGCAAGCTACCGCCCTTAGGGTTTGAGCACACTAAAGTTCACCCTTCTGCACCGCTGACTTGATTTGCCTATTTCCACTTGACTACTGCCTCGTTTTCGACTTCCGATTCAACAGAAGCTTTCAACATCTGCTCTTTTTCATCAACTCTTCCATACTCGAAATTATAAACTATCACGCCAGGAAAAAAATGTCAACTTTTTTAAAAGGGAAAAATTAAAAAAATATATCTTTACATCTCTTCTTTTTTATTCTATCCTATCAGACCGGTTAATAAAAAATGGTGGGTTTTCATGACCTCATTTTTGTCCGCATGTTTGGCAAAGTCAAGCATATAGGTATCGAGGATATCCTTCTGAACCTTCCGCGTATCATCGAAACCTTTGGTCTCGCAGTGTTCGCCCAAACATTCGGCAAAATTAGGATTGCATGCCAATATAAATTAAATTATAATTTGGGGACAGACGAATTAACGAATTAAGGACGCACTATCCGAATTGTCAAAATTATTTTGGACCTAGATCCCTCATCAAATAAGAAGGCGATCTCCCAACGAGTCACACCAACAATACTTAAAATTAGGTGGTGGATTTTTGCTCAACCTGGATTTACAGTTAAAGAAAATAATGGTAAACTTAGAGATTAAAATCGATAGAAATTCTATTTAATAGTGAGGTGAAAAAAGATGCCCATTTACGATTATAAATGCAATCAATGTGGGACCACGAGTGAAATCCTGCACAAAAGCATGGATATAAAAGCCGTGAATTGTCCGAACTGCGATTCAACCGATCTCAATAAATTGATTTCTGTACCAGGAGCTGTAATAGCAAAAGGTTCACCATTTTCGTCACCATTAAAAACCAATGTTCCACCTGTTTGCCCCAACCAGAACACGTGTGGAATGCCTACCTGTCCGGCTGCCAACCTGAAATGACACCGTTCCACAAGTATTTTATTAAAGCTTTATCGATGGCTTAACACCTGGAAAATAGGACATATCAAAAATGGCTTTCAAATCAATTAAGAACCGCCTGGATACAGAGGTGGTAAAACGGGGATTGGTTCCTACTGTGGAAAAAGCAAAAGCCTTTATCATGGCAGGCGAAATCCTGGTGAACGGACAGGTGGTATATAAAGGAGATACATTGGTGACTGACGAAAATCATATAACAATCAAAGAAAAATATCCCTACGCATCCAGGGGAGCTTCTAAACTTAAAAGAGCCTTTCACGAATTTTCCATTGATGTAAAGGGAAAAAAAGTTTTGGACATCGGTATCTCCACCGGCGGGTTTACCGACTATATGCTGCAAAAGGGTGCTGAAACTGCGTCTGGAGTAGATGTCAATATTGATCAGGTAGACGATAAACTAAAGCAAAATAAAAAATTGACATTAATAAAAGCCAATGCCCGCAACTTGAAAAAAGAGGATATCGATTTTGAACCGGATTTAATCACCATGGATGTCTCTTTTATATCCGTTACAAAAATACTCCCGGCCCTTTCTGTATTTAAAAACGCCAGGATATTAACGTTGATTAAACCCCAATTTGAAGTCAGAAGAGAAAAGGTGGAAAAAGGCGGTATTATCAGGGAAAAAGAAAAAAGAATCGAAATCCTGCTGGAACTAAAAAAAAAAATTCAGCAGCTAAATTATGCGGTGACAG
>JGI10211J34971_10003099_pt1 | contig 13387 bp, 14 predicted proteins | sample Etolagsediment_FD_34971 | JGI IMG/M metagenome (IMG submission 34971) | reverse complement strand
TAATGAGGCAAATGCGGACACTGATGTAAAAGGTGTGGTTTCCCTTAAAACGAGGGCAATCGGCCCATATCTGGCCATAGATCTGAAACTCGGGGTATCGCCCGATTTGACATTGCGTGAGGGTTATGAAATTGCAGATCGCGTAAGAGGTAGCTTGACAAAGAAAATTGACAGGGTGCAATTAATCAGCGTAAGCCCCACGGGATTTTATTAGAGGGGGTATCCATGAAGCACAGTATAAATAAGCTTTAGACTTGTAGGTAATTCAATAGTATAGGGAATGCCCTTTTGGACGCAGATTACTCCGCCTGACTTGTGGCGGATTAACGCAGATTTTTTGTATTAAGAAATAAAATATTTTTATCCGCATTTATCTGCTCAGACTTGCCCGCCGTCTTGCAGGTGGGTCTGCGTCCTAATTTAATGCGAAAGGAAATGATGATGGATGACCTGAATGACGAAACTCGGAGAACATCTGCAGACGAAAAACGAGTTCTCGCGCTGAAGAGAAGACTGAAATGGAGGACCGCTGTGCTTGTTGTGCTTGCCGTGGTGGCCCTGGGCCTGGTTGGCATGGCTGTATACCCTAATTTCTTGTCTAGAGTCATCGGAGAAAAAACGCGGACATCGACGCCATATCTGGGTGTGGAGATTGATGATTTGAAAGAGGGCATGGCCGAGGCAATGGGCTTGAGGTATGGCGGTGGAGTATCGGTTACAAGGGTCGTGCCTTCTTCTCCGGCAGCCGAAGCAGGCATTAAATCAGGGGATATTATCCTGCAATATGACCGCTCAATGGTGGAGAATAGATCCAGACTCCAAAATATGATTGCCGAGGCCGATCCTGGAGATAGGGCCAGGATTGTGCTGGACAGGGGCGGCCAGACAAGAACCTTTTATGTCGAACTGGGACAACGCCCCTCCTCCCTGATGCAAGCTGCTTTCTCCCCCACTGGCCAAACAGGTTTGGAGGTCGAATGGGGTTGCACCCTATCCCCNTTAACNCCGGATCTGGTCCAGAAGTTATCGCTTCCATCTTCTGTTAAGGGGGTGGTNGTGGTAGCGATAGCTCCCTCCGGGTTGGCAAAAAATGCGGGATTACAGCCCGGTGACGTTATTGTGAGCGTAAACCGGGAGTCTACCCAAGATCTGGCCTACTTTTATAAGGCAATCGAAGATCAACAGTCCGTGGTTTTGGAGATTTATCGGAGCGGTCAGGTGGTGTATCAGCAGTTGCAGGTAAGTTCAGCAATGCCTCCGGTTGCTACCATAGCTGGTAGCTTGACCGAGAGCAGCACGCTTCCGCAGCGTGTGGCAGTGGCAGCTAGCGGGAAGGATTTAAATGCCCAGGTGGCCCTGCGGTTCGGCACCGCTCCTTATTTTATCATCGCGGATTTGGAGAGCAACCGGTTTCAGGCAATCCAGAATAATACCCTGGCCGACTCCAGAGGATATGGCATAGCAGCCGCACAACTCGTGGCCGCCCAGGGGGCTAAAGCAGCCGTTGCAGGGGGGGCTTATGGTCCTCAGGCCTATGATGCATTGAAGAGCCTGAATATCACTCCCTTTCTTACAAAACCGGGGAAGATTTCCGATGTACTCATCCAGTATCGTTCAGGCCTCCTGGCTCAGGTGACCGAGCCAACTCTTCCAGGATATGGTTATGTGCGAAGCATCATTCCAACCGGTGGTTCTCCTTTTTCAGATGAGGAGGATGAGGAAGAAGAGCAAAGCGGGTATAAGGGTGTGCCATATACCATCCCTCCCCAGGGCAAGTATGATCCTGCGCTGGATCCGGCAAACACCTTACAAAAGACGGCAGGCTCGAGTCAACGTACGGATTACTGTTATTGCCCGTCATGCCGGATCTTGATCCCACACCCGGCAGGTGTCTCTTGCTCTGTTTTAACATGTCCACAGTGCGGGAACAGGTTAATGAACTGGGATTCCGGTGCTCTTGCGCCGAGCCCCAATGTTCCTTCTCCTGATTATCCCCAGGCCCCTATCCCGAGCCAGAGTCAATTACGGGTAGGATCCACTGGCGCCATCTCTTCGCCTGGCAGTTTGCCAAGTACCACCGGAACGTTGTATCTTAACCAACAAACTCAGTATTGTTATTGCCCAGTTTGTAATACTGCCTATGAACACCCTGCAGGTGTACCCTGCTACTCCCTTGTGTGCCCGAAAGATGGAAGCCGATTGCTCAGCATTAGCCCAGGCTCCCAAAGTCCTCAGATTTTATCTTCAGCAGGAATTACTGTTGGCGGCCAGCCTGAGACAATTCCTCCCATGGGCCAGACTTCGGCAGGAATTACTGTGGCCGGGCCAACCACTATGCCTCAGGGGGGACAGCAGCAGATGATTGCCCCAATGAGCCAGACCCCGGCTGGAATTACTGTTGGCGGAATGCCACAGACAATTCCTCCCATGGGCCAGACTTCAGCAGGAATTACTGTGGCCGGGCCAACCACTATTCCGAGCCAGAGTCAATTACGGGTAGGATCCACTGGCGCCATCTCTTCGCCTGGCAGTTTGCCAAGTACCACCGGAACATTGTATCTTAACCAACAAACTCAGTATTGTTATTGCCCAGTTTGTAATACTGCCTATGAACACCCTGCAGGCGTACCCTGCTACTCCCTTGTGTGCCCGAAAGATGGAAGCCGATTGCTCAGCATTAGCCCAGGCTCCCAAAGCCCTCAGATTTTATCTTCAGCAGGAATTACTGTTGGCGGCCAGCCTGAGACCATACCTCCCATGGGGCAGACTTCAGCAGGAATTACTGTTGGCGGCCAGCCTGAGACCATACCTCCCATGGGGCAGACTTCAGCAGGAATTACTGTTGGCGGAATGCCACAGACCATACCTCCCATGGGGCAGACTTCAGCAGGAATTACTGTGGCCGGGCCAACCACTATGGCGCCGGGAGTACAGGAGCAGACGGTACCCAGAATGGGTCAGAGCTCGACTAAGTCCACTACATCCCCGTTAACAGGAAGTCAGACACCACTTCAGGGAACACCCCAGAGGCCATCTTACGCCGGCGCTGCAAAAGGGCAAAGAGATCTAAACCCCTCTTCTTCGCCCACAGGACAAGCCTCGGCAGGCCTCACTGTTGCCGGGCCACCCAACATGGCTCAGGGGGGACAGCAGCAGATGATTGCCCCAATGAGCCAGACCCCGGCAGGAATTATTGTTAGCGGAATGCCACAGACAATTCCTCCCATGGGCCAGACTTCGGCTTTGATAACTAACCCTGTTTCTTCCATGGCGATGGTTTCAGGAGAGTCCTCAGGGAATATTTGTATTGCTTCTACCGATTCCAACATGGATGCACAGGTAGCGTCTCTGTTTGATCGGGCCCCCTATTTTCTGATGGTGGGCCTGGGGAATTTTAGGGTCATACGAAACCCTAACGAAAGCGATCAGACAGGAGCAGGTATACAATCTGCTCAGTTGATTGTTAGCGAGGGGGCAAAGGCGGTCATCACTGACGACATAGGCGTCAGGGGCCTTGAAGAGTTGAGCAAACTGCGTGTCCGGGTTTATACAGGAGTTAACGGAACAGCCAGACAGGCGCTGGAATGGTACCAGAATGGCCGGCTTTCACCTGCTTCTCTTAATACCTCAAACACTGAGGAAGAAGAGCATGGTCCCAGCTCCAGCAAGGCCAAGGCTAAGGGAGAATCCTCGTCAAGATCACTTTAAGTTAAGAGCATGATAAAACCTGGCATTAAAATAGTATTAATTATACTTCTAACCATTGTGACTATCATTCAATTGGTATTTTTGGCAGGATATTACCTGCTGTCGCCTGAAGTCAGGCCGGCAGTTGGTGCGACTGGGACAGAAAATAGCATTGTTCAGCTTGCATCTTATGAGACAAAGGATCTGGGAGTAACGGCGGCCAGGGTGCGCCCTGCTGTAGTATACATAACAGGCCATCCATCAACATCCGAAAATACCTTGCCGCCTCAGGGTCCTATCTCATTTGCCCCAGCCTCATTGACGTCTGACAAAATGGGTTCAGGAATAATTTTTGACACTGCCGGCCATATCTTAACCAATTACCATGTGGTAGCCAGTATGACTGATATTCGTGTAAGCCTTTTTGCGGACAGGGAACATGCCTATCCGGGTGAGATAATTGCCCTGGACCCGCAGAAGGATCTGGCGGTCATCAAAATCAATGCGGCCTTCTCCCTGCCTACTGTCACGCTGGGCAATTCGGATATGATGGAAGCGGCTGATGAGGTTTTGGCTATTGGCTGTCCATTCAGCCTGGAGCAGTCCGTAAGCCACGGGATTATCAGCGACACGAAGCGTACGGTGACTATCGATGGACGAAACTATACCGACTTGATCCAGACAGATGCAGTCATCAATCCAGGAAACAGCGGGGGACCACTGGTAAATCTAAACGGGGAGGTTATTGGGATCAATGTTGCCATTTATGCTCCCAGCAGGGTCTATTGCGGAGTAGGGTTCGCCATCCCTATTAACCAAGCTAAGTTGCTGCTTATGAAGGTTAAATAAATATCTAAAGGGAGGATCTTAGCGAGATCATGTTGCACATTATACTGGGACTTTGTTTTTTGTGTTTAGGGATTTTTGGAATAGTGATTAACTGGTGGGCTGTGATAGATTTTATCAGGGTTGTTATCCCCGTGGGCGTTTTTGTCCTCGGGGTAGTGTCCATACTGGCAGGACTAAGCAACCTAAAAGAATCATCTAAGTGATGTTTCCCTGGTGTGTGAAAAGGGCCGCTGATCATGGCCAAGCTAAAGAAATCTTGTAACAGTTCAGCCACTAAGGCACAAAGAAGCGGTATGAATTATAAAACTCTATCAAAAAGAGAAGAATCAATAGCTGAAAACTGTAGATGCAGCACATACCGTTTATTAAAAATGGAATTAAAACAATTATATTATAAATTGGTGTCTCCGTGTCTTTGTGGCTGAACTATTGCGAAATCTGGATGGAAAGGAGGTAAAGTATTATGACCATAGGTTTTGGCAGTATTATTTTACTGGCGCTGATTGTGGCTGCGATCATAATTGGCGCAAAAGTCAAAAAAAATTCTCAAAAACTTCAAGAACTGGAAGACCTTATGAGCAAGGAATAATATGGGAACCAGAGTTCAGATGTCGTTAATTGGTGGGCGGGTCATTTCCTATGTCAGGAGGGGATGCCTATAATATAATAACAGAAAAAGCTCTGTAAGGAGGTGAGTTACTATGACTTTCGGGGGTATAATTGTATTGGCTATAACCGCGGCTGTGGTCGCAATTGGCGTAAAAGTCAAAAAAAATTCTCAAAAACTTAAAGAACTGGAAGACCTCATGAGCAAGGAGTGAGCAGTAAGCGTTCATAAGGCGAACGATGCCGGCAGTCGATAGGTGGGTCTCCCCTGGTAAGGTTCGGGGGGATGTTTATCCCGCACTAAAATATCGTATTGTCAACAAAAAAGCTCTGGAAGGAGGTGAGTTACTATGACTTTCGGGGGTATAGTTGTATTGGCTATAGCTGTGGCTGTGGTGGTAATCGGCAAGAAAGTAAGGGACCATAGCCGAAAGATTCAGGAGCTGGAAGGCACTTTGAGCAAGAAATAACACTTATAAAACAAAGGAGAATATCATGAGCAGTTTGGGCACTATTCAAGGTCTCATACCTACCTCGGGGATGACTACCTCGGGGATGACTACCTCGGGGGCGACCAGTTTGGCGGCAGCGACCGGAGCTGGCACTGGAGCCAAAATATTAACGGGACTCGCTGTTGCTGGTGGCCTACTCCTTACCGGCGCTCTTTTTGCCGGGGCAGGTCTGCTAAGTTATGCCATCACCAAGGCCGCAATAGAGCCGTAATTTGGTGCTGACACAACAACTTAGGTTCATTGTAGAGGAATTTCCTTTTTTCACCTCATCCCGAACCCTCCCCTTTGTCCCTCTTGAGGGGGGAGGGTGTGGTGGGGGTGGTAACTTGAAGGACAGGCGTAGCGAAGCGAACGACTCTGGTGTTGGTAATCCGGCCGACAGGCACAAATTAAGAAACTGCGAGTTTCAAATTTCGGGCGCCATGGACAAAAAAAAGCGTAAACACTTTTGCCCTTTATTAGTGGGTAACATTTTTACCTGAAAAGGGAGGTAATTGACAATGGCTGAGAAAAAAGATCTTGAGAGTCTGCAAAAAGGGGTGAATGCATTAAGCGATAAAGAGCTTGAGGGAGATACCTCAGTGAATTCGACGAGTGATGAGAGGGCGGAAGAGCGTATTGAAAAGGCAGTGGAGACTTCGCAAAAATCTGTGGTTGCCAGAAAAAAACCGATCGGGGAAGATGCAGAGAGACCAAAAGGGCCGGTTGGACTGGACATAGGGACCACTCACATAATAGTTGCGCAAAACAAACCCAGAGAGATTTACTCAATTCGGGAGTTGAACGCATTCTTCACGCTTCCCAAGGTGAAGTTTGCCAAGCAGATTCTTAAAGAAAAAGAAATTAAGTATTATGAAAGGCAAGAGCAGTATTACATTATCGGCTATTCCGCTCAAAATTTTGCAAACATGTTCAATTTGAATACAAGAAGGCCCATGAAGGAAGGGGTCTTGAGTTCAAACGAGGATGAGGGCATAAAAGTAATCGAGGCTATAGTGAATACCCTTATTCAGAAACCGAAAACCTTTGGTGAAATGTTATGTTTTACAATCCCCGGAGATCCTATTGATGAACCGGGTGCTCTGGTTTATCATGAGGCAATGATCAAAAGGTCTCTTGAGAGCATAGGGTATTCTCCCATATCCATAAACGAAGGCATGGCAGTAGTATTATCAGAGCTTTCAGATACTGATTTTACAGGCATAGGGATAAGCATGGGTGGGGGGATGTGCAATGTCTGCCTCTCCTATCTGTCTTTCCCTGTAATCTCCTATTCTATCCAAATGGCCGGAGATTACATTGATACAATGGTGGGAAAAGCTGTTGGAGAACCTGCCACAAAGGTAAAAACCATAAAAGAGGAGGAGCTTGATCTTTCGCGTGGACCTAAAGATCGTGTAATCACAGCCTTGCACATTTTTTATGATGAACTTATGTTTAAGCTTCTCGAAAGTCTCCAGCGGGTATTTTCTTCGACAGACAAGATCCCCAAGATCTCAACTTCAATCCCGATTGTTTTGAGCGGGGGCACAGCCATGCCAAAAGGATGCAAGGAAAAATTTGAGGAAATGCTCAAGAACGTGAATCTCCCCCTGGAGATCTCTGGCGTGCGTCTCGCTGAAGACCCGCTTAACACAACTGCCAAAGGGGCCTTGATAAATGCAATGACCGAAGCGGAGTAATNGACGGAATAAGAATCGGTAAGTGCAGGTATTCATCAGTATAACTAGAAAAAAAATGCTATTGCGGGATTGTCTAATAAGCAAAGGAGAAATTGAGATGGTCGTCGATCTGGCACAGATGGGAAATGGACAGAGTGGTATCGTAGTGAGGCTTCATGGAGGATATGGTTTTATCAGACATGTGCAGGCAATCGGGATTATAGAGGGAATGAGGCTCACCAAGCTGGCTTCGCATCCCTTAAGAGGACCGATATTGGTATCTGTGAATAATTTGCAGATCGCCGTTGGTTTTGGAATGTCTAAAAGGATATTGTTGAATGTGGATGGACATTAAAAATCAGACAGCTCTCACTAAGATGGATATGAAAATTTAGGAAAAGGTTGCCAAGATGAAGAAGATACTCTTAATGGGGAACCCCAATGTTGGAAAGAGCGTTATCTTTTCAAGATTGACAGGTGTGAATGTCGTTGCATCAAACTATTCCGGAACAACTGTTGAGTTTATACAGGGACATATGAAATTTAAGGGTAAACGCGCAATACTAATGGATGTGCCAGGCACATATACATTGGAGCCCACCAGCAAGGCCGAAGAGGTAGCCTGCGATATGATGAAGGAAGGAGACCTTATTATAAATATCGTGGATGCTACTAACCTGGAGAGGAATCTTCGTCTCACCATGGATATTATAGATAAGAGGATGCCGACCATAGTTGTGCTCAATATGTGGGATGAGACAAAACATATGGGGATAGATATAGATATAAAGAAATTAGAAGAACTCCTTGGCGTTCCTGTTGTGACCACGGTTGCACCTACGGGTGTGGGGATCAAAGAACTTATCTTACGATTAGAAGAGGCGAAGATCGGCGGAATCGAGGAGCGAACAGAACATGAAAGATGGGATGAGGTGGGACGGATTATCAGTGAATGTCAAAGGCTCTCTCATCGCCATCATACGATGCTGGAGAAACTTGGAGACGCCTCGGTGAAACCTTTGACAGGGATCCCCATTGGGATTATAGCGGTTTACCTTATATTTAAGGTAATAAGATTCATCGGTGAGTTGCTGGTTGGTGTTGGTGAGGGTTTATTTGATAGCATCTGGACACCGGTTATGATACGCCTGAGTGAGATACTGGGAGGCTCCGGCTTTATCCATGACATCCTGGTTGGAAAACTTATAGAGGGTGGGATAGATTATGGACAATCCTTTGGATTATTGTCTACAGGTCTATTTGTTCCCCTTGCAGGGGTGTTGCCCTATATTATTTCCTTCTATCTGATACTCGGCATCTTGGAGGATGTTGGTTTTCTTCCAAGGTTCGCGGTCTTGGTGGATACGATAATGCATCGGGTAGGTCTACATGGATTTGCATCAATAACCATGCTCTTGGGGCTAGGATGTAATATCCCCGGCGTCTTAGCGACAAGAATCCTGGAGACCAGGAGGGAGAGATTTATCGCTGCTACCCTCCTGGCCATTTGTGTTCCCTGTATGGCCCTAAGCGCTATGGTCATTGGTTTGGTAGGTGAAAAGGGAGGTCAATACGTTGCCTCTGTCTTTATCACACTCTTCATTGTCTGGATAATCCTGGGCTTATCTCTTAATCGTATAATAGGTGGAGAGAGCATGGAGCTATATATGGAGATACCTCCTTTTAGGATCCCATACTTTAGAACATTAATGAAGAAATTTGTGATGAGGGTGAGACAATTTATTACTACCGCCGTTCCACTGGTGCTGCTCGGCGTATTGATCGTAAATATACTTTATTTATTACGAATAATGGAACTTCTTGGCAAAATTTTTGCGCCATTGATAACCAGGGTTTTGGGCCTGCCCCAGGAGGCAATCTCTGCCCTCATCATCGGATTTTTAAGAAAGGATGTGGCAGTAGGTATGTTAGATCCACTAAATCTTACCAGCGGTCAGTTGGTCGTTGCCTCCGTGGTGCTTGCAATGTATTTCCCCTGTGTAGGAACCTTCGCCGTCCTATTTAAGGAACTCGGGATAAAGGATATGTCAAAAGCCGTCTTGATTATGCTTATATCGGCTTTCTCAGTTGGTGGTATCCTAAATGTTATTTTTTAGGGTGTGAGCCTAGGGGGGAGATGGCCCTTTCATTATAAAGTCCATTGGTAGGCAAACAAACAACAACTCATCCAGCATGAAAAGCAGGGAGGATGGATATGGCAAGATCAATGAACCCTAAAAAAAACGAATCGGATACCTTCCATGAAGCAGTAAAGGTTGCCAATGCAACGGTTGAATACGCTGGCCTTGTTTCGTGGAGTATCATAAGCATGGGCAGTATCTCCATAATGAATGGAATCTTTAAAATCATTGAACCTGTGGGACGAGATGCCGCAGAACCCTTCTTTGCAATAAAAAAGAAGATTCGAAAGGCCTTTGGCAAGAAAATATTCGTTGGTGACTATAAGATATATGTTGATGAGAAGGTTAAGGGCATTGAGGAAACTATAAGAAGGCTTGAGGGAAGATTGGCTTTCTTGGAGAAACATGGAGTAGGGATTGCCGGCGCACCAGAATACGTGAAAAAGAAAAGAGAGTTAGATGATGAAAGGAAAGGGATTATAGAAAAAATCGTTGAGGAAAACAAACGGTTGAGAAAATTGCTGAAGTCGTGAAACTGATAGTCATAAAAAAGGGGGGAAGATGGTAAAGAAAAAAGTTTTACATGTTGGAATTGACCTTGGGACCTCGCGAAGTGTCATAGCCAGTGATAATGGAATAAGGACATTTGTTTCAAGCTATGTGGGATACCCTAAAGACGAGATCTCAAGGAAGATGTTTGGAAAAAGAGAGATTGTCTTTGGTGATGAGGCCCTCAGAAACCGTCTGGCCCTTGAATTGCACAAACCTTTTGATAAAGGCAAGCTCAAATATACCGAATCTCTTGAAAAAAACCCTGAAGANTTTAAAAAATCCAAACAAATTGCAAGAGAGCTTTTGAAGCATATTATTGATCTTACCATAGAAGATGAAACGGAAGAGCTAATATTAAGAAGCGTGATCGGCGCTCCTGCTCTGGCCAGTGTGAAGAACAAGAAAACCCTGCTTGAAATAGCAGATGGGGTACTTGATGATGTAATGATAGTATCTGAGCCGTTTGCTGTTGCTTACGGGCTAAATCTTTTTTCAAGCGCTCTCATTGTAGATATTGGAGCGGGTACTGTCGATCTGTGCCGGATGCCAGGAACAATACCAACCGAAGAGGATCAGATAACCACACTGAAGGCCGGTGATTACATTGACCAGGTTTTCCTCGAACTTATCCATAAGAAATACAAGGATGCAGAATTCACGGTTGCCATGGTTAAGCGGTTCAAAGAAGAAAACTCCTTTGTTTCAAAGATGGGGGAAAGTGTTTTCATAGAGCTTCCTGTGAAAGGCAAACCCGTAAGCCACGATGCGACAGATGAACTCAGGGAGGCGTGCAGGGCTATTGTCCCTGAGATAGTAGAGGGGATAAGGAAGCTTGTTGCTGCCTTTGATCCTGAATTTCAGAGGGGGTTGAAACGAAACGTTATTCTGGCAGGCGGGGGAAGCAAGATCGTGGGACTCCGGAGGGAAATTGAAACCTACATGAATGAGACTCTGGGTTACGGAAAAGTTACAGCGGTGGAGGAGCCCCTTTACGCAGGGGCAAATGGCGCACTGAGGCTTGCCAAGGACATGCCGGATGAATATTGGGATGAAGTAGCAAGTATAAAGAAGTAAAAACAAACGTAACTAAACAAGTTTACTGTTCAGAGGTTCATCGGTTGATGATCCCATGGTATTAATCTAATGAAATCAATAACAAAGGGAAAAACGCGAAGAGATTAGCCCTGAATCCCGAGTTCATCGGGAAATCGAAAACCGTGAACCTTGAACCAAGACCGACCTGGTGTCCAATTTTTGCACAATATCTTGTAACTAAAGGGATTTCAAACTACATTAAAACTTATTCTTACGAGGTCTGTATACCTCAGAAAGGGGGAAAGATGGAAAAGGATCTCAGATATAAAATGCGACATATTGGAGATGCCTTTGTCGATAAAGTTGAAAAGGTGGGTCTTTCTATCAAGGGATCTGTAAGGGGGATTGTGCTGACATACAATATCGATGAACTAAAAAAAGAGAAGGAAAAGATTGTTAACGGGATAGGAAAAAAAATAGTGGCAAGTAGAAAGAAGGATCCGGATTTCAATGTATTACAGGACAAGATGATGATAAAGCTTTTTTCCAAACTGGACAAAATTGAAGGCCAAATGGAAGCCTGTATAAAGGAACGGAGAGAAAGGTTATATCCGAACAAGTTTGCGAGCAAACAGTCGGACGCCTAGGTCTTGAGATCGCAACTGCTCGTGCTTCGTTGTGTCCACGAGGCCATGGGCGTTTAGTGATGAGGTTTCTATGTCAGAAGAAAATCGAAGAATACTAATCTTAAATTACGATTCAGAAGCCACAAAGCGCATAAGAGGTATATTCTCTCAACACTGTGAGGTAACTACCGCTGACAGCCTAAAGGATATTGCGAAAAAGGCCGATAAAGATTTTGATGTCATCATAACTGGCTATGTGATTCCTGCAGTTTCAGGGGACAAGCCAGTCTCTTATCTGCAAAATATCCAGAAGGCCCTTGATGAAGCTAAATTAGCTGTACAGGAAAAAGGAGGTGGTAATGAAGCACTCTTAGGGGAATCACAAAAAAAGTGGGATGAGATTTTGAAATTGCTCAATGATCATATACGCGGGATTGAAAATGAAAGGGCTGAGCTGAAACAAAAAATGCAAGGTTTGGTGGAAGAGGCTGACACAGCTCGTAAGCGCAAGGAAGATGCAGAAAAAAAAGCTGAAGCAGCTTTAAAAGACAGGGAAAAGGAAAAAAAGAAGGCTAAAACAGCTCTTATAGAAAAGACAAAGACAGAAGAAGAACTTGCTGAGATTCGTGAGAAGCATGCCGAAGTTATTGCTAAACTCAATGACGAGGTACATAGCCTGACGGAGGAGTTAGAGAATTCTATATCAGTTGCAGAGGAAGCCCATGAGGAAAAGGCCAGCATAGAGAAAAAACTCGCTAAGCTCCAGGGAAATTGGGAAAAATATGTGGCAGGTCAATAACATGTTAGAAAAAGATGGAAAAAATATTCATAACGTAGTCGCCATATTGCAGAAAAAATTCTTTTCTTCAAGCAAAGAACTCAGTGAATTGAAGGCAATATTGGATGACAAAAATTCCGAATTAGAAAAAGATTCCGCACAATTGAAATCATTTAACAGAGAATTTCTGATAGCTGAGAAAAAGACAAAAGGTGCACAAGATAAGGTTTTTTTATTACGGAAAAAAATTCCTGAGATGGCCGATGGCCTTGATTCTTTAGAAAAGGAATCAAAAAGGACAGGGTCTGAATTACAAAACCTTACAGCTAAGAGACGTGATTTAGGTGAAAATATTGCCAGAATCGAGTTGAGCGTGCAGCAAGCCATAAATGCGGTTGCTGATATCGAAGCAGAAAGTCAAGAGGCATTACTATCTGCTATTGAAAGATGTGATACAGAAAAAGCCAGGTTGTCAGAAGAGATATCAGAAATGCTGTCAAAAACCTCTATTGAAAAAGAACAAAGTGAGGAAAAATTAAATGATCTTTCTTTAGACTTCGCAAAGCGTGTAAGCGAGCGCGATCATACTAAAGGACTTTTAGCTGAAAGACAAAAAGTGGTTGCTGGGCTAAAAGATGAAATAACGCTTCTTGAAAAGAAATATTCGTTAATTGAGGAAATTATTGAGCTTGAAGACAAAAGAAAATCTTTGAAAACAGATATTGAAAAAACTGAGGAAGAAGCCCGAACAACAAAACAGAAAGTAAAAGAACTGAAGGAAACACTGTCTGATAAGGAAGAAGAATTGAACAAACTATCCTCCGAAAATCTTAAAAGAAAAAACTCAATTGCCTCTCTTGAAAAAGAAGTTGGCTTATATGATGAACTGGTTCTAAAGGTCCAAGATAGCGAGAATAAACTTACTGAATCAGGTACCTTG
>JGI10211J34971_10003098_pt1 | contig 13390 bp, 15 predicted proteins | sample Etolagsediment_FD_34971 | JGI IMG/M metagenome (IMG submission 34971) | reverse complement strand
TTTGGCATTTTCGATTAATTCACGTATGTCATCGATACCTGTTTTAGAAGCAGCATCCATTTCTAAAATATCCATATGATTAGAATTAACTATTTCAGCACAATGGCAGTATTCGCCTGATGCGCATTTTTCACTCTCTGCAAAATTTTTTGTACAGTTTAAAGCCTTAGCTATTAATCTTGCGGTAGTTGTTTTGCCTACTCCTCTAATCCCGGTTAACAAATATGCATTTGGAGTCTTGCCAAGTTTGATGGCATTAGTAATGGTTTCAGCCATAACCTCTTGCCCGATTAAATCTTTGAATTCTTGAGGACGATATTTAAGTGCTAATATTTTATTATTTATCATTATAATTAAAGAGGCAGGCAACAACCTGAAAAATTTTCACTACGGCTGCTTCTTTTCAGACCTGACCGGGTTTATGAAACATCCACCTGATGCCAACCTCAATATGATTATATCAAGATCAATTTGATTACTACAAGACTAGATTAGATATTTTGTGGACTATTTTTGTCTATATGCTGAAGCTTCATAAACACCAAGAATATCCAAACTCTCAGTATGAAACCCTAGCTCCTCAAGGCTTTTTTGCACGGCTTTTTGTTCTAAATGACCCTCAAGATCTAAATAAAAATTTGTCTGATCAAAAGTATTCTTCACTGAAAAACTCTCTAATTTCGTTAAGTTAATTTGATTAGTCGCAAATCCTCCAAGCGATTTATACAAAGCTGAGGGTTCACTTTTTAATCTAAAAATACAAGTAGTTATATACTTCTTGCTCTTATCATATTCAGGTTGATTAGCATTTTTCCCCATAACTAGAAAACGAGTTACATTGCCAGATTCATCTTCAATATTTTTTTGTAAAATTTTTAATCCATAAATTTTAGCTGCAAGTTCAGATGCAATAGCTGCAATCGTAATGTCTTTGTTTTCTGAGAGTTCCTTTGCAGAACCAGCGGTATCTGCTGAAATGATGGGTTTAAATTTATTTTTTTTAATTATCTCTTGGCATTGTCCTATGGCTTGAGCATGACTACGTACATATTTAATATCACTGATGTTTGCCTCTGGTTTAGACAACAAACAATGTTCAACTTTTTGAAAATGCTCAGCATAAATTTGTAATTTATACTTAGGTAATAGGTAATGAATATCTGCAACTCTACCTGCTAGAGAGTTTTCAATCGGAATAATCGCTTTATAATTTTCATCATCGAATGCTAATTTAAAAGTTTCTTCAAACGTTGCACAATTTTGAATNTCNGCACCTTTAAATATTTCTTCACAAGCAAGATGGGAGTAAGCACCTTTTTCTCCTTGAAAAGCTATTTTAATTTTTGTCATTTATTTTCCATCAACTTTCTAACCGCTATTAAATCAGCTTCTGTATCTACGCTCAATGGGCAAGCATCAATATAACCTACGTCAATTTTCATTTTATCTTCTAGCGCTCTAAGTTGTTCAAGTTTTCTCTCAACTTCAAGCTTGCTTCTTTTTAAGCTTACATATCGTATTAAAGCTTTATTAGTAAAGGCATAAATTCCAACATGATGATAGGTTAATTGGGTTAGGGGTTTATCCGAAAGTCTAAAAAAATCTATCGCCTCTGAAAAAGAATGGTTCTCAATATTATTTTTTACTAATACTTTAACAACATTTGGATCTTTTTCTTCTTCTTCATTTTCAACTTTTGAAGCTAACGTTCCTATGTCACATAAATTTTTTTTCATATGCTCAGCCAAAGTTTTAATCGCTAAAGGATCTAAGTTTGGCATGTCACCTTGAAAATTAATTATAATTTCTGATTCAGAATTAAGATAATTCTTAAACACTTCAAAAACTCGATCAGTTCCAGTCTCGTGTTTATTGCTTGTTAAAACTGCCTTTCCACCGTTATTTTTAATCAAATTTAATATTTCCTGATCTGGTGTAGCCACAATGACATTGCCAATTCCTGATTTCATAGCTCTGTCATGCACATGAAGGATCATCTCCTTATTGTTAATAAGTTTAAGAGGTTTGTTAGGTAGCCTTTCAGCACTTAATCTTGAAGGTATTATTATAGTAATGTTGCTCATATTTATGCGTCCCTAGGACGCAAATAAATTGACTAAATTTTTAAGTTTTTTTTAATTAAGCCGTGTTATACGTCAAATAGTAATTATCAAATTTATGGATAGTTTTGAATTAAATAAAATCATAGCTGCAGTTCTTATGACAGCTTTAATTGTCATTGGGCTTAATAAGTTTTCTGATGCAATTTTTCACGTCGAAAAACCAGAACAATCTGCTTACAAAGTTGAAGGCGTTGAATTAGCCTCATCTAATGCAGGTGAAAAAGAAGAAAAAGAAGAAGTTGTTCAACTTACAATCCAAGAAATTTTAGCAACAGGTGATGCTGCATACGGAGAGCAAGTATTTAAGAAATGTAGTGCCTGCCACATTGCTGCTAAAGGCGGAAAAAATTTAATTGGTCCAGCACTTTATGGCATAGTAGGCAAACAATCTGCTAGCGCACCTGATTATGCATATTCATCTGCTCTTCAAGCATATGGAAAAGTCTGGAGCTTTGAAGAACTCAATGCNTTTTTGCTTAAACCTCAAGCTTATATNAAAGGAACTAAAATGGCTTATGCAGGATTAANNAAAGATAAAGACAGAGCTTCGGTAATTCTATATTTAAATTCTCAAAGCGATAGTCCGCTACCAAAACCGTAATTTATTTTAAACACCAGTTCATAATGCTTTTTTGAGCATGAACTCTATTTTCTGCTTGTTGCCAAACGACAGATTGTTTTCCATCAACTACTTCATCGGTTGCTTCTTCGCCTCTTCCAACTGGCAGGCAATGCATAAAGATGGCATCTGATTTAGCTAATTTCATAATTTTTTTATTAACCTGATAACTTTTTAATAACTTCTTCTTCTTATTTTTATCCACTTTATCATTCATAGAAACCCATTTATCCGTCATAATGCAATCAACATTCTTAACTGCATCTGCTGGATTTTTATGAATTGAAATATCTGCTTTGTTTTTCTTAGCCCAAGCTAAAATACTTTTATTTGGCTTGTATTGATCTGGGCAACCAATATTAAGTTTAAAGTTAAATTTTGCTGAAGCTTCAATAAAAGAATTTGACATATTATTATTCCCATCCCCAAGCCAAGCAATTGTTTTTCCTTTAATGCTTCCTTTGTTTTCCTCAAAGGTAAGAATATCAGACATAATTTGACAAGGGTGGCTTAGTTCTGACAAACCATTAATTACAGGAATATCTGAATGCTTTGCAAATTCATCTAAATTTTTATGTGATGCAGTTCTAATCATGATCATATCTGCATACTGAGATAAAACTTTTGCTGTATCCTTAATGGACTCATCCCCTTTGCCATAATGGATGCCATCTTGATTAAGGATGATAGTTGATCCACCTAATTGTTTAGCGGCTATATCAAAAGAAATTCTAGTTCTTGTTGATGGTTTTTCAAACATCATGATCATCGACATGCCCGAAAAAGGTTTGTCCTTATCTGGCTCAGACTTATTAAAGCCTTTTCTTTTTAATTTTCTAGATTTTGCCTCTTCGATGATCTCTTTTAATTCTTGTGCAGAAAGATCAGAAATATTTAAAAAGTTCTTCATTTAAAAGTTTTGCATACTTTTCTTAGAATCACAATTGCCTGGTCTATATTTTCTTTTTTGACATTTAAGGGTGGTAATAATCTAACAACATTTTCAGCTGCTTTGATGGTTAGCAATTTATTATCCAATAATTTTTTTATGAATAACGTTTGATCAACACCTACTCTGATCCCAACTAATAATCCAAGACCTCTAACTTCTTTTATAACTTTTGGAAATTCAGATTGAATATTTTTTAATTGTTCTTGAAAATAGTTTCCTATTGTTTGTACATTTTTTAAAAACCCTTTTTTTAAAACTTGATCTAAAACAGCGTTACCAACACTTGTAGCTAAAGGATTTCCTCCAAACGTAGATCCGTGTGAGCCAGGTCCCATACATGCCGCAACTCTTTTAGTCATTAAACATGCTCCAATTGGAAATCCTCCTCCAATTCCTTTAGCAATAGGTACAATGTCAGGGGTTATGCCCGCATGCTCATATGCAAAAAATTTTCCAGTTCTGCCAATTCCACATTGCACTTCATCAAGGATCAATAATATATTTTTCTTATCACAAAGTTTTCTAAGGCCTTTCAAGCAGTAATCAGGAATAACTTTTATTCCCCCTTCTCCCATAATTGTCTCAACCATAATTGCAGCTGTTTTACTTGTAATGGCTTTTTCCAAACCTTTGTGATCTGCAAAATTAAAATGATCAAAGCCATCAACTTTTGGAGCAAATCCTTCTATGGATTTCTTATTATTACTTGCAAAAATAGTTGCTAGCGTTCTTCCGTGAAAACTATTGTTTAAGCATAAAATTCTATTTTTCTTAGGATTGCCTTTGTAATAAAAAAATCTTCTAGCAACTTTAATAGCTAACTCTGTGGCTTCTGCTCCTGAATTTTGAAAAGCAACATAATCAGCAAAGGAGTTTTGTGTTAATCTTTTTGCCAATCTTTCTTGTTCTAAGATCGTAAATGCATTTGAAACATGCCATAACTTTTTAGACTGATTATTTATTGTTTTTACTAAATGGTCATGGCAATGGCCTAAGGAATTAACTGCAATACCTTGAACAAAATCTAAGTATTTTTTTCCATTTGATGCATAAAGATAACAGCCTTTACCTCTCACAAAAGAAATTTTTTTTCTAGCGTAATTATTTAGTAACGAACTCATGATTAAGATTTTATTTTATAGCCTTTTTTATACAACAAATAAGCAACCATCCACATAATAAATGCTAAAGCGCTTAGATAAATTAAACCTATGAAGATAGATCCATCAGCAACGCCTAGGAAGCTAAATCTAAATCCATCGATCATATAAAAGAAAGGGTTGGATTGACTAACCGTGTGTAGAAAACCTGGCAGTCTATCTATGGTGTAAAAAGTTCCTGATAAAAAAGACAATGGTACGATTATAAAGTTCGTAACACTTGCCATATGATCAAATTTTTCAGCCCAAAGTCCTGCAATAATACCTAGGGCTCCAAGTATAAATGAAGAAAGAAAAGTAAAAGCAATCAAGGTTGCATAGTTCTTTATTTCAAAATCTACAATTAAGTGAAAGGTTATGATTGATATAATAGCAATCATTACACTTCTGGTTACAGCAGCTAAGGTTACTGCAAATGTAACTTCTCCTGCTGATAAAGGAGCATATAAAATATCAACGATATTACCTTGAATTTTTCCAATCATAAAAGAAGAAGATGAATGAGAAAAAGATTGTTGAATAACTTGCATAGCAATTAAGCCAGGTGCTAAAAAATTAATAAAAGGAACGCCTAAAACATTGCCTCTATCGCTTCCTATGGCTAAGGATAAAACAAGCAAGAAAAGTAATGCTGAAATTAGAGGAGAAAAAATAGTTTGTATCCAGACATTTAAAAATCTTAAGACTTCTTTTTTGTATAATGTCCACACACCAATCCAGTTAATGAAACCAAATCTTCTAGTGCCAATTTTATATTTTGTACTAATTTCAACCATGAGGCGGTGTTATATCTCTATATTTAAAAAAACTTGTGTAAAACTTAATTTTTTGTCGTTTTTACTAGTAAATATTACCAAAGCATACTAGATAATGGTTAAAAATTGAATAATTAACTAGATATAGTATAAATTAAAATTATGAGCTGGACTGAAGAAAAAGTACAAAAACTAAGAGAACTTTGGACAAAAGGACATACGGCTAGCGAGATTGCTGGCATGTTGGGCGACACTACTAGAAACGCGGTAATAGGAAAAGCCCACCGTTTAAACTTAGAGGAAAGAGCACCNTCAAAAAGCAAACCTAGTAATAACGAGAAAAAAGAGAATACCAANCCACAACCAAAACTTAGAGGNTCAGTTAGTAGAAAAAGTAAGTTTAAATCTATTTTATTAGACAAGGATTTTGAGCCTGAAAAACCTACTAGTTTAGAAAATCTAACGGATGAAACATGTAAATGGCCAATAGGTCATCCTGATGAAGCAAATTTTTACTTTTGCGGAAGAAAGCCCGTCGATGCTTTTCCATACTGCAAATTGCATGTTCTATATGCCTTCCAGCCTAAAGGGCAAAAAGAAGAAATTCTTGATAAAGATGATGAAGTGCCGCCATTTATTGAGAAAAAAATCAAGTCTGCATAATTCACAAAACTTTAACATTTAAGCGTTATATTATTTCTAAAGACTATGACAGCCTTTGTTAAAAAGTATTTGAAATGGTTTAGCACCTTTCTTGTATTAACTGGTATTTTGTTAACTAATTTAAATATCTATCCAATTAATATTTTGTTTCATGGATTGGGAGTTGTTGGTTGGACGATTGCAGGTTATGTTTCTAAAGACAAAGCCATACTTACAAACTTTGGTTTGCAAATACCATTATTCATCATAGGATTTTATAAAATATTATTTGAATGAAAAACATTTTATTTATATGCACTGGTAATTCTGCAAGAAGTATAATCGCGGAAAGTATTATAAACCATAAATATTCTCAATTTTATAAAAGTTATAGTGCAGGTAGCAACCCAGCTGGTCAGATTAATGTCTGGATAAAAAAATTTCTTGAAGAAAAAAAAAAATACAATTTGAATAATTATTTTTCTAAAAATTTTGAAATTTTTTTAGATAAAAAAATTAATTTTTACCAAGTTATTACTGTTTGTAATAATGCAAATAATGAGGTTTGTCCTATATGGCCAGAAAAGAAAAAAATTTTACATTGGGATATTGACGATCCAGTAAGTCAAATAAAAAATGAAAAGGATGAAGAGAAAGCTTTTCTAGTTATTAATAGAACATTTAATACCATTGAAGATAAAATTAATTTATGGATAAAAAATGAAAAATAAAAAATTTATTGCAGAGTTTGTAGGGAGTGTTTTTTTAACTATGATTGTCGTTGGATCAGGCATGATGGCTGAAAATTTAACAAATGATAATGCAATTAGATTACTGGCAAATGCTATCGCAACTGGAGCTGGATTGTTTGTTTTAATTAATACATTTGCAGAAATTTCAGGAGCACACTTTAATCCTATTGTTAGCCTAGCGATGTATTTTAAGAAAAAATTAAGTAAACAAAATCTGACTATTTATATTATAATGCAAATATTTGGTTGCCTTGTTGGTGTAGCATTAGCAAACTTTTTTTTTGATCATCAAGTTTATGAGTTATCAACTAAATCAAGAAATGGTTTACCAATTATTATTTCTGAGATCATAGCTACAACTGGTTTATTGTTGGTAATCTTTGGTTCAATAAAATCAGGAAAAACTATTATCGCTGCCAATGTTGGTTTTTATATCACCGCTGGATACTGGTTTACATCATCAACGTCTTTTGCTAACCCCGCAATATCTTTAGCAAGAACTTTTACAGAGTCTTTTACTGGTATCGCTTTTTTTAGTCTGCCTTATTATCTCTTGGCTCAATTTTTAGGATTAATTTTAGCAATGTTAATTATCAATAGGTTGTTTAGATAAATTTGAAAAAGTACATAAATTTTTCACACAATATTATCTTGGTCAATAAACCCTATAAAAGAAAGGAGTATTATCATTACTTTAAAACTCCTAATTTAACATTGGTCATTTCTAAATTTAAAAAAAAATTTCTAGTAGTTTCTCAAAAAAGAGTGCCAGTAAATAAAATTATTTATGAATTTCCATCTGGAATGGTAGAATTAAATGAAAGCTTAGTTGAATCTGCTGAGAGAGAATTGATTGAAGAAACAGGTTACAAAAATCAAAGTAAGATGAAACTTATATCATCTTTTTTTTGTGAGCCTGGAAGATTAACCACAAAAATTACAGGATATTATTCTGATAGCTTAATAAAATTACAAAAACCAGAGGATGAAATAAAAATCCATTTTTTAAATAAAGCCGAAATATTTAAATTAATTAAAAATAAAAAATTTATACATGCTTCACATATTTCTATGTTTTTTTTATTTTTAAATAAATTTGATTAAGACATATATAAAGGTTACACGGATGTTTTAAAGATTGTTTTGGGAAGGAAAATTTAACACCGTGTAACCTCGATCAAAAGCACTAAACAATCTTTTGGAGAGAGACACTTAATTTTTAAACTAAGTTTATTACAAAAATATTAAAACCAAATTAATTTTAAATTACTGTGAATAAATAATGCTTGATTCTAGCTCCATTATTTTAGCTAATGCATTAAATTTCTTAGTAACCTGCTTAGAGACAATATCCATATGAACTCTAGGCACTTTCAAATATAAAGTTTGTCTTCTTTTGTAAATTTTAAATTCATCCAACAAAAGACTAGATAAAGAAGTTAATGACTCGGACAGTCTAAGCGCTGCCCCAACTCTCTTTGAGTTAATTATTTGATTATTAGTTAATAATCCCAAATATTTGTAGTTAGGATTATATTTTAAAGAACAGTGTCTCCAAAAACTTGCTAAAGCTATCATTACTCTTTCTTGATGTGAAAGTTGAAGAATTGGAGTGTTCAAAACTTCGTTAAAAACTAATTCAGCTTTTTGAAATGCCCCCAAGCCCCAGTCCATTTTACTTAAAACACAGGATAAGTTTAATAATTTGTCGTTAAATATTTCATTACCATCAAAAGCTGGTTTGATAAAATTGAAATATTTTAAATAAGATTTACCAAAATCACCTTTTTGAAAAACTATAGTATCTATATGTGAATTCAAAATATCTATTTTTGTTCTATCCCTATTATAAATAAAATCCATATGCCCCTCCCTGAGCCCACTTATAGAACAAATGACATATTTGGGATCAACTATCTCAATTAATTCATTAAGTATGATGGAGCTATAAGGTAAAAATTGTGTTCTAGATTTTGTTATTGGTTCTAATGGTTTAAGAGAGCTTTTATTTAGTTTTGAAATTTTATTTAAATATTTAACCGCTGAATATCTATTAAGTCGATATTGATGGATAATATGCAAGGGATAATCATCCTGATAAATGTGATTTTTTAACAAAGCTCTCCAAGTTCCACCTACAACATACAAATTCTTCAATTTTTTTTCTATTAACCACTTATGATCTTTAAGTATATTTCTAATATACTTCGGTAAATTTTTCTTTTTAATTATTGGATTATTCATTAGTCTCAAAACTCCAAGAGGCAATGATATCTTTTCATAAATTGTATTATTTGACACACGCGTTAGCTCTAAACTACCTCCGCCTAAATCTGCAACGATACCATCAATATTTCCAAATCCTAAAATGACACCATTTGCTGCAGTCTCTGCTTCTTCCTCCCCAGTTAAAACCCTTGGCTCAGTATTAAAAATTTCTTCTACTTTGTCGAGAAATGGTTTGGCATCATCCGCCTCTCTAAGAGCTGCAGTGGCAACTATTTGTAAATTTCTTACCTCTGAAACTTCTAAAATCTCTTTGAATCTGTTAAGAACTTTTAAAGCGCTCACGCAACCATCTGCATTGAGTTTTTTAGATTTATCTAGATTCTTTCCTAATTTACAAACTGCTTTCTCATTAAACAATGGAATCGGATTCAGTTTAAAATCATCGTAAATTAACATTCGAATTGAATTTGAGCCAAGGTCTATAATTGCTTGCTTTGTTTTTGTTTTTTCTTCTGATTTAAATAGTTTAATTATTTCTGTTTGCATTTATTCTACTAATTTTAAATTTTTTGGCTTAAGTTTAAGTGCTGATTTACCTCTTCCAGATAAGCTTGGGTTTTGCATAAAATAAGAATGTGCTGAAAAACTATTCTCACTTTTCTCCTTGTAGTAGTTGCCATCACTCTTTAAATACCAGCTTTCTGAATTATCCTTAAAATTTGCAAGCATTATTTGGTCTAGGATCTGTTCGTGCACAGTTTTATTATCTATAGGTATTATTAATTCAACTCTTCTATCAAGATTTCTTGGCATCAAATCAGCTGATGAAATGTATACACGATTCTCTCTTGCAGGCATAGGATAGCCGTTCGCAAAACAGTAGATTCTAGAATGCTCTAAAAATCGACCAATAATACTTTTTACTATTATATTTTCAGATAAATTTTTGACTCCAGGCCGAAGACAACAGACTCCTCTTACTGAAAGATTTATTTTTACACCCGCATTTGATGCTTGATATAATAATTTAATTATTTCTGGGTCAACTAAAGAGTTCATCTTAGCCCAAATTCCTGCTGGTTTTCCCGCTTTTGCATTTTCAATTTCATTATTAATAGAGTTGACAAAAAAAGATCGAACATTTAGTGGCGATAAAAAAATTTTTTCCAATTTTTTGGGCTTTGCATATGCTGTCACAAAATTAAAAAACTTTTCAACATCTCTTGCTAATTCTGCGTTTGAACTAAATAAAGATAAATCTGTATATATTCTTGCATTTACAGGATGATAATTGCCAGTTCCAAGATGTACGTAGGTTTGTGTTTTCTTACCTTCTTTTCTAAGTACAAGACTTGCTTTGGCATGTGTTTTGTACTTGGCAAAGCCATAAACAATTTGAACTCCAGATTTTTCTAATCGACGAGATAATTCAATATTGGCTGCCTCGTCAAACCTTGCTTTAATTTCAATTACAGCGGTAACAACTTTTCCATTTTCTGATGCTAAAATTAAAGCCTTTACGATTGGTGAGTCTGGAGTTGTGCGATATAAAGTTTGCTTAATTGCGATGACTTTTGGATCTTTTGCGGCTGCTTGTAAAAATTGAATTACTACATCAAATGTTTCGAAAGGATGATGGACTACAAAATCTTTACTTTTAATGGCTGAAAAAAATTTATTGTCGAATTCCTTCAACCGTTCAACTTCTCTTGGCCTAAATTTTTTAAATGTTAAATTTGGGTCTTTTCTCTCACATACTTGAATTATATTTTGGATACCTACAAGTCCTTCTACTTGATAAACATGGTCTTGCTTAACTTCAAGAGTTTCAGTCAAAAAATCAATAAGCTCTGGATCTGAATTAGCTAATACCTCTAACTTAACAATATTTCCTCTTCTTCTTTTTTTCAAAGCCTTTTCAAAATATCTGACTAGGTCCTCTGCTTCATCATCAATTTCAATATCGCTATCTCTAATGATTTTAAATTGCACAGATGAGATTAGTTTATAATCAGTAAAAATTTCCTCCGCAAAAGAACAAATTATATCCTCGATTAAGACATATCGATCTGTTTTGTTCAATTTAGGTAAAGGTATAAATTTGGGTAAACTTTTTGGAATAACAACAATAATGTTTAATTCTTCAATACTATTAATATTAAATTTCATTAAAACAGCTTCCCCTTTATTAGGAATAAAAGGAAAAGGATGTGAGGGATCAATGGCTGTTGGAGTTATAATAGGGTAAATGTTATCTAAAAAATATTTTCTTAAGTATTCGTGTGATTTTTTATCTAAATCATTAATTTTATAAATATAAATTTTCTCAGCTATTAGTTCTTTCTTGATCTTAATGTAGGCTTCATTTTGCTTGTGCAATAAATCTTTAGTTTTTAAAACAACATATTTTAATTGTTGCTCTGGTGTTAATCCATCAGCACTAAGCTGATCGTAATTATCTTTAATTTGATTAAACAATCCAGCTACCCTAACCATAAAAAATTCATCTAAATTTGTGCCAGCGATAGATAAAAATTTAACTCTTTCAAATAGAGGATTCGAAAGATCTATTGACTCTTCAAGAACACGTTCATTGAAAGAAAGCCAAGATAGTTCTCTATTGATTAAAACCTCATTTATATTTTTGTTTTGAGGCAGTAGTTTTTTATTCATAGCTAATATGGTAATTTATTTAATATGAAATTATATGTTATGCGTCATGCTAAATCTAGTTGGCAAAATGATGAATTAGAGGATTATGATAGACCCATCAAAAAAAGTAGTGAAAAATCTGTTAAACTGATTTATGAATTTTTTATTAAAAATGATATTAAGTTTGATTTAACTTATGTTTCTTCTTCAAAGCGAACATTACAAACCTTGAGAATTTTAAAAAAAAAAATTGATTTAGGAAAAATTAAGATTTTAAAAAAACTTTATTTAGCCTCTAAAGCACAATTGATGTCTGTCCTAAGAAAAACTAATCCAATTTATAAATCAATATTATTAATTAATCATGAGCCATCAATAAAAAAATTGACTATTTTTTTATGTGGTACCGCAGGCAAAATAAATCAAAAACTTTTAAATAATAAGTTTTCAACATCATCATTTGCAGAAATAAAATTTGATTTTGATGATTGGAATAAGCTTGCTGCAAAATCTGGAAAACTATGTAGATTTATTCGCCCAAAAGAAATTTAACCGTCCAAGGAGTAACCTGCGGATCTAACGGTTCTAATTAAGTCTTTTTTTCCCTCAATATTTATTGCTTTTCGTAATCTTCTTATGTGCACATCAATGGTTCTTTCCTCGACATAAATATTTTCACCCCAAATGTTAGTCAATAATTGCTCTCTAGAATAAACTCTTTTTGGGTTAGATATTAAAAAATCAATAATTTTAAACTCTGTTGGTCCTAACATCACCTCTTTCTCGGATCTAAATACTCTTTTTTCAACCCTATCAACTTTTAAATCCTCAAAATGAATCGTATCAGCTGTGACGCTTGGTCTAGATCTTTTTAGCAAAGCAGTTACTCTAGCAAGGAGTTCTTTTTGGCTAAAAGGCTTTGTAACATAATCATCCGCACCAGTTTGAAAACCTTTTAATTTATCTTCTTCCTCACCTTTTGCGGTAAGCATTATTATTGGTATGTCTTTTAACAAATTGTTTTTTCTTAAAGTTTTACAAATTTCAATCCCTGAGATATCGGGCAACATCCAATCTAACAGAATTAAGTCTGGATTTTTTTGTTGAATTGCAAGTAAAGCTTCTTCTCCGTTGTTTGCAAAGTTTACTTTGTGACCTTCTTTTTCAAGATTATATTTTAACAAAGTAACAATTGGCATTTCATCTTCAACGATAAATAGATTTGCCGGCATTTCACCCCTTTGGTCTTTGACCTTCTAAATAATCTCCTGTTATTAAAAAATAAACTTGTTCAGCAATATTAGTTGCATGATCTCCTATTCTTTCAATATTTTTAGCAATGAAAAGTAGTTGAGTTAATTGTATTTGGTTTTTGTCTGTTTCTAATTTTTTAAGAACCATTTCCATATTGCTATTAGTTAATTGGTCAATTTCTTCATCAGAATTCCAGACATTCTCTGTAATATCTTTGTCTCTGTGAAGATAAGAATTTAAAACTAAGTTAAC
>JGI10211J34971_10003097_pt1 | contig 13391 bp, 13 predicted proteins | sample Etolagsediment_FD_34971 | JGI IMG/M metagenome (IMG submission 34971) | reverse complement strand
CAAAGTAGAGGGGTGTTTTTTTTGTTTTGAAAGTTTTTTTGAGATTTCAATTTTGGACATGCTTTTTTTATGTCCATTTTTTAAATATGGAATAAAGTTTGGAAAACGTGAAAAAAACACCTATTTTTGAAGGCTTGTGACGATGATCGTCACAACACAGAAATTTTTATGCAAAAAAACGTGACGATATTTTTTTTTATAAATTATGTAAACCATTTAGAGATAATAATCTACATAGACATATATGAAACAAAATGAAACATTTTTGGTTCCAAAAAGTTCCGGTAAGTTCCGGTGCAATATTTGTTCATATTCATGTAGTAGAAAAAGTCAATTTGACCGCCATAATTTGACTAGAAAGCATAAACTTGAAACAAATGTGAAACAAAATGAAACAAGCTATCTAACAAACAATATGGATGGAACTAAAATAGTTCCTCTCGATGGTTGTAAGAATGAACTATCAAATGGTGCTTTTTTAGTTCCAAAAAGTTCCTCCCTAGATCATGAGTGTGAATATTGTGCACTTTCTTTCAAAAGTCGTACTACATTATGGCGACATAAAAAATCTTGTCTACATAATGTAAGTAATAAAAATAAGACAATATCATTAAATAACTTAGATAATGAAGATATATCATATAAAAATATGGTAAAAGAACTATTACATGAGAATCAAGAATTACACAAGACAATAAGAGAGATAATACCTAAAATAGGTGATGTAAAGAACTCTCATAATACAATAAATGATAATAAAATATTTAATATAAATATGTTTTTAAATGACAAGTGTAAAGATGCGATGAATTTAACGGATTTTATTGAATCCTTACCTGTAACTCCTCAAATATTAAATGATACAAGAGAACATGGATTAACCAAAAGTCTTACAAATATGATGGTAGATGGTCTAAATACATTAGATGTTTATAAACGTCCGATCCACTGTACAGATCCAAAACGCAAGATCATGTATGTAAAGGAGAATGATGTATGGGAAAAAGATGATGAACAAGATAAAATAAAACAAGGAGTTTCTATGTTAGCTGTTAAACAAAGAGCTAACATAAATAATTGGCAAGATGGAAATGATGACTGGGAAAAGGACGAAAATATGCAAATTAAATTCACTAATCTAGTAGGTAAAGCATTACAATTATCTGATCAAGAACCCAAGGAACAAAATAAAATATTAAAAGGAATATGTAGTGCTACCTACATAAGTGAAGATATAAAACAAGAATATATGAGTTAAATTATTTATCTTCTAAATAATTATGTAATAAAACATCGCCATTAATATTAGTAATATCACCTGCTAAAATCGCTTGCTCGTACATAGTTCTAAGAACATCATTAGGAGCTATGGATCCTATTTTTAATAAATGTTTATCAACCAAAAATTTCTTTATTTCATTAATGGGGCTTTGTTTTAATTGCGCATACTCTTTTTTTACATTTCTTCTAGTGAAATTATTTTTAATAAAAACAGAAATAGTTTTTTTAGTATTATTCCTTCCAAGCTTGTAGGTAGATTTTTTTGTATGACGTCTTTTTTGTTTGATTTTTTTATATTTCTTTTTTATATTATTTAATTCATTACTTCTAGTTGACTGAACTTTGGGTAATGGTGTTTCTATAGAGAGTGATTTACTTATATTACTTTTATTTTTTAAAGTTCTATAAGTAGGTTTTTTTCCTCCTTTTAAACAACCATATAAAGGAGTTGTATTATCAATTGGTTTAACCGTTTGTGAAGTATTAATAACACTAGTATTTGCAGGAGTAATACTTATTGTAGGCGCAGGCGGTACAACTGGTGGAGAAGAAATAGAAACTTCTTCTAAACCTCCCCATGACTGTGGTAAATTAACATCAACAATTGTATTATCCGAACTAAAATTAGAACTAATATTAGAACCAAAATTAGATACAAATGGAGTATTATTGCTAGATAAATTACCTCCATGTTGAGATATATTACCTCCATGTTGTAAGCCCTTTTTTTGTGTTTTTTTATTCTTTTTGGATTTTAGTTTTGCATGCTTAAGAGAATTCAAATATTCAATAGATTTTGAGAAATCGTCGTTAAATTTAATGAGATCTTCATCATCATTAGATTTATTAGGTAATTCTTCTTCTTTTTTTTTAATTTTTTCCTCCATTTGATATTTTTTTATTTTCTGTAATAATTCCTTTTTTAACGTATTGGGTTTTATGAATGGTTTAGGTTTAATTTTTTTTTCCTTTTTCTTTTTAGTTTTATTATTATTTTGTCCAAGTGTTTGATCAAACATGATGGTTTTTTTAACATCACTCATAATTTAACTTATAAAAAATAGCGAAAAAAAATTAACAATATAAACTATTATGAAGTGATTGATTAAATTCTAACTTATTAACTCTATTTTTAATACTTTCGTTTTTCATATAAATTTCAAAACCTTTTTCTAAATCTTTTTGAATTATATACGTTTTATCTTCCTTTGGTAAACAAAATACGCGTCTACTATGTGCAATTTTAACTTTTGAAAAAAGTGTTTCCATGTCTCTACCAAAAAATTGAAAACAATTTTTATTTTTTTCAAACCATGAATTATTAAATTGACCTTTAATTTTCCATCCACTATCAGTAACCTTTTTTTCAAATATTTGTTGTAATTCTTGAGACGAATATTCATCAATTTTGAATCTCCATGTGAATCTAGATTCGAGTCCTTCATTAAAACTAAAGAAACAATTTTTAAGTTCATTTTCATAGCCGGCAATAATACACATTAAATCTTTTTTGTGATCACTAAGAGCTTCACAAATAGTATCAATACTTTCTTTTGCAAAAGAATCTCTCTTTTCACTATTACCAAGAGCATAAGCTTCATCAATAAATAATACACCTCCAATACAAGATTTAATGACATCTTTTGTTTTCATAGCAGTTTGTCCTAAATATCCAGCAACTAGATCATCTCTAGTGACTTTTTTGAAAACATTATTTTTAAGAATACCAAGATTACTAAATATTTTGCCCATGATTTTTGCAACTTCAGTTTTGCCAGTACCAGGTGGACCATAAATAACAGCATGCATATAATCGGAATTGTGTTCAGAAATATTATGCAGATCTTGAATAAAGTAAAGAATTTGATCAACAATATTTTCTTTAATAGATTGCATACCAATCATATTATTAAGCTCAATAAGTGAAGGTTTAATATCATGGAGTGATTTCATATTAATATTATATTCAATATTATCAGCAAGTGGATATTTATTACATAATTCAATCAAATCAAGAAGATTTTCAATAGATGCATCAATAAGAATATTTTCTTTAATTATTTTTTCAGAGAGAGATTCCTCAAAATTGGGAGGTAAAAGTTGTTTACAAGGTAATGGATAAGGATTATAATATAGATCTGAATATTTATCGTTAAATGTTTCTTCAGTATTTTTTAATAAAATCTTTAATAATAAATTGGTTTTGTTAACATCTATTTTATTATTTTTATCATTTTCATTATTAAATTTTTTATCGAGAGATTGAATGAAAATATTAAAAGAATTATCCTTATTGGTATCTTTATTCATGTTATTGTTCATTTTATTTAAATAATTAATTTGGTTTATATCATTTTTTTTTATCAATTGATAATTATTTATATTAAAATCAAAAAAATCGTTCTTTGATTTGTCAAGGGTAGAAAAATTCGTAAAAAAAGAATTATCGGATCTAGAATGTAAAAAAATATTGCTATTTGAAATATCAAATAGATTTTTATTTTGTTTATTTATTTTTTTACGAGTATAATTATTGCGATTCTTCATATTATATATATATATAATATTATTTTTTATAATGATTTAAAAATAAATTGATGTATTTAATATTAAAAAAAATGAACCAAAGAGCTGAAATGGATTTTACTGAAAAATCAATAAAAGCAAATTTGGGTCAATATATTGAAACACCATGGAAGATTATAGAAGCATATTTCAAAGATCAACATTTAACGCAATTGGTGCGACATCAATTAGAATCATATAATAATTTTGTGAATTTTCAGATACAAAAAACAATAGATATGTTTAATCCTGTACAAATATGTAGTGAACAAGATTATAATAAAGAAGCTGGGAAATACAATCTAGAAATCTTTATAACATTTGAGAATTTCCATTTATATCGTCCGCAAATACATGAAAATAATGGTGCATCCAAATTAATGTTTCCACAAGAAGCCCGTTTAAGAAATTTTACATATGCATCTATGATGACAATAGATTTAAATATTAAATATATAGTTCGTACAGGAGATAATTTGGAAAATAGTCAAACATTTTATAAGATTTTGCCGAAAATTCATATAGGAAAATTGCCGATTATGTTGAAATCGTCTGTGTGTGTATTAAATCAATATAAACATATTAATAATGATGTCACAGGTGAATGTAAATTTGATGCTGGAGGGTATTTTATAATAAATGGAAGTGAGAAGACGGTATTAGGTCAAGAACGTGCAGCGGAAAATCGTGTATATTGTTTTAATGTAAGTAAAGGAAATAATAAATGGAATTGGATGGCAGAAATAAAGTCGGTACCGGATTTTAAATGTATTAGTCCAAAGCAGATAAATATGATGATTACTAGTAAAAATAATGGGTTTGGTACTAGTATTTATATTCAAATACCGAGATTAAAGAATCCTGTACCCTTGTTTATTGTATTCAGAGCTTTGGGTATATTATCTGATAAAGACATTTGTGAGAAGATTATTTTAAAATTAGATGATAAAAAGTTGAAAAGTATGTTATTTGGTTTGCAAGGAAGTATAGTGGAAGCTCAATCGATTTTGACACAAGATGAGGCGATTAAATATTTAATGAGTCAAGCGATGTTTACGCCAATAAATATGGATAAGGAATCGGGACTTAAAAAGAAGCGTGAATTTACATTAGATATATTAAATAATGATTTATTTCCTCACTGCCATGATGAAACACAAAAAATTTACTTTCTAGGTTATATGGCAAATAAATTATTAAGATGTAGTTTTGAATGGATTGAACCTGATGATAGAGATTCATATTTAAATAAAAGAATCGATTTAACAGGTACATTATTGAATAATTTATTTAGAAATTATTTCAACAAGTTGGTAAAAGACATGCAAAAGCAAATAGTAAGAGAAATAAATAATGGTTCATGGCGTTCTACTGAAGATTATAATAATATTATAAATAATACCAATATTTACAAAATAGTAAAATCTACTACTATTGAAAATGGTGTAAAAAGAGCATTATCTACTGGTGATTTTGGAATAAAAAATGTAAATAGTAATAAAGTAGGTGTAGCTCAAGTATTAAATAGATTGACTTATATTTCGAGTTTAAGTCATTTGAGAAGAATAAATACACCGATAGATAAGAGTGGTAAATTAATTCCTCCTCGTAAATTGCATGCAAGTTCATGGGGGTATTTATGTCCTGCTGAAACTCCGGAAGGTGCAAGTGTTGGTGTAGTAAAAAATTTGAGTTATATGACGCATATAACGATTCCTGCAAATAGTAATCCTGTTCATGAATATATTAATACACATATTAAGAAATTAGAGGAATGTTCGAGTGATGAATTAAATGAAGAAGTGAAAGTGTTTGTAAATGGAGCATGGTTAGGTGTAAGTTTAGATCCCGAGAATTTATATAGAAATTTTCAAGAAAAGAAGAGAATGGGTATAATTAATATTTACACTTCAGTAATATTTGATTATGCGAATAAAGAAATTAGAATATGTAATGATGCTGGTAGATTAACAAGACCTGTATTACGTGTAAGAAATAATAATGTGTTAATAACAAAAGAAATTATAGATAAAGTGAAGTTAGGTGAATATGAATGGAATGATTTACTGACAAGTAGTAAATTAGACGAGTCAGTAATAGAATATATTGATCCGGAGGAACAGAGTTTTGGAATGATAGCTATGAAGCCTGAAAAATTGTATAAACAAGAGCAATTTATTTATAATTATACTCATATGGAAATTCATCCAAGTACAATATTTGGTATATTAGCATCTTGTATTCCATTTCCTGATCATAATCAGAGTCCTAGAAATACATATCAATCGGCGATGGGTAAACAAGCGATGGGTGTATATGTAACAAATTATGATAATAGAATGGATAAAACAGCTTATGTATTATCTTATCCAGCAAGACCTTTGGTAGATACACGAGTAATGGGTATGGTTCAATTAGATAAAATACCTGCAGGTTGTCCAGTAGTAGTGGCAATTATGACACATAGTGGTTATAATCAAGAAGATAGTTTGTTGTTTAACCAAGGTTCAATAGAGCGTGGATTATTTCAAGCGACAATATTACATACAGAAAAAGATGAAGATAAAAAAATAAATGGAGATGAAGAAATAAGATGCAAACCGGATCCATCAAAAACCAAGGGTATGAAATTTGGAAATTATAATAAAATTAATAGTAAAGGTGTCATGCCTGAAAACTCTTTAATAGAAAACAGAGATGTAATCATTTCTAAAGTGGTGCCTATAAAGGAAAATAGAAATGATCATACAAAGGTGATTAAATATGAGGATTTGAGTCGTACATATAGAACAAGTGAAGAGTGTTATGTAGATAAAAATTTTATAGATAGAAATGGTGATGGTTATAGTTTTTGCAAAGTAAGAGTGCGTACAGTAAGAAGACCAGTAATTGGTGACAAATTTTCGTCGAGACATGGGCAAAAGGGTACAATAGGAAATATTATACCTGAGGCAGATATGCCATTTACAGCAGAAGGATTAAAGCCGGATATTATAATTAATCCTCATGCAATTCCATCTAGAATGACGATTGGTCAATTAAAAGAAACATTATTAGGAAAGGTATTAGTAGAGTTGGGATTATTTGGAGATGGTACATCATTTGGTGATTTGACGATTGATAATATTAGTGAGGAATTATTAAAAATAGGTTATGAACGTCATGGAAATGAGTTGTTATATAGTGGATTATCAGGACAACAAATAGAAACAAGTATATTTATGGGTCCAGTATTTTATCAAAGATTGAAACATATGGTGAATGACAAACAACATAGTCGTTCGATTGGTCCTATGGTGAATCTTACACGACAACCAGCAGAAGGTAGAAGTAGAGATGGTGGTTTAAGATTTGGAGAGATGGAACGTGATTGTATGGTATCTCATGGTGCGTCAAGATTTACAAAAGGAAGATTATATGATGCATCAGATAAATATCATGTCCATACATGTAGAAAATGTGGATTGATAGCAGCATATAATGATATGATGAAGATTCATATTTGTAATGTATGTGATAATAGAACAGATTTTGCATATGTAGAAATTCCATATGCATGTAAACTATTATTTCAGGAGTTACAAACTATGAATATAGCTCCTCGTATTATGACATAAAAATATTACTAGTTTTAGCAATTTAATTATAAATTTTTTTTATAGATGAAATATATAATGCCAAATTGTGGAAACCAAAATGATAATCCTACATATGTAAGAGCTGGTCGTCCAGGAATTGCATTAAGAATCTTGGGTGGTGGTGCAAATTCAACAAGTGGAAGTGGTATGGAAGGTGGATCTAATAGAGAAAGAACAAGATATCTATTAAGAGATGCATGGAATGGTAATGCTGCTTCAGGTGTAGTAAATGGAAATAAAGTTGCATGTACTCCTTTTAGAGCAGTTAATAATGCAGGTGATTTATTAAACCGTAAGGCTTACGCATCAGGTGGATCAAATCAAGTAAAAACAGGTAGAATTAGAAGAGCCGCTAATCAATCGGCAACAGTTTTAGGAGGTAGTATATTTGCACGTGCAGATACTTCAGGTGTACCTTCAGCATCAACAAATGTAAAGTATGTATATGATGGGTCTGATTATACAAAATTTAAGAAACAACAAGCTGTAAATAGAAACTATAATGATTATTCATATGGTGGTGCTAATAATGGTTCATTTGTTGCTATTAATCGTGTAAGACATTAAATAAAAAGAATTTTATATATAATATATATTATATATAAGATGACTGGATTAACATTTACATATAGTAGTCAATTTCCAGGTCCTGCTGACCAAGGAATATTAATAAAAAATCGTGGTAATAATGCAAAATTAAGTAGTAGAATGGCTATGCCACAAAAGTTTTATCCTAGTTCAAATGATGGTATGTTTGCTGCTGCACGTAAAACTTATATTGCTGACGGAGGTGGAGGAACTATTTTAAGTGGTAATAATGATGCATCTCAATTAACACAATTAAAAAGGATAAATGCTGTAGGTAAAAGTTCTACTCATACACAAAATTTAGATAGAAATCCTGAAATTTCGTTTAGATCTCAAGCAAGAACAGAAAGAAATTCTGCTGTAAGAAGATGTAGAGCAGGTGGATGTACAGCTCCAAAGAAAAAGGGAGCTTTAAATAATCCATATAAATCAGGTGGAAGATCGGCTTTAACAGGAACTGGAAATAGACAAATATTTGCACCAAAATAATTTTATATAGAAAATATATATAATGAACAAGTATTTAGTCGAGTTTTTAGGAACACTTTTCTTTTTATATGTTATTTTGGCTACAAATAATGCTTTAGCTATTGGTGCTGCTTTAGCAATTGCAATTTTGGTTGGTGGAAATATATCAGGAGGTAACTTCAATCCTGCTGTTTCTATTATGATGGTTTCTGCAGGTAAATTACCTAAAAATGATTTAATTCCATATATATTGGCTCAAATAGCAGGAGGTTTAGCTGCGTTAGAGTTATATAAACGAGTAAAAATATAAATTTTAGCATTTTATAATAATTTTCTTTAATTAATATATAATGGCTTATCAACAACCACAACAATCACAAGAATCATGGTATTCAGGATTAGGGAATACGTTTTCCGGTATGTTTGGATCAAAGAAACAACAACCACCAACATCAGGTGTAAGAATCGCTTCTCCTCAAATTGGAGATAATGGACCTACCCCACCATACACTGCACCTTATTCATACGGAGGAAAACGCGGAAAGAAAAAAGGTAAACATAGCAAAAAAAGTATGAAAGGAGGTTACCCAAAGAAAGGTATGGCATCAAGAACACGAAGAGGAAGAAAAGATTTTATTACACACAAAGGTGACAAAATGTACAACAGAAAAGGCCATCGTCAAAGAACAAATAAAAAAGGAAGAAAGGGAAGACCTTATTCTAGAAGACGTTAAATAATTAACTATTTAAGTTGTTTTAATATATTTATTTTAAAACAATTTAAAGAAACGCGTCGAAGCCCCCACTTTTATTTTTTCATTCGTCTCATTAAACTGATAAGTAAATATATACCTAATACTCCTATAGAAGCATAAAATAATTGAACAAATATATCATTAGGTATTTTAGTTCTTTTTTTGTTAATACAGGAAAATCCTTCTCTGCATTTTTTTTTACTTATAGGATTCGTTTTATCAGGAAAATTACATGGATTCATATTTTGAATATCAATTGTTGTTACAAAATGGGTTTCTTTACTAGAATTATTATTAACATTTATAGTTTCTAAGGTAATTTCCTGACAATCCGGTTGAGAGCCCATCATAAATGCTTGGAAAATTTGCATAGGATTCATAGCAGACATATTACCTAATACACCAGGTATTAAACCTTTAAATTCACTAAAATTNGTGTCCATAGCAGCACTTATAAAAGGAATAGAACCATCAGGAACATTATTTACATATACATATCTATCTACAACATTTCCACTATTTATATCTTTGCATGTAGCACCTGTTTTTAAGAAAAATTTATCTCCTAAAGGTCGCCCCGTTCTTGATGCATCACCTTGACCAGTTGTTAATAATTCTATATAATTTATTAATCCCTGTACATCTTTGGCAATTTGAGATATTGAACCTTGAGATGACATTCCCATTTCACTAGGACTCTTAATTTGTTTCCAATATTCATAATCAGGACCTAATAAATCTTCTTCTACTTTTTTGGCATTTGTTAAAACATTTTCGAAAAAATTTGACATTATAAATTATATATATTCTTTATATAATTTATTCTTTTAAATACCAACAGATTCTTGTACAGCCTTACTATCCTCTTGTGAATTTCCTTGTTGAGCCTTTATCATAGCATCAAAATTCTTTTTATTACTCTCTGCAAGAGATTTAGTTGAAGCGATGTCTTTAGTGTTTTTATCAACATTCGCTTTTAATTCTTTTATTTCTTCATTCATAGATGATATATTTCCTGCATTTTTTTGCGCTAATATTAATGGATCATCCGAATAATCTTGATAATTTGATGCACCTTCTACTATTACACTTTTAAAAAATACTTGTTTTATTATTAAAAAACTAAAAAATATTATTATTAATCTTAAAATCATTTATATAAATAATAGTGTTATTATTTTCTTTTAATATATTATATTAAATGTCTAAACCTGTTAATTTTTCTACATCAAATACACTTACCACAACTAGACAACCATTAGAACCTACTAAAGGAACTAATACATTTAATAATACGATTGTACCAGCATCTTCTTTTAGTGTTGTTGGAGCTTTAAGTAGACCAAATACTAATGGTGCAAATAATCATCCTAATTATAATGCACAAGATTGGATTGGCCCAAAACGCAAGGCTCGACCCATGAAACATTATAGAAGACAATTAAATAGGACCCCTGGTAGCGGATATAGCAAAATTTCTGTAAGTTTAGTTGATCGACCCGGAAGTACCGTTTTTAGAGGAGTAACTGATACCAATTGTTCATGTACTACAGCAGATAATGAATACTTAACACTAAATAATAAATTTTTATATTCTAATAATCATACTATTAAACCTCCTGCTCAAGAACCTATTATTCCTGGTACTAATAATAACAAAGTGCAAAATAATGGTTCTATTAATATCGGTAATAAATATGAAATTCAAACAGGTGTTTATAATACTGTATCATTATGCTATAGTAAAACCAAAGATGCTAAAAAATTAACTAGAAATAATACCATATTAAGTAAATCATATTATACTACTACAAAAGCTTATCTTAAAGCAAGATGCAACTTATACGAACAAAAACAATCTATCCAAAAAATTCCTACTGAAACCTATAACTCTACCAATATTAGTGAAAATTCCACTAAATTTTACACCAACAATTGCACCAATCCTTATCAAACTGGAAGAAATTGTAATAATGTTACCTATTATAACCCTAATAATACCCAATTTAAAACTCAAGGAGCTGTTTCTAGTAGTACACGTTTATTAGCATTAAATGTTAATACAATTACTAAAAATGGAAACTCTTTTAGAAGTGCATGGGGAGATGCTGCTGCAAATGCCGGGGATTATCAAGGCACTTCTATGAGCCCTTATTTTGTTAAAAGTAAATATACACCAAAATTAGTTTACAGAAAAAGTGGTAATAAAAATTCATGTACTTCTAATTGCGGACCAAGTACCGTTTTGTCCTCTTTTTGGGGTGGCTCTGTAAATTAAAAAATATTTTAGAACAATAATATATATATGATTTTAAATTCACAATTTAAAGATATTTTATTTTATATTAGTGCGTTTGGATTGTCTGATTTATTTATAAAAAAATTTAAATTAAATGACAGAAAAAAATTTATATATTATTGTTTAATTTTACTACTTGTTATTTATTTTTAACTTAATTTTTTTAGTGCGTTTGAATATGAATTGCCATCTCCTATGTGTATTGGTCCATATTCTGTTTTAACTCTTCTAAACGTTGTTTTTCACTCTCTTGAACCATTTTATTATGTTTAGTCATCTTCATCACACTACTTGCCATAGTTAGAAACTCCTCATTCTCTTTTTTTTGAATTTCAAATTCAATATCATCTTGTGTTAGATCTACTTGTGGAATTGCTTCTTCTCTTTTTGCCTTTTCTTCTTCAGTAACATCTACTACTTCATCTTCATGTGAATGCTTTAGTTCTCTCATTCTAGCATGTTTTCCCTTGCCATGTTTTACTCCTCCATGATGCTTCTTTTTTGCCTTCTTCTCTTGACAATCAGTTGATCCCATAATAGCAGTCGTATCACTATCTGATGACTCACTATTACTATGTTCAACTACTACCATTTCTTCATCATCTTTATCATTAACATCTTCACTACTATTTTGATTTCCACTTTCTTCACTTGAATCATATCCGGAATCCTCCTCTTTTTCTTGTTTTATAGGCCATCTTAAATCAATTAATTTTGTGCGTGTGTGATTATATTCTGACGGTGTTTTTAAAAACGAATTTAATTCTGTCCATAGTTCATTTATATTAATATTTTTATTTGGACAATACATATCTTTTACTATAATTATAGATTCATGAATGTACATCATTACTCCAGCTACTTGCACTAATATCATAATATTTAATTTAATTATTCCAGCAAAACAATTTAGAAAGATATTTCCTAAAAATCCCAACATACTGTTGACTGATTCAATATTCATAGTTTGACTAGATTCCATCGTACTCATTATAGTTATAATTAATTTGGTATTATTAAATATAACTTCAATTTTTTTTTTAAATACTTTAAATGTTAAATTTAAAAAAAATATTTAAAACAATATATTATAATGACAACAATTATTTTTAATGATTCCTCTTATAATTATAAATTTAGTGCTAGTGAATTGAAATCACCAAGTGGAGAAGAATTATATTTATATGGCCGGGATGTTTCAGGATTAGTAAAAGTTGGTAATTCATTTGTTAAATTTCCTGTAGGTACTACAACAGAAAGACCTTTTTCTACAGGTGGTACTGAAAATGGATATTTAAGATTTAATACTACTACACTTAATTTTGAAACATTTAGTGTATTAGGAAATAGTTGGGTACAATTACCTGCTAGTCCTGTTATTAGTTCTCTTCAACCATCTATAATAGACGTATCTACAAATTTTATTGATACTTCTACCAATATATTCGGTGCAAATTTTGGTTCTAGTTTACCAAATATTACATTTATAGGAACTGATAATAGTAGATATAGTGCTACAAGTGTTACTAGTGTACCAGGATTTAATATTAATCAAGCTGTTAGTGCTGTATTTCCTACTACTTTAATAGATAATTCAAATGTTGAACCATTTAGTGTTGAAGTGCAAAATTCATCGTCTTCATTAATTGGTGTTAGTAAAAATCCAATAGTAATAACTTTTAATGATATTCCACGATTTACCAATTTTATTTTTCCTGGTGGTTATTATGCTGATATTAGTAATACTATATTAGATGTTCAAAACGGTTTTGACACTAGTTATAATGTTTCTGATTC
>JGI10211J34971_10003096_pt1 | contig 13394 bp, 10 predicted proteins | sample Etolagsediment_FD_34971 | JGI IMG/M metagenome (IMG submission 34971) | reverse complement strand
CTTCCGATTTTGTCTTGGAAAGTGGTATAGGCTGATTATGGCGGGAAAAATTCTCGGGATTGACATACAGAGTGATTCAATTGCAGCAGTTCAGATAGAGGGAGGACTGAGAGGCTATCATGTAACAGGATGTGCCAGCGTTATGATGGGAGATGTTGACAGCCTAGATGAGGCATTTAAGGCATTGAGTGAACAAGTAGATTTCAAGGCTGATACCTGCATCAGTACTATTCCTGGGGAACAGGTATCATATCGGAATTTACAGATGCCTTTTAGATCCACAAAAAAGATTAGACAGACAATTGCCTATGAAATTGAGACGATGATACCTTTTCCCGTCGAAGATTTAGTAGTTGATTTTACCCTCATTGATCGGTCGGGTCAAAGTGATATTCTTACTGCCTCAGTAAAGAGAGAGTATATCTCCAAATATCTATCCCTTTTACAGAACTATGGAGTTGACCCCGATGTACTGGACATAAGCGGGGTGCCTATCGTTTTGTGGTTGTTCAGGCAGGGAGAGATACCCGATGATGGGATCCTTTTCCAGATAGGCCAAAAGAGAACCACAATGGTCCTTTATATTAAAAGACATATAAGCTTAATGAGGAGCTTTGCTTTTTGTGATGGTCTTATGCCTGAAGCTATGTCAAATGTCCCAACTTATAGCAATGCGCAAAACCAGGCAACTGAGCCGATTGTATCCTGTTTCGAGTCATTGTGTACAAATGTTCAAAATACACTCCATGCATTTGAGTATCAGAATGACATAGAAGCTAAACCAGAAAAGATTTTTGTCACGGGCACAGGAAATCTTTATCCGCATACTGTGGGTCTTTTAGAACGATTTTTTGATATCCCTGTTGAAGAAATTAATGTGGCAGGCGGTGATCCAAGTATTCATTTGGACACAAATATAGCTCGATCCTGGAATTCTGCTACAATGGATAGCGCCTTAGCGCTTGCCCTTCGAGGTAATAAGCAAGGCCTCGGTTTCAATTTCAGAAAAGATGAATTTGAGATAAAAAGAAAGGATACTAAGCTCAAGAGGGATATCCGAAGGGTTGCTGTCTTTTTGATAGTTATTCTATCTCTTTTGATCACATATTTTGGTATGGATTATTATTTTCTAAAGGAGCGCTACAGGATGCTGGATAAACAGATTACAGAGACATTTAGGCAAACCCTTCCTGATGCAAGAAGGATTGTGGATCCGGTACCGCAGATGAGGATAGAAATAACTCAAATCAAAAAGTCAGCATTCTTCCTTCCTGGAATTGATGGAGACCATAAGGTCGTTGACCTGTTACGGGATATTTCCCTTAAAGTCCCTGAATCGCTGGATGTGAGGGTATTGAGCATGGTAGTTGATCCAGAGGCTATAAATATTAAAGGAGAAACTGATACATTTAACACGGTAGATATTATTAAAAAAGGACTGGAGCCCTCAGAGTATTTTAGTGCAGTTACTATTAGTTCTGCCAATCTTGACCGATCTCGCAAGCGGGTGCAATTTGAGATAAAACTGAAACGGACAAAATAAGAAAGTTTATTGCGTCAAAAATATCCAGACCCAATAAACCCAAAAAACACAACAAACCCAAAAAACATAAAATATGAAATTTGCACGGCGTGAAAAATATTTTATATCGGCTGCAGCAGTATTTATTGGAATTTTTTGTCTATTTCAGTTTTTGATTTTCCCCTTCTTTGAAGCCAGAAGGAGGGTTCAAAGAGGTGTAAGCGCTAAAGAAGATGGTCTAAAAGAAATTATACAGTTGAGATCTGAATATAATAGATATCGGAGATCTTCTCGAGGTATACAGCAGGTTATTGCTAAGCGAAGAAAGGGGTTCACACTTTTTTCATTTCTTGAAAACAAGGCAGGTGACGCTGGCATCAAGACTTATATCAAGTATATGAAACCCTCCGTTTCAACAGGAGCTGGCACTTATAAAGAATCCTTGGTTGAGATGAAATTGGAGGAGATTACATTGCACCAGTTAATTAACTACCTTTACAGGATTGAATCACCCGATGATGTCGTAAGTATCAAGCGGATTTCAATTAAGGAAAACAAGAAAAAGTCTGGCCGCTTAGATGCTATTTTACAGATAGTGACCTTTCGGTAGATTATGGGACAATTTATTTCAAAAAATAAGAAATGGTTTGGCTATATCTTTTTCTGCATTATTGTAGCAGGTAGTCTTTTATATTATCGTTTTCCTTCAGATGATCTCAGGGATTATCTAACAATAACTGCACATAATTTAAATAACTCAACCACTCTTTCAATTGGTCAAATCAAACCATCTCTTCCTTTTGGATTAAAATTCGGGCAGACAGAGCTTATTCTCAAAGACAAGCCTTCCATAAAGCTTTTCAGGGCTGACAGTCTTTTTGTCAAACCGGACCTATGGGCCTTTTTTCAAGGAAAGAGTAAATATTGCTTTGAGTGTTTGACATACGGAGGTGATGTAAGGGGTTGTGTAAATTTCAAAAAAAATAGTATGGAAATTCCTTTTGATACGGAAATTGAATTGAAGAATATGCAAATTGGTAAACATGAGCATATAAAAGATTTGATTGGACGGCAGATTGATGGAATCCTTTCCGCAACTATTTTTTATAAAGGGCAACCCAAAAATCTGATGGATGGAACTGGGGAGGCCAATCTGAAACTGTTAGATGGCAGCATTGAACTTTTAGTGCCTATTTTGAGCCTGGAGTCCGTTGAATTTGATGAAATTACAAGCGAAATGGTGCTTGAAAAACAGACGATACATCTTAAACGTCTTGAATTGACAGGACCTCTGCTGAGAAGCACATTGTCAGGAACCATACGATTGAAAAAAGAATTCGTGAAAAGCGCCCTTAATTTAAAAGGAACAATAGCGCCATTTACATCGTTTTTCAAAAGCATGGGAGTTGCTTCGAATGCCGTGAGTTTTTTTAAACAAAGGCTGAAAAAGGGAGCCCTTCATTTTATTATCCACGGGACCCTTGCTGAGCCTAAAATTAGATTTACCTAAATTTATATCGCTATGTCGAAATATTATCAGATAATTTTCAATCTTTTTGCCTTAGTCATAATTATTATTATTGGCGTAGAGCTTTTCTACATGATCATCAGAGTGCAGCTCAAAGATGTCAAGAATCAAGGCACTACAGCACAGCATTTACCAGATGTTGAAAGACATAAAAGACCTGCTTTTGATCACTACAAGCCAATTATAAAAAGAAATATCTTTGGCTCTGGAGAAGACGTTTCTAAAGAAATACGGACAGAAGAGATTGAAAACCTGCAGCCTACTTCTTTAAAATTAGCTCTTTTGGGCACAGTTTCAGGAAATCGAAAAAATACCTTTGCTGTTATAGAAGAAATGAATAAAAAAAAGCAAGCCCTCTACAGGGTGGGTGATAGTGTTCAGGGTGCCATTGTCAAGCAAATTTTAAGAGGTAAGGTAATACTTAGGGTTAAGGAGAGGGACGAAATTCTGACAATAGAAGAAAGTGCTTCTTTAAGAGGAAAAGAGAAATTCTCTCCGTCAGAGACAACACGTAAAGGTGCTACTATAATGGTAAGCCGTTCGGCTGTACAAGAATCAATGAAAAATGTTCACAACTTATTATCTCAGGTGAGAATAAGGCCTTATTTCAGGGATGGCAAGGCAGACGGTTTATCGGTTACCAATATAAAGTCTGGATCTTTTTTTGCAAAGCTGGGGATAAAGAATGGTGACGTTGTGCAAGGAATAGATGGCAGCCTTATCAAGAGCCCGGAAGATGTGCTGGAGATGTACAAAAAATTTAAATTAGGATCTCAGGTAGCATTGCAGATAATGAGAAATAATGAGCAGCAAATAATAAATTACAAATTCAGGTAAGAGATAATTATTGTGTTTAAATCCCTTGATTCATTTGGGGCTATTGCATTCACTTTAGTTCACTTTAGTTCACTTTAGTTCACTTTTAATTGTTATATGTATACATCTTATTTTGGTTTTAAAGAGAGTCCTTTCAATCTCACACCGGATCCACGATACCTCTTTCTGAGCCCTCATCACAGGGAAGCCCTTGACCACCTTCTTTATGGAATTAACGAACGAAAAGGCTTTATTGCTATTACTGGGGGTATCGGTACAGGCAAGACTACCCTGTGCCGGGCTCTTCTAGACCAGTTAGATGAATCTACGAAGAGCGCCCTGATATTTAATTCCTTTATCAATGAGAAAGAACTTTTAGAGATAATAAATCAAGAATTTGGCATTCACCTGGATCCTGGTGTGCAAACAAAGAAGGAACATATTGACAGACTCAACCAGTTCCTGCTCAAGACCTTTAGTGGTGGGGGTAATGCGGTACTTTTAATAGATGAAGCTCAAAATCTTTCTCACACGGTTCTTGAACAGATACGGATGCTTTCGAATTTAGAAACAGAAAAAGAGAAACTGATTCAGATAGTTCTCGTTGGACAGTCTGAATTAAAGGAGCTTTTGGCCTCTTCCTCGTTAAGACAGCTTAATGAAAGGATTATGGTTCGCTATGAACTGAGGCCTTTGGCCTACATGGATATCCAGGGATATGTGGAACACAGATTGGTGGTGGCAGGCGGCAGGGGAAATTTGAGGTTTACAAAGGGCGCTTTCAAGGCAATTTATCGTTACTCTCAAGGAAATCCGAGAAGGATCAATGCTGTTTGTGATCGAGCACTCCTTATTGCATACGCCAGGGAAAAATATACCATATCGAAAGGAATGGTTGGGAGGGCTATCGAGGAAATCCGTGGAAATATAGAAGCAGAGCATGGAATAAAGGGATGGCCTTGGAAAAAAGCTGTGTCATCTATTGCGCTCCTCCTTTTACTAATCATGGTTGCAGGCTTTGCTGGGTGGAGTTTCAGAGAGCACATTTTAGGCTTCTTTTCAGATAAACAAAAAATGGCTGTAGTGACAACCAAGGATACTCAATCAAAGGCTCTCAAACCCAAAAAGCCAGCAGCAACCATATTTCTTGATGAAAAGACGAGTCTTGCAGGTCTCTTCAATCTTTACAATGATAAGACAAAAATGGACAGTAATTATGTAAACGAACAAAATGTAGGAATGGTTTCTTTTAATATAGGGCCAAAATATTTTTTGAGGTTCAAAAAGCCTTTTCGCGTTCTTTTGACTCACCTTTCACCTCGTGAAACTCAGAGCCCTTTTTCAGCAGGTACGAGTTCTAATCTGATCTCATCCTCTCGTTATCTCCTGATTCGTGAAGTAACAGCTGATGGTGTCATAGCAGTAGATACCGGCGGCAAGGAAAGGGATGTTGACAGGGATTTTTTTAAAAGCTACGGAGAGCAGAAGGTTACCTGGATTTATCCCTATGAAGGCAAAAAAATACATTTAATTAAGGGGATGAGCACTCAGGGTGTCTTGATGGTGCAGAATACTCTAAAAGAGCAGGGATATTTGGTGGAGCTTACAGGTATCTATGACAATGCAACCTTACGCTGTGTAATGAAATTCCAGAGCTATTTTGGGCTCAGTCCCGATGGAATTGTTGGTCCCCGGACCAGAGCCTTTTTGTATCAGGTGTCGGACTAATGCGGTTTAGTACGTTTGTTGGGTTTGTTGTGTTGATTGCGTTATAAAGATGAAAATTAAAAGATTTGAAGATTTACATTGTTGGCAGGAAGCACCTAAGTTGGTAAATTTGGTTTATCGAGCAATAAAAGGAAACAAGGATTTTCAAAAAGATATTCGATTATGTGGACAGATTACCGCAGCAGCAGTATCGTCTATGAGTAACATTGCTGAGGGTTTTTCCCGTAGATCGAACAAGGAGTTTATTCAGTATCTCTTTATATCCAAAAGTTCGGCAACAGAGGTACAAAGTGAAGCTTATGTATCGTTAGATCAAAAATATATAACGGAGGAAACTTTCCATCACAGCTATGAGCAAGCTAAAAGAGTTTCTAAATTGGATTCTGGCCTAATTACCTATCTCCTGGGAAACCAAAAAACATCAAAGCAGAAAGAAAACCAAGAAACTCAACAAACCCAAGAAACAAGGCAAACCAGATAAGTTCCATGAGCTACATACACGAGGCCTTGCAAAAGGCACAGAAAGAAAAAGATGTCAGGTTTCCAAAATATAAAAGAATCTTATTAGGTACCAAGGGAAAACCAGGTATTTTTTTTTCAAGAACTGTATGGTTGATTTCTCTCTTTGTCATTTTACTTGCTTTTACATTTTATTCATGGTTCGATTTCAAAAATAAAAAGACGATACCAACCCCTGAGAATCAAAAGACCGTGGTAAGCTACAAGGCAGTGGCCTCTGCAAATGGAGCGGACTTTTATGAGAAAGCCAGATATTTTCAAAAAATCGGCCGTTTGAAAGAAGCACAGAGGCTTTATAAGCAATCCCTTATACTTAAACCAGATAATATTTTTATTTTGAATAATTTAGGGGTAATCTATATTCAACAGCAAAACTATTCGAAGGCCAGAAACAGCCTTGAAAGTGCTATTCGACTAAAACCAGAATATGTAGATCCATATTACAACTTGGCATGCCTCTATGCATTGAAAGGGAAGGTGATGAAAAGTTTGGAAAACCTAAAAAAGGCAATTTCACTGAATAAATTGGCGAGAGAGTGGGCTCGAAAGGACAAAGACCTACAAAATATGAGGGGCGTGCCCGAGTTTGAAGAGATAACAGAAAAAAAACAAAAGAGAGGCGGGGTAATGGAATGATAAGAATTAGAGTCTTCAATCCTCCAATCCTCCATTAATCATGGGACATAAGACTATGAAATATGCTACAAACGTGAACGTATATCTTCTCTCCTTTTTGTGCATAGCAGTACTATTATTTTCAGGTAGCTGCCCCGCACTAGGAGCAAGGCTCGCAGGTGAAGAAGGAGTAATATCTGTTGTTCCTACACCTAGCCAACCGGAGAAAAAGCTTGCGCCGGTGAAGCCTGCTACAGAAAAAAAACAGCCCCAAGCCAAGGTAAAGGTTCCAGCGGAAAAAAGGATTACTCAGAAAAAGAAGGTTTCACTTAAGCAGGAGCCAGATATCCGATATGTTACCATCGACTTTGATAGTGTAGATATTGGCCTCTTTATCAAATTTATAAGTGAACTGACAGGCAAGAATTTTGTCGTAGATAAAGGTGTAAAGGGGAAGGTGACGATTATTTCCCCTACCAAGATATCAGCAAACGAGGCCTATAAAGTTTTTGAATCTGTGCTGGATGTCCATGGATTTACAACTGTTCCGGCTGGAAGTATCATCAAGATTGTGCCGGCTCTCCATGCAAGGTCTAAAAACATTGAAACCAGGCTCCGCGAGGAGGCTATTATCCCTGAAGATAAGGTAGTAACCCAACTCATTCCCCTTGCGTTTGCTAATCCCGTTGAACTCAAAAAACTTTTTTCTCCCTTGATATCCAAGAGCAGCTTGATCGTCTCCTATCCGCCTACCCGCATGCTGATTGTTACTGATGTGCTTTCCAATATCAAACGCTTGCTCAATATTGTAGAAGCTATTGATGTAAAAGGCATTGGTGAAGAGATATCGGTAATTCCTCTTGAACATGCAACAGCATCATTATTATCGAAACCATTAGTAAGCATTTTTCAAAAGGCAACTCAGCGGGCCAAAAAAGGCGCATCTATAGGCCCTGTTGTCAGAATTATGTCTGATGAGAGGACCAATTCCCTAATAATACTGGCCACAGAGGACGATACCTTACGGATTAAAAAGCTTATAATACTATTGGACAAAGAAATTCCGCGAGGGGAGGGAGATATCCATGTCTACTACCTTCAGAATGCAAATGCCGAAGATCTTGTCAAGGTCTTAGCAGCACTTCCCTCTGAAGAAAAAAAGCAGGCAGCAAAAGGCAGGGCTCCTGTTATCTCTAAAGAGGTACAGATCGTGGCAGACAAAGCAACCAATTCCCTGGTAATTAAGGCAAAAAAACACGACTATCTTGTCATCGAAGATATCATCAAAAAGCTTGATATCCCCAGGACCATGGTTTATATCGAGGCACTGATCATGGAAGTCAATGTAGATAAAGAGTTCAGGCTTGGGGTAGAATGGTTAGGAATGGAGGATGTTACGTATCATGGAAGGAAAGGCGGTGTTTTTGCCGGTTCAGGAGGGGCTGGCGGAGTTGGTGACTACAGCAGCATAACAGGATTGTCAGGGGGGTCCTTCCCTTCAGGTTTTTCCCTGGGTGTTGTTGGCGAGGCAATCACAATTGGGGATTTGATTTTTCCAAATATCGCTGCCGTTTTACAGGCATATCAAAAGGATTCCGATGTGAATATACTTTCAACTCCCCAGATTCTGACAACAGATAATGAGGAGGCAGAGATTAAGGTAGGAGAAAATGTGCCGTACCTCACCAAAGAGGCAACCGGTGATCAAACATACCAAACATACGAATACAAGGATGTGGGCGTGACACTCAAGATCACCCCCCAGATCAACCAGGAGCGGTTTGTAAGGCTCAAGATCTTTCAAGAGAATATAACATTAAAAAGCGGGGTTGAGGAATTTAGACCGACGACCCTGAAGCGGTCTGCAGAAACCACGGTTATCGTAAAGGATAAGAATACCGTGGTTATCGGTGGAATCATTGGAGAGACCACAGAAAGAGGGGCTTATCAGGTACCGTGCCTTGGAGATATCCCAGGCCTTGGTTTGCTTTTTAAATCAAAATCCCGATCTCGAAATAAAACCAATCTTTTTGTTTTTCTGACACCCCATATTATTGAGAGCCCCATTGAGGCACAAAAGATTTATGACGAGAAGAAAGAGGAAATAGAAAAAATCAAGGGGGGTGCCATAAAAATGTATGAAAAACCAAAACCTAAAGAACGGGGCTCGACTGTTCAATGAGGATGCATACCTTATGACTCATAAATTATTGGGGGAGATATTAAAAGAGATTTGCTCCTTTTCAGAAGAAATATTCGAAGAAGCCCTTGAGATACAACGAAAAGAAGGTGGCAGGATAGGGGAAATTCTTGTCCAGAAAGGGGCAATCGGAGAAGGAGACCTGTTAAAGGCTCGTGGTGTTCAGTTTGGGCTGTCCTTATGGTCCACTATTTCTCCTGAGGATATGGATACCAGCTTCACAGAACGCATCCCCATCCAGTTCCTGAAAAAATACAAGATGATCCCTGTGGTAAGATCTAACAGTATCTACATAGCTGTCAATGATCCTACGTTGTTTCAACCCATAGACGATCTGCACATGATCCTGGGATGGGATGGTGTAGAAACTGTGCTTGCCCCCTACTCTGCCATCCTTTCGGCCATCAATTTTGCCTATGATATGAGCAGCGATTCTGCTGAGCAGGTTATTCAGGATATGCGTGATGAAGACAGAGATATGATTCTATCCGCTGTTGAAGAAACAGGAGATCTGCTGGATGATACCAGCGATGCCCCCGTTATCAAATTGGTGAATTTGATGCTATCTCAGGCAGTAAAGGCCAGGGCGAGCGATATTCATATCGAACCCTATCAAAACAGGATAAAGATCAGATGCAGAGTGGATGGCATTCTCTATGATATGCTGTCTCCTCCTAAGCATGTTCAGTCAACACTTATATCCAGAATTAAGATTATGGCTAGACTGAACATTGCTGAGAAGAGGCTTCCCCAGGATGGAAGGATTGAGATAAAAATAGGAGATAAAAATGTGGATATTCGCGTTTCTACAATCCCTACTGCCTTTGGTGAACGTGTTGTCCTTAGATTGCTGGACAAGACAAATGTACTGCTAAAGATATCGGATCTCGGGATGTCTGAGCAGAGACTAAAGATATTTAATGAGCTTATTACGTCTGCCCATGGCATTATTCTTGTTACAGGGCCGACTGGGAGTGGAAAAACCACAACCCTGTATGCTGCCTTAAGTTCGCTCAATAATCCAGACATCAATATTATAACTATAGAAGATCCTGTTGAATACCGGATTGAGGGAATTGGGCAGATCCAGGTTAACCCCAAGATTGATATCACCTTTGCAAATGGGCTGCGCTCAATTGTGCGCCAGGACCCTGACGTGATCCTTGTGGGTGAAATTAGGGATCTGGAGACAGCTGAAATTGCTATTCAGGCTGCATTGACCGGTCATCTGGTATTTTCTACCCTTCATACAAACGATTCGGCCAGCGCAGTGACGCGGCTCATCGATATGGGGATAGAGCCTTTTCTCGTAACCTCCTCAGTAATTGGTATTCTGGCCCAAAGACTGGTGAGAAATGTATGCAATGAATGCAAAGAGGAATACATCCCTGATGAAGAATCTCTGGAGAATATTGGCATAACGCCAGAGATGCTTTCAGGCAAAAAGATATACAAAGGCAAAGGTTGCCAGGATTGTCTCAATACGGGGTACAAAGGAAGAACCGGTATTTTTGAGTTCATGATCTTGGATGATGCAATTAAGAGTCTCATATTAAAGACCTCGGATTCCAATGCCATAAAGAAAAAAGCTGTTAACCAGGGAATGGTAACTCTTCGTCAAGATGGTGCTTTGAAGGTGCTCAACGGGATTACCACCGTAGAGGAGATTCTTAGAATAACGCAGAAATAGATAATGGGCTTCGCCCAAAAGGCAAGTCTTCGGCCCCCCCCGAGCTGTAGGCTCTGCGAGACAGAAGGCATGCGACCTAGGCCCCAGAGGGAATGATGGAGGGATGGAATAGTGGATGAATGGAAAAAAAGAAAAACCCAACACTCCAGTACTCCAACACTCCAGTACTTCACTACTCCAAGTATCCGGGTCTCCAGCAATCCATTCCGCCAGATGAGAATTGGTTTAATCTTCTTAATACTTTTTTTCTCACTTGCTACATGGGTATATGCATCTGACTTCAAGGGGCCCTGGAATAAAAACAACTCTCAAAAAATCTCCAGGAAACAAACCGATAAAAAGGTAAACCCTCTGCGATCCTTGGTTAAGGCTTACAGAGTATATATTTCGCCAATCGATGGCAAGGATTGTCCTATGTATCCCAACTGCTCGAAATATAGTGTACAGTGTTTTAAAAAACATGGTTTTTTTATTGGTTGGATGATGACATGCGATCGCCTGTTCCGATGTGGCAGGGATGAGTTACGATTGTCCCCTCAGATTATAGTAAATGGGAAATTTAAATGGTATGATCCATTAGAAAATAATAATTTTTGGTGGTATCATGGACAGTAAATCCTGCAGCCCACTGGCAGGATGGGTGGCGTTCATTGTATCCCTTTTTCTCTTTCTATTCTCTTCTCCTGCCAAATCAGAAAGCATCCAAACAGAAATTAACCCAACAAACACATCAAATCCGGCACATTCGTATGCCGCTCAAGAAATTGTGATCGACCCAGAGTGCCAATTTCAGTTTGCCGAACACTATTTTCAAAACGGTGAATATTATAGGGCTATCGGAGAATACGAGCGTTTTATCTATTTATTTCCTTTATCCAATAAGATTGAGCTTGCCAGATACAAAATCGGCCTTTGTTTTCTTAACGGTGAGAAGTACGAAGAAGCTATTAAGGCCTTTGATGAGCTTATAGAAGACTACAAGAATACAGAATATTCCCTAAAATCATACCTTAAAATAAGCAGGGCATATGCACTGCTGAAACGCTATGATGCAGCCCTTACAGGCATAAAAAATTTGATAACAATTGTTCCAAACCAAGAAATGAAAGATGAGGCCTATTATCAAGGTGGCTGGGTATATCTGGAAATGGGTTTATGGGAAAAGGCTCAAGAGTACTTTGAAGAGATCTCGGTTCAAAATAGGAAAAAATACAATCTCAAGGAAATTTTAATGGGACTCGACAGAAAGCTGCCTCTCAAGGAAAAAAATCCCACCACTGCTGGATTGCTTGCCATCATCCCTGGAGCAGGTCATTTGTATTGTGAGAGAAAAAAAGATGCCCTCATATCATTTTTGTTGAATGGCGCAATGATTTATGCTGCTTACGAGGCCTTTGATCATGACCTGGATGTCATTGGGGGGATAATTACCTTTTTTGAGCTGGGTTTTTACTCAGGAAATATTTACAGTGCAGTAAACAGTGCCCATAAATATAACAGGGATGAGAGAAGCAAGTTTTTGGACTATCTGAAAAAAAACACAAAAGTGAACATTTCTCTGGGCAAACATCACGAGGGAGAATCTCTTTCGCTTGTGTGTAAATTCTCATTTTAGTATTTTACTCCTCTCACAAACTAACCTTCATCCTCATGATTTCTATCCTGCCTGTAAATGTATTGCGGAATGTACCACTTTCATAAATATTTTAGATGGCGTTTTTTATGGAACATATTTCAGAGCAAGGCATTTGTTAAATACCTTAACTATTATACAATTTTATACGCATAAGGCGTATTTAGATTGAATTAATCCTGACTTTCATACACTTTCCCTCCTTAATATCCCTGACTTTATGAGAAATTTAACTATGTTTTTACTATTAATCTTGGTAAAATTCAATTGACGTGAAGAAAGGAACATCCTCAAAAAAGTAAATAACTTTCTCACCCCGGGCTCCTTCGTTAGTGGGTGTATAGTGGTGCAGGACGGATAGACAAACGGATGGATGGCGAAGCAGACCAAAAAAATCAAATTGTTTCTCAGCAATTTCTGCAAAAGAACTGTGTTTTTACTTAAGAAAATGCGTTTTTTCACATGACATGAAAAATAAATGTATTTTTTTACAAAAAAATATATTTTACAACAAATCCAAATGTGGGGAGGTATTAGTAAAAATTGGTTGCACAAATGGAGGAGAGTATCCGCAAAGCCTTTGACATGGGCGCAGAAAACACTTGAAACAAATACATCTTTATGCCTATGAATGATCAGTGTTTGAAATTAGATAGAACTGTACATTTGGAATGAACAAAAGAGGAGAGAAAAAGGTAATAGATGATGTTCTATTTGCCTCAAGTCAATCTGAGCCCAATTCCATATAATAACTATGGGGGATAATAAATTGGAAATAATGCTGATAGTGTTGGTTTTAGGTATTATTGTGGGTATCGCCGGAGCAATTTTCATTAAAAGGATATTTTCTGGTAAGAGCACTAAAACAAAAGCATCCGAACTGCAAATCTATTCTTTTATCGAAAATATGAAATCTGTCGGTGAATTAGTGGTTTTTAAAGTGTTTACTAAAGAGATCGTAACAGCAGCTGACCATTGGCTTGGTCAGGTGGGAAAAAAGTACCTCACATGGCTAATATCAAAAATGAAAATGGCTATGATTTTTCAATTCGAAATAAATTTTTGGTATGATCTCAAAAGTTCTGATTTTAGAGTTACGGATTCAGGAGATGGAAGTTGTGTTATAACAATGCCGCAGTGTTT
>JGI10211J34971_10003094_pt1 | contig 13397 bp, 12 predicted proteins | sample Etolagsediment_FD_34971 | JGI IMG/M metagenome (IMG submission 34971) | reverse complement strand
GAGCAGAAATGCCTGGCTGATTCCTCTGATTATCTGTAGTGAATGCTTGATTATTCCAGGCACCTCAAACAATAAGCCTGCGGCAATAAGGAATGTGGAAATAATGTTCAGGATTACATCAAAAGGCTCTTCAAGATTAATCTTCAACAGAATAAATGCAGGCACAAAAAATATCATAAGTTTCAAAATCCTTGTTAGAATTTCAGAAGTGTTTTTAATGAAAACCCTGTACAGACCTCCGCCCGATTCGAATTCACTAATTACTTGCGAAAAATAAGATGAGAGTTGCTTGAACCAAAAACCCGCTCTTGGTGGTATTAGTTTTATTATTCCTATTGCAAGCGCATTACTCCGGTTAATAGTCAATGATGATGCTACTGTTGACAGGAATACCACAGCACTCACGATAGAAATAAGGTCGACACCAAGAATCTCTAACGCATCCTTTGCTATCAGTAATGAGAATTCTCCTGTTGAAATCATGAGAAAACCTGTTTCGATGGCCTTTATTCCGCCCGTACCGAGAAGATAGGCACCTCCGGCAATACCAGCCATCTTTCCCACTATACTAACCAGGGTGAACAGGATTATTGGTATAGGATTCGATATTAACGAGTCAAGTTGTATCTCCATTCCTATCGAAAGAAAGAAAAAGGAGGAAAAAACCGCTGCAAACGGTTTGATCGTATTATGAATCTCAGGCTCGCTTCTTACACTGGCCATTATATTTCCTGCGATGAAGGCGCCAATGGCAGCATCAAGGCCTATCGATTGAACGGCGAAACTGAGTATAAAACAGAGTGCAAGAGAGGTGAAAAGCAGGCTGTTCCTGTCACCACTCTGGACAAAAAACGGAAGTGCAAACGTAATTATTTTACGAACCACGAAATAACCTATAATAAGAGCCAGAATCGAGAGCATGAATGAGACAAATCTTTCCAATCCTGTCAAAGTGACTTCCCCGGCAAGCTCAGGTATTGCGGAAAGTACTAATATGGCAAAGATATCCTCCAGCAGCAATATCGTTAAGAACAGGTTCCGGTCAATATTCATGTTTTTTGACAACACTGCGAAAACGGCCGTACTTGTGATAGCCAGCATCGAACCGAGCAGCAATGATTCCTGCAGACCAAATCCCATGAGAAGCGCGATTTCGTATACGATGGCAAATACAAAAGCGAGTTTAAGGACACCGATTATCACTGCTCTGAGTCCTTTTTTGAGCATACTCTCTACTTTAACCTCCAGCCCTATTCTGAAAAGCAGGAGAATTGCCCCGATTTCTGCTATAAAAATAGTTAATTCGTCCTTTTCAATAATCTCAAGAACTCCCGGGCCTGCAACAAAACCCAGAAAAAGAAGCCCGGCGATGGGATGAAGTTTTAATCTGAGAGCGATAACACTGCCGAGAAGAGCAACAAAAATAGCTACACCCAGATTGAAAATCGCTTCAGCCATATCATTCTTTGGGAGAATGATTTATAAGAATATCAACAAAACACAAAACACTAGACCTAGAAATAAAATCGGGCCCGACGGGATTCGAACCCGCACTCCAAGGTCACTCCTGCAATCAGGAGAATGCATCCGAAGCCTTGTCGGCTATCCAGGTTACCGGACGGGCCCTTGCAGGATATTGGAGTCAAATAGAAATTTAATCTCTTCTATACAGGCACACACATCCCGTCTATGCAGACTTCGTCTTCAAGGCAATCCTCATCAATCTCGCATTCCGTTTCAGGAGTTGATATAGGCACGCACATCCCATCAATACACTCCTCATCTTCCAAGCAATCCATATCATCCGCGCATTCATCTTCAACTTCATCAAGTATACAAACCCCATCAAGACAGATTTCCCCTATATCGCAGTCTTCATCAATTTCACATTCGATTTCTGGCACGATACAAAGTCCATGTAAACAGACATAACCAGCAGGGCAGTCGGAATCGCCTGCACATGGACCTTCTTCGGGAACACAATATCCATCCATGCATTCCTCATCCAAACCGCAATCCTCATCATCAATACATTCTAGTGGGGCAGGAACACAATAACCTTCCTCACATATTTCATTTTCTACGCAGTCAAAATCCCCTTCGCACGCATCTCCGGCAGGTTCGCATGCTTTATCCACACAGATATAACCCGAAGGACATTCTCCATCATGTTCGCATCCGATTATCTCCTTTACGCATTCCTTATCCATGCAGATATAACCCGTAGGACATTCTGAATCAAGCTCGCATTCAGGTCCTCCGGTCGGTTCAGGTCTGCAGAAGCCTTCTGCATCACACCAGTATCCCTCAGGACAGTCCAGGTCATCTTCGCATATTGATGGCGGAGTTGCCACAGAAACACAGTACCCGTCTTCACATATCTCATCTTCCAAACAGTCCAAATCATCAAGGCATTCAGTTCCTCCTGTTGATACCGGCACACAATACCCGCCTACGCATTCCTCATCCAAATCACAGTCCACATCATCAATACATTCCGGTGGCGGTACTGCTTCACATGCCCCCTCCATGCATATGTAATTATCAGGACAGTCCGTATCACTTGTGCATACATTGTCAACACAAAGGCCGTGAATGCACATTTCATCAATATCACAATCAGAATTTGAAGAGCATCCTCCAGTCTCTTCGGCAATACATGTTCCTTCCAGGCAGATTTCATCCAAATCACAGTCCTCATCATCCAGACATTCATAAGTACTTGGCGGTGTCTGCATCTGAACACATCCAAACAACAAAACCGAAAGCAGCATAAGATATATGATTTTCATAATTACACCTTTAAGCAGTAAAAATCAGATAAGCCTTTTAACTTTGCACTTTACTTCGTGAGAATTTCATTCCCCCCATCAGTTATAAGAATCGTGTGCTCTGTCTGAGAAACAAGTCCTCTTCCAGCTTCTCTGAGAACAGGATATCCTTTGATAAAATGGCTTTCCAACAACTCTTTCAAGGCAGCACTTACCAGCAGCCTTGAGGGGAATTTCCTGCGTATCCATCTCTCTGCAAACGGAAGACCACCATATTCGTTTATCACATACTCGATTATCTTTCTCGATTGTCTCATACGAATAGCTGCAGGAGCATACAAACTGAATATCTCTACCTGTTCCTGGTCTTCGACATGGCCCGCACCGGTTGTGGCAAACGGCTCAACAGCAAAAATTTCCCCTGCCTTGAACTCATACGGGTCATTGCTTTTCACATTAGGTATCTCAACACCTGCATGAAGCATCCCGGTTTTTATCTTATGGCCGGTAAGATTACTTATCGGCTTGAACCCGTAACCTGTTATCGTTTCCTCTATTATTCCTCCTATCTCACCGATTTTCACACCCGGTTTTATCGCAGCTATCGCGTTTTCAAGAGCTTTTTCAGATGCCTCAACAAGTTTTTCATTCTCCCCACTCAAATCAACAGTATATGCGGTATCGGCTATTGCACCATTTAGACTTACTCCAATATCTATTTTTACAACATCCTTTTCGTCAAGAACCGTTTCTGAACCTACTTCAGGGGTATAATGTGCAGCTATATCATTAATTGAAATATTCACAGGAAAAGCGGATTTGCATCCCTGCTCGTCTACCATTCCTTCTATAGTCTCAGCAATATCAAGAAGTGGAGTGCCAACCATAACAAGACTCTTGCTGTCTTCTCTTATCTTTGAGCCTATCTTTCCGACTTCCCTGAATTCCTCTATATCCTCTTCCGGCTCTTCCATACCATTATTCTGGCGACTAATTGTTTAAAATACTGCGGAAACCGCGATTATTTATAAACGGGACGGAAGATAACAAATACAACAAACTTAAATGGTGTAAAAATGACAGAAGGAACAGTAAAGTTTTACAACAGAACAAAAAGATTCGGTTTTGTAACTGCCGAAGACGGGAAGGATTATTTCTTCCACATTAGCGGTGTTAAGGACGAGGTCGTCCTGAACGAAGGGGACAAGGTCAAATTCGACATCGTTGAAGGCGACAAAGGACCGAAAGCCGAAAATATAGAAAAAGCCTAGGTTTGGCTCACTCAAAAGGAGAATCAATTATTATTTTTTTTATTTCTTCAAAAACAGGTTTCTCATCTTCAGCCAGCACTCCCTGTTTCTCAAACCTTTCAATCTCGCCTTTCGAGATATAAGTATAAAGAATATCCCCTTCATTGACGTCCTTTCCATAGTAAATCCCGTCGCATGAAATCGCAACCTGTTTTCCTGCATCCGCTTCATTAATCTTCTCCTTCTCATGCTGGATTTCCCTTACTTCGCCGACGACATCGCCCTTCATGTTCATCAGCCTGCATCCCTTCTTTATCTTGCCGCCGAGAACATCCACGCCGAATATCGCTGGTTTTGAAACCCTGAAACAGAATCCCGGGAGCAACTTCATCTTTCCTGGCCATGTCATCCTCTTCGATGCCTCTGATTTCTCCATTTCCTTCGTATCCTTCACCCAGTCCTGGTAGTTCTCAAGCACCCTGTAAATTACGTTGCTCCAGATTATCGGTATTTTCTTTGCGTCTGCCTCAGCTCTGGCGTCCGCATTCACATCGACATTAAAGCCAAGAACAGCGCCAAGATACTTGTTCTCTTTGCCAACAGCCTCTGCAGCAAACACATCCTTTTTCGTTATTCTTCCTGCACTTGCCTCCTTTATCTTAACGCCTTCTCTTTCAAGAAACTTCACAAGGGCCTCGACAGAACCAAGACTGTCGGCCCTTAGAATGATTCCGAGTTCATCCTTCTTCTCAAAAAGTATATTCTTGAACCTCCCTTCTATCTCCTTCTTGTTTTCCTCAAAATCCGTAACAACATCAACAGGGGAACCTGGCAAAACAGCTTCAAGACCCGGTGCAGCTATTTTCACACCAGCAGCAGCAACTATCTCATCAACATAATTGTACTTGTCCTTTCCGCTTACATTCGGCTCAAGCAATGCCCTCACCTTTGTTTTCCCTGCTCCACCCATGGTAAGGAATATTATCTCATCATTCTTCCTTAATATGCCGTCATACAGTATGACATCTATCGTCGTCCCCAGCCCCTTTTCCTCCTTCACCTCGATTATACTCCCCCGACCTCTTCCTTTTTCATCGATTTCAAGGTTTCCCTCGAGGAATTTCTGGCTTAGGCCTGCAATGAGCATGAGCAGTTCACTGAGCCCCTCTTTTGACTTCGCACTCACAGGGACGATGGCAATCTGTTTGCTGAAATCCCCTATCCTGTCAAATCTCTCTGTGTCAAACCCGTGCTCTGATATTTTCCCCATTATCTCGTAAATATGGTTGTCTATTCTTTCCTTCACGTATTCTGGCTGTTTTGCCAGTGATTCGAGGAATGACATCGTCGGGTAGTCTGTCCATCCGTTCAGCAAATCTATCTTGTTCGCTGCTATGATGAAAGGCGTCTTGTATTCCTTCAGTATCTTTATGCTCTCGATTGTCTGTGGCTGGAACCCCTGCGTGATATCGACGACCAATATCGCAATATCAGCTATGCTTCCCCCCCTGTTCCTGAGATTGGTAAATGCCTCATGTCCAGGAGTATCGATGAAAAGAAGGCCGGGAATATTGAGCTCGAACTTCATTTTTCCTTTAAGTGCCCCGGAAATATGCTCTATATCTTCTCTCCTTACGTAGCTTGCACCTATCATCTGGGTTATCTTTCCTGCTTCTTTTGCTGCTACAGCGGTTCCCCTAATCACATCCAATAAAGTGGTTTTCCCATGGTCAACATGTCCGAGCAAGCAAACAATCGGAGAACGAACGTGCATAGAAACCGCCTCAAATCTGTTTATTATACGACCATCTCTCTTAAAAACCATATCTGACAGAATTTTTACGCAATGCTAGGCAGAAAATTAAGGGAGGCACTGGGCAAACTTACAGGCAGGGCTTACGTTGACGAGGATGCAGTGAAATCCCTGATTAAGGAGCTCCAGAGAGTGCTTATCTCTTCAGATGTAAATGTAAAGCTTGTTCTTGCGCTTTCAAAGAAGATAGAGGAAAGGGCGCTTAAGACAAAGAAGCTGGAAGGACTTACTTTGAAAGAGCACGTGATGAAGGTAGTTTACGAGGAACTGGTCAATCTGATGGGGGAATCATACAATCCAAGGTTGGACAAACATAAGGTTCTTTTGTGCGGACTCTATGGAAGCGGAAAAACCACCTCAGCAGCGAAATTGGCCCATTATTATAAGACAAAGGGCCTTAGTGTCGGCCTTGTAGGAGCAGATGTTGACAGACCTGCAGCACAGGAGCAGCTTGGACAGCTTTCAAAACAGGTGGGCGCTCAGTTCTACACCATAAAAGAAGAGAAAAGTGCTTCGAAAATAGTTGAAAAAGCGCTTTCCGAGAGCAAAGAGGACGTTCTTATCGTCGATTCTGCAGGAAGAAGCGCATTCGATGATGAACTGGTTGCAGAGCTTGAAGGAATAAAGAAAACGCTTAATCCTGATGAAGCCTATCTCGTAATAAGCGGGGATATAGGTCAGGTTGCAGGAAAACAGTCTGAAGAATTCAACAAGACCGTTCCGTTGAGCGGGGTTATCGTTACGAAGATGGATGGTTCTGCAAAAGGAGGCGGTGCATTAAGCGCGGTAGCTGCAACAGGAACCAAAATCGCCTTTATCGGAATGGGAGAGAAAATAGGCGATTTACAGGTCTACAATGCAGAGAAATTCGTAGGAAGACTGCTCGGAGTTCCTGATATAGAAGGTTTGATGGAGAAAATAAAAGAGGCTACGAAAGAGCAGGATGTCAAGAAACTGGAAACAGAAGAGCTTACTATTGAAACCTTTTATGAGCAGTTGAAGGCAGCAAAGAAAATGGGTCCTCTGAGCAATGTATTTTCAATGTTGGGGGCAGCAGACGTTCCTAAAGAGATGGTCCAGCAGAGCGAGGAGAAGCTGAAACAATATGAGGCAATGATTAATTCAATGACAAAAGCAGAGAGGAAGACACCCTCTCTCCTTAAATCAAACAAAACAAGGATAACAAGGATAGCAAATGGATGCGGCCTTACTGAAAAAGAGATCCGTGATTTCCTGAGCCAGTTCGATAAAATGGAAAAAATGATGAAAAAATTCAAGAAAGACCGCGGATTCAGGAGAAAACTCGAGAAAATGATGAAAGGCGGAATGCAGGGTTTTGGCGGAATGCCTGGAATGACTTAATACTTATTAAAACTATGGAATAATATAAATTAGGTAGAATTATGAAATCTTTTATGGTTTTATTGGTTTTGGCTGGATTGTTTTTTGTTTTTGGCTGTGTTCAAGAACAACCAGTGGAACAGGAACCTGAAATCAGGTATGTTTGTAGCGACGGTACGGTAGTTTTATCTGCCGACGAATGTCCGGTAACCGATATCGAATATGATGCATGCAAAGTGAAAACCGGTTCGGAAAAAGATTCATGTTTCTATTCTCTTGCAGTTCAAAGGCAAAATACATCGCTCTGTAATGAAATAGAAGCTAATGATACTGATGAAGAGTATAATAAGATCGGTTGTGCCAAGGATGTAGCGCTTGCAAAACAAGATCCTGAAGAATGTAAAAAACTGTCAGACACCAATCATGTAGACGACTGTTATCTTTTGTATGCTCGTGAAATTGCCGATTATTCTCTTTGCGATTTAATATCCCGTGTAGGTACTAAGGATGCATGCATAGACCTCATAGCAGCTGATACATTGAATTGGACTCTCTGTGATAAGATTGCTGGTTACACAACAAGGGATAGATGTTATTATGGTGCCGGACTGGATACTCTTGATTTCAAGTACTGCGACAAGATAACTGCTCAGGATTTCTATCTGTTAAGGGTTAACTGCTATGGTCATGTCAGCTGGTACAGAGGAGACCCAAGCGGTTGTGAAAATCTTGATAAACAGGCAGACAAAGACGATTGTTATAATGGGTATGCTGTTAATTCTCGAGATAGCAGCGGATGCGACTACATAATCGATGAAAACAAGAAACAGAGTTGTATGAATAGTTTTGAGTGAGGGACATAGTCTGCCTTCTGTTTCACCGCAAGCGGTTAGCAGCATTATACTACATGAATGAACTTTACGTTCATCATGCCTCCATGACTCACGCCATGAAGGAGCGGCGCAAAGGCCTTGCACCTTCGTCGGAAGGGAAACGTCCGTTTCATCCAAGCCTTTTGACTTAGGCTTCTCTTAGGGCAAAACCCTTGGGAAAAGCCCTGAGAAATTATCAGGTCTTGGTATCGTTTCTGTTACGCTTCCAGCTCCTTAAGAGCGACATCCTCTGGTGGGCAGAACTTCCTCCGAATTAACGGTAAGCTGCTTGCCCCTCACCCATTATATTCTATAGTTTTGGGTTAATATTTGTTTTCTTTTCCACAGGGTAGTCCCGAAAAAGTTTCCTGTTTGGAATTGTCAGTTTCCAGAGATTGGGATTAGTGCTCCCTATCCAATTGAACCTACATCATATATCTGCTCTCCCACATAACTTCAAAAATCTTTTTTTGAGTATCTGCAAAAACCTTATCCTTGATTAGTAGTCCGTATGGCCTTTCCCCATGATTTAGAAAATAGGTATATCCCCCTGCAACACCAAACTCAGATTTCATCTTTAATTTGGAGTACTTAACTTCAGTCAATTTCATGATTTGTCTCTGTTTTCCCATCTCTTTAAGTTCAGACGGAACAATTATTTTAAGGTGGACCTTTTTCTTGAATCTTGGAGGGTGAAAGTATTCCAGGAGAAAGGCGTTCCACCGCTCATAGGCAATGGGTGCCGAACTAACGTAACAGGTTGAATTGGGCTCCCAACTCTCGATAAATTCGGTAAACATCGACCTTACTCCGGCAACGCCTTCAAAATATTTGAAATCCGTTTGCCTGGATTCTTTTAGTTCTATTTTTTTAAGGTTTGAAATGAATTCTTTGAGGTCCTGCTTTTCCGTCTCAAGCTGGAGTTCCTTTTCCCTGAAGAGGGAATACAGGCTTTCAGGATTCACCGGCCTAAAAATCTTGATATTGTTTACTATCTTAAAGCTGACAAGGCCTTTATCCAGCAATTTTCCCAGTATCTGGTAAATGTGGGAATTGTGAATGTTTAATTTGGAGCAGATTACCCCGGTCTTTGCATCCTGGTGTTCCAACAAGAACAGGTATACCCGTGCTTCGCTCTGTGTGAGTCCGATCGACTGTAATTTCTCAATAAGTTTTCTCATACTACATATATGTAGTAGCAAATATTTAAATATTTCTTTTTTCCAGTTATAATTGGTGATAGTATATGAAAACAAAGAAGATGGTGGGAAGTAGAAAACAGGAAAAAGAAAGAATAAGAGGCCCTAGGCTGAGGATACAGGCAAAATCTAGAGCCAACGGAAACAGAGTTCCTTTTGAAGAGGGACTGGCAAGAGCTGGCGAGGACAGGGTTATCGCTTCAAACAAAAGGCTGGACAAGGCACTGAATGAAACCGGCGAATGGGAAAGATTTCGAGAGTTATTCCCTTGCTGGTCAGGAACAATGACTGGATACGAAAAACCGGGAAAGAAGCTTGGCAAATCAGTTGTATATACTGACCCAGAAACAAAGCAGAGATATGTGTTTCCGGTTCCTGAAGATTACAAGGGAGCCAAGAATGCAATTTTGGCAGTAGAGCATCCTGATTATACTTTGAACAGGGATGGAAAAGACCTGGTTGTTGCTGTTAAGAACATTGAAAATCTCAGTTTGGTTGAAAATTTCCCAACTTCAGATGGTTGGTACTTGACGGATGAAAAGCATGGTATTCCAACTGGAGACGAAGTAAATTCTTCCAACGATGATGCCAGATATTTATGGAGAATTGAAGATGGTTCGAGAGTGGCCCCTGTTGCCCGCGGCGACGGCTACTACTACGTCTACAACTACGACTACCTCAGGCGTCTCGTCGGCCTCTATGACGGGCCTTCCAACAGTCTCGGGGTGGCAGTAGAAGCTCCTGAAGTTTTAGTAAAAGTAAATGGAGCTATTGACACCCCGAACGAATTCAAAGCGATTGTTGATGATGCAGTATCAAATCTCGACAATCTTTTACAGACGGTAAGAGAGGAAAAAGTGCGGCCTCTTTTGAAGCTTTTGGAAGCCGTGAAGACAGGTGATGACGATGAGTACTAGAGAGAAAAATGTCGGACAAAAAAGGAGCGATAGGGGGAAAAATACATGAACAACCACAAAATAATAAAACCCGGAAAGAATGGGAATGGTGTTGGGCAGGACAGAAAGGTGCCCAAAGCACTTGGTAGGGCAAAGAAGCCTGAGGCAGAGGGCCGCATGGGGGCTGGAACTGCGCCTGAAATTGCTCCAAACCATAAAGAGGTGGTTTGTGTGATTTGCGAAGAAATGGAACATTCGAAGATTTTTCGCAAAGCGTTTGCGCAGGAGTGGGAGCGTAAACGCTCTGCGTTTAGGCAGGAGCTGCTGGATAAAAAACTGCTGGATGTTCTCAGCAATACCGAAGGTGAGGATTATGATAAGTTACGCGTACGCGTAAAAGGCCTGCTTGAAACTGGAGCAGATCCCGCTATTCGGGATGCACACGGAAAATCTGTGCTGATGTACGCTGCTGAAGGTGGGCATGCGGAAATTGTTAAGATGCTGCTTGACGCAGCGACGACTGCAGACATATGTATAGCAAACGCAAGTATAGAAGATAGTGGGAAGACTGTGCTGATGCACGCTGCTGAAGGTGGGCATGCGGAAATTGTTAAGATGTTGCTTGATGATACAGATGAAATTGCCACAGACACAGATTATAACGGTTTGAATGCACTCTACTATGCTGCTTCAAATCAGAATATGGAGAGTTATAGGATTCTCCTAGAAAGGGCACGTGTGAAGACTTGGCACAAAAAGATTAGGGAGACGCTGTTGAATAAAGAAGCGATAGGTATTCTCGAGAAGAGGTATACTGAAGATAATGAAAAGGAGGCATTGAATCTGGTTGGGGCCGAAGCTGATATCAATGGCTTTTACCTCAGGGAGACCCTACTGGTAGCTGCTGCCAGAAATGGATATGCAAAAGTAGTGAAACTGTTGATTGGGCTTGGAGCTGATATCGATAGACAAGGGGAAGAAGCACTGTTATGCGCTGAACGGGAAGAAGCACTGTTATGCGCTGAACAGGAAAGGTATAGGGACATTATACGAATGGTGAAGGATGCAATCAAAAAAAGTGGTGATAGCAAATGAAAACCAAGAAACGCTTCACCATAACAGGATACGTGCAGAAATACAGACGCCTGGTTGCGCAGATAGACGATAAGTCAAAACTTGCAAAGCTGAGGGCCCATCACAATAAATTTCTAGACATGCTGCGTTTGGATGACAATAAATTGCTTATCTCAAATGCGAATGAAAGGATAAACCTTGATGAAGACCCTGCATATTCAAGGACCCAGAAAGAATCCCTGAAAGAGAAAATAAGGAATAGGGAAACAGACGAATCAGACTACTGGGGAATCGTCTTCCCGGTGGAAAAGGAGCTGATTCGGATTGCGGGCTTCTTTGAAAATAAGGAAAAAGCCCTGGAACTGCTCAAAGAACACACGAATGGAAATTTTATCATAAAGAAAGACGGGAGCAAGACCAGTATTGAAGAATTCTCTGACCAGTGTGAGAATGCTTATCAAAAAAGAATAAAACACGGAATACCTCATAAGATTGCACTCCTTGAAATCGAGCTAAGCGGCGATTCTCTGTTTCCTAACTGTCTAATTTCAAAAGGCCGTATTCCGAGAACACCGAATCTGGATGAGATAGAAAACTGGCCATACGCAGGTAGTATCCAATGAAACTTCTATAAAATATCATCCGCGAAACCGGCCAGCTCTTTAATCGCCGTCAGTCTTTTTTTAATCACTCTGCTGTAGTACTCCCTCTCGGTTTTGGTCAGTTTTTCCCTTTTTTTGATTTTATATAGTATTTCTATCTGCCTTGGTGTGAAAATGACAGAGAGATATCGATGGATTTTAACAGGGAAAGTCTCAACCGCCATCGATTCGGAATACTGCTTATATACCTCTTCAAATTCCTCTTTCCTGAATTTCTTCCTGATTTTCTTCTTCCCTATAGTCTTCTTCAACATCTCCCTCTTTCCTTTATCGTTTATTATCCGGGCGGAAATGCTGAAAACGGAAAGCAGCTTATCCAAAACTCCTGCCTCTTTAGCCTTTTCCATCAGCCGCTCATAGTCAATATCTGTTTTCTCAAGCAAAACCGGGATTCCGAGAATATACCTAATTTCCCCGCTCTTCAGCGCATCTATTATCGCATCCTCTATCTCGCCCGACTCAGACTCGAACAAGGAATATCCATAGCGCGAAAACACTTTCTTGAAATCAGCCATTCAACCATTCCTCCGCCGTTTTACGTGCTTCATCATCTTTAATGCCGGACTCCTCAAAAATCATCAGCAATGCCCTAAGGTGGTCTTTTGCATCCCTGACCATTGAATTTTCCATAGTACTAATCCACCGTTCGACAAGCTCTTTTTCATCTATCTTATAACTGCGTATTATGGTCATTATGTCCTCCTTATCCCTCTCATTGAATCTAGCTGCCTTTGTTATGAGAAGGTCGATCGGTGCCAGGGCGTATAATTCTATCTTATGAAAATCCCTGATTTTTACTGCTTTTTCAGAATAATCCTCAGGAAGCTGAACGCAGAATATGTAGCCGTTGGAATAGACGTCTATTATTACGCTTTTTCCCATGAGTTTGTTTGACATTTCTGATCGATAGCCCATCTTTTTTGCGGCCTGAATAAACGACAAAGCCACGCGCTCTTCTGTAAAACACAAATCTATGTCTCTGGTACTGGCCTTCTTGCCCAGCAGCGTCAATGCCGTTCCCCCGACAGCGATTACCCTGGTTTTTCTCGTAAGGTATCTGTCGAACTCGATTATGATCTCTTCCAGGGTTTTTGTTCCGATTTCCATAAGCATATTAAGAGTCAAAATCTATTTAAATGTATGTTTTTTTACAATTATTGTTCATTTTTATACAAAATTTGTATTAATATATTCAATAAACTATATAATGTTAGTATAATTCAAAAGTAGGTTATTTTCTATTAATCTGGTAAGTTGTTGTCCGAGTATGGAATCCATTTTAGAATATTTCTGTTAAAAAGCAGTATACTATGCCGCGATAGCTCAGCTGGGAGAGCACTCCAGGTCTTCTGTACTTTTCAGTAGGCCGGTGAAGCTGAAGAAATTCTCTCAGAGACGGAGGGGTCGCTTGTTCAAANGCAGGCTCGCGGCATTTATTTTCAAGAGAAAAATTGACGCACATGAACTTGTTCGTGAGCGTGGCATATTTAATAATTTTTGTTACTAATTTTCTTCATGA
>JGI10211J34971_10003093_pt1 | contig 13398 bp, 18 predicted proteins | sample Etolagsediment_FD_34971 | JGI IMG/M metagenome (IMG submission 34971) | reverse complement strand
TGACGCCCAATACTTTTCAAATCCTTGAAGAACAAATAGGGCAAGACGGTACTTGTCCTTAAGAGACCCTTCTTTTAGGCCATCATTGAGATTGTCTTCAACATCAGCTATTTTGATTCGCCGGGGCATATGCGAATGTTTCATACGCATGATGAAGTCAAAGTACGTTTCCCCTTCACGACGACTTAGAGCATCTACCATGACAACGTAAGGCTCCTCAATCCCTAAAGTCATGAGGCTTTCTTTGGTATGACCCGTGTCTTCAATGACATCATGCAGCCATGCTGCAATCTGATAACAAAGCATATCAGGATAACGCTCCGCCATAGTTTTCGCAACTCGTTCCGGGTGAACGATATACGGTACGTCTTTGCTAAACTTCCGATTCACTCCTGCATGAGCTTCCCTTGCAATCTTTTCAGCAAGAACTAGTTGTTCTGGTAAAGTTAGAATCTTTGTAACTCGTGTCATAGTAATCCTTTATGTTATAGATATACCATAACACAAGACTTATCAGATGTCAAGAGAAGTTTTAACAATCTTGATCAAGCTTCAATACAAAATCGCCGTTATCTGTACGGAAAAAGATTTCCCCGCTATCATTGTCATTGTCAACTGAAACATTGCTAACGCCATCCATTTCTCTAATGGCCTCAGCCGCAACATGCAATGCTTCCAGCGCCTTATCCCCGTAAATTTCATTCATGTAGTCATCCATCGTTTCTCCCTTTCTAAATAATACCGTATGCTTCGGCTTTTTCTTTGAATTCTACGTAACAATCTCCACAAAGAGTTCCATTGAAGATCCCTTGCTTCATTCCGCAACCTGTACCTTGGAAATTGTCCCAGTCTTCCGGGGTTGCTTCAAAAGCGACATAGCCACATTCATGGCAGTTGATAAAACAGATATTGCCTGAGCAATGTAAGTCTGCAAGTAGTTGAAGCTCATGCGCTTCTATATCTTCCTCTCGAATATTGAACCATTCAATAAGATTGTCTTGCGTTTCAGAATCAATCAGTTCCCAGTCTTCCGGGTTCTCTTCGCCATTAGATAAAACAATACTCATATTTGTTCCTTATGTGTGAGCGTTGAATCCGTTCTTTCCAATATAACCATTTACGCTTGTTCCCCCATGTCGATTGATTCGGGGAACCATTGATGATTTATTGCCACCAATTGTACTAGACTTCTGTCTCCAAACAACAGCCCCTTGAGGAGCCTCTTCAATCTTATGGAAGCCAGTTACGTTAGCTCTTGCCTTCTCATAGTTCTGGCATTTCTTGAGCGAGTCGATCATGATTGGCTTCATCCGTTTCTTGGATCGGCCATGAAGAAGTACATGTAGTTTCATAGTCTTTTCCTCTATTTCCCTCTCATTGTTCTAAAAGACTATCATACTAGCTGTTACATGTCAATGGTAATCAATAATAACTTACGTCTACGGAGTACTCTGTAACCGACCCAGTCTTGAATTGGATTGAAAATACAGCTTTGGCAGAAGGGCCATCTCCTTCAGGGTTCGGATAATAATAGAACGTTCTCCAATAATCATTTCCGGGTTGGATTGTTTCCCATCCGTCAGAGTCAGCAAACTCATAATCTTCTGGCAAACCTAAGTCGTAATCCTCCCAAATTTCATCTATCTTATCTCTGCGGATCTTGTCAAGTTCATTGTTCGACATGACTGCTGTTTCTGCTGTTTCTGCTGTTTCTGCTTTTTCCCCAATGTCTCTCAAATTCTCTCGTGCGCCTTCCAAACTAATTATATGCGTCGGGTCTTCCTGATTGATGTCAGCCCAGATAACAACTCGCAACTGTCCTTCCCATACCTCAAGCATGACGGGACAGCCTTCCCCATTTACCGAAGACGCATCTCCATAACCAACAGGGGAAATATAGATTGAGTTATTTCCATGTTCAACTTCAACATAGACCTCATTAGGATAAGTATTGTCGCTCTTATCAGCCAGCGTACTAAAAGCCTTGAACGTCGAATTACTGTTCTTATTTTTGCTCATAGGTAAATCCTTTCCTCATTGGGTCCTCATTGGTCCCTCATTGTTTCAACTACTGTACTATGTTAATTCATGTTTGTCAATAACATTGTTAAAGAAAAAAGGATGACCATTACGATCATCCTTTTTCTGCCTCATCCGCTGAAGGCCAACAATGAAGGAGCGGACTGACCCATTATCCCCGCACCAACTACGAAATTACTCTATACTTACCCGGAATATACGCCAACGCTCTTCGCATGTACAACGAGATGACGGTAATGAGCGCTCTGAGTCTGGTCCTGCTCTCGCAGGCGAATAATCTCTGCTCTTGTCTCATCTGCCGTCAAGCCGTTGATCTTCTTCTTGCCAGCCTTGGTCTTCTTAGTCTTTGCCATGTCATCAACCTTTCTTACTACTCTTCATTTGATATTTGTACTGTACCAGAACCTTATCGAAATGTCAACTCTTTTATAACGGAGAATCCTTATTTGCGTCTGAGGCACCTGAGGCACCTGAGACATATGAATTGCGCTCAGATAAGAACTTGGCCTTCGCATTATCCTCAACATCAACAACATACGTTTCCATAGTAATTGGATCATAAATTATGATTCCAAGGATCTGATCTTCAGACGTATGATGATGATGGTAATAACTGTCATAAAGAAATTCTGTGACGACAGACATTTCGTCTATCAGATCTTCAAGAGAGATGTTTGACAAATCTAAGATACGTTTACTTAGAGTTCCATCAAGGATGCCTTCTGCAACCTCTTCCCGACTCGATGTAAGCATGTCTGCATGAACTTCCGCCAGAAGCTTTTTGATCTCATCCGGGTTTACTATCAAAAATTTAGCTGTGCCTGTAGTCGTATTCGTCGTATTCGTCGTATTCGTAATGTCCGTCATATCAATATCCTTCCTTTATTGTTGAGATGACTATACTAAACATAGGACATCTTGTCAATACCTATCCCAACTTATTTTGACATCAATATTCCTGAATATCTGAATATTCCTGAACAAGAATATGCTCGGTTTTAGGAATACTATACTCTGGAAAAAAGGATCATACATCATAAATAATGTCAAGATGATTAATCAAAAAGATAGTCCTGACTGCTAACACAATCAGGACTCAATGTCAAGTACTATATTCGATTTATCTCAGATTTATCTCAGTTCACCTTGCCCAGTCGTTTTTTGCAATTGGGGCAATGAATTGGCTTCCCTCGTTTGTTTTCCGTCAAAGCTACTAAGTCGTATGGTTTGTTGCATCTCGAACAAAATAAAGTCATAGGCCTTGGTTTAGAATTGTAACGTCCCATACTAACGTCTCCTGTATAACAGGACGACTAAAACGGCAAATCGTCATCAGCATCGCTAAGGTCCTCTGGGTAATCCTCTGGAAAGTCCTTATCGACGTTGTCGTTTTCGACTTGTCGGTCAATTTCGTCAAGTTCTTGCATGAATTGAGATGCATCATCCATGTCGTCATGCGTCAACCCTTCGCCCTCTTCCTTCGCTTCCTTTGCTTTCCCTTCAATCTGGGTAGGCAGTCCCTGTCCCCTTCGGAACAGTCCACCAAAAAGCGAATTCAACTGGTCTGGCATGATATCCATGGTTGCATCATAGATTGCTGTATCCGACCTACTACGCTCATCGGTAATACCAAAACGACTAAAGACTCTGTCCTCTAGTTCGTCAATAGTATAGCTTTCCCGTTTGATGAGACGTTTGTATTCAGATATCTTCTTGAGAAGCTCGCTATGCGTTGTATTCCTAGTCTGTCCCTTTGACGTTTCATACAGGGCCATCTCCATTAGGCGAAGGTCGTTCTGTATGGCGTCATGTTTGATGGGTCGCATATCGCAATCGCTCCTCATTGATTGTAATCCTCATTCTCTAGGAATGTATCGTTTTCCTGTCTTTAAGTCAAGACTAATAAAACGATGGGGGACCCCAATGGGGTCCCCCATTTTACATTCTAGACAATTGGATTAGGCGATTGCTTCAGCCTCATCCGCTTCAGCATGGACTTCCGTGCCCTCATCCGCTTCGACAGCTTCGACAGCTTCGACAGCTTCGACAGGCGCATCAGCTTCGACAGGCGCATCCTTAGCCGCCTCTACGGTATCGGGGGTAGCAGGGGTAGCAGGGGTAGCCGTTGCATCCGTAGCGGCCTCATCCGCCCCCTCATCCTTGACAGGACGCTTCTTGACGTCCATGACTTCCTTGCGCCAATGGAAGCGGAAACGCTGCTCTTCCTTGTTGCCCTCTTCATCGACAGAGCGGTTCAGCTTGGCGAAGTAATACAGATGGCCCTTAGCCGAAATGTTACCCCGACAATCGCCCTTGGAAGTCTCTCGGGGCGAAAGAATTACGCCTACTGAGGCAGCGCAAGCCGACTCAGGCTTACCAGTACGGGCAGCCATGCGGCTAACCAGTTCGGACTTCGTAACGATGCCCTTGAGTTCCTTTACGTCTGCCCAAATTGCGGCATACTCTTTGGTGTAGGGGCTTGCGGCGTAGGCTTTTGCGGCGTCTGTGCGGTTCGTACTCATTGTCTTGTCTCCTTGTTTTGAACTTTGGTCTACTCGATGAATTACTTATTCATCATTCATTATGCGTGTACTATAACTCAATCCCTCGTGAATGTCAAGCTGTTTGTGCTCTTATTTGAACTTTGTTGTTAGGCGTTGCCCCCTTTCTTTACAAACTGACCGCTTGCATTGCGAACGCTGTAGAAACGCTGGCCATTAGGCTTTGTTCCGAAAGTAGCTGGCTCATCCTCTGGCTCATCCTCTGGCTCTAGTCCGCAATCAGAATTGTTGCAGATCCCATTATCCATTTCCCATCCGCAGTCAGGGCAAATCTCGTCTTCATCGCAGCCTTCAGAGCATTCGCCCCCATCCATATCTGCCCCGCAGTCAGGACAAGTCTCTACTTCATCATACTCTTCAGCATACTCTTCAGCATTAGGCTCAAAAGGCGTACCATCCTTGCTATGGACAGACTTCGTAAAGGCGTCTACCCGCCAATCGCCCTCGTACTCTGCAACAACCAAGTATTCGCAACAACGTCCCTTGGTATTGTTGTAGTCCGCAGGGATTGCAACAACATCCTTTGGGTCTATCTTGACAATCATAACATGGTCCGTACTGTTCTCTTGATTGCCCCCGAAGTTGGGAATGTAGTTTAGAGAGCAGAAATGGAAACCGCTAGAGCAAGTCCGGTTCTTGTCCTCATCTACCATGTTACGAAGCATCTTAGGACGACAACCTACCTTGTTCAAAATCGTTCCCGTATGAATATCCATATAGTTTTCCCGTACCCGCTTGTAAGCAAGGAAGCAACCATCATCCGTTATCGGAATGTTTGCAAACTCTAGAAAATCATACAGTTCATTGACTGCCCGATAGCTAGGGTTCTGCATCAGATTGCCCAAGAAATTGACCATGAACTTGAAGGGCATATCGTCTGCCATAAGGCCCAAAATCCTCTGAGCAATGGCGTTATGAAGAGTTACCCCCTCATAAACGACTTCCCCATCGACAATGCCGAGTGCGCCATCAGTAAAGGTAGAAACCGCTTTCGGGATGTCTACCAAGTTGACCAAAGCCGTCTTGTTCCCATTACGGATTGCATCCAGTACCTTGCTGTAATTGGGATGGTCTGTCCCGATTGAATAGGGCTTACCATTGATACTGATATTGACGATACCAGAATTACTGATAATACATGCTACCTGAGGCTCTATCGTTCCCATCGTTCCCATCGTTTCCATTGCCGTTCCCTCGTTGTTCGTTGTTACATCATTCATTGTTTCGTCCCTCAATTTGTTCTTCCCTCATGTTCTGCAAGTAATATAGCAGAACCACCGAGAATGTCAAGCCCTATCTCTAACTTTTCGACACTTTGTTTGCCCCGTCTATCATAGCGATATAGTCCAACGTCTTAGCATGGTCATACTCATTGCTAGTCAATGCCATATGCAGCATCGGATAAGTTTCCTTGATTGAGCCTAAAGCTACAGTAAAAGCCCTACCCTTTGACTCCCGTTGCAGTTCAGCATCCTCGTCTCCCTCTTCCATCCAAGGAATACATACTCTTGAACATATACCTCTGGCAGTCTTGACTTTATTTGCAGCCTTTTGCCCTTCATCGACTAGAGCCAAGTATAGATGGATAGGCGAGTTGCCGTCTACCGTAGACCAATCCTGATTGCGGATACTGCTAGAAAGCCGACTATCATAATTGTACGTCATACCCTCATAAGCCATTGCCGTTATGAAGTCAGAACGTAGGTCCTGATCAGCTAGGTAATCCCGTACCTTGCCTACAACATATTCCTTCAATGTAATCCAATTATCGTCTTCCCGTACCTTGTCTTGCATCGCCGTCTTTACGCCGATAACATTGAAATCCGTATCCTCATCTATCAGAGTTAGAACGTGCATTAGGGGCGAAATATGGTCGTCAGGCTGAATTTCTCCATGTACCTTGTAACGGTCGATAGAAACATAGATACCACCATGCCGAACATCTACCTTTTCAGATACCCAATAGCTAGACTTGACTGTTTCATCATGCAGGCTTGTATCAGTCTGGTAAACAAGCATCTTCTTAGAGTTCATCGGATTGTAGTCCCCAGAAGCCCTAGAAGCTCTCTTAGGACGTTCTACGGTACTGATAGGGGCAACCATACCCTCATAGCCTAGAAGGTCCATAAGACGCTGTATGGCATCGTTATTTCCATCCTCAGATATGTCTGTCAGAAGGTAAACCGTATCTATGACATTATCAGACTCTTTCGACTCATTGACAATTTGCTTGCAACGGATATGGGAGCCCCTATCTATGTCCTTCAGATAGAACCGGAAACCCTTGTCAGACTTGACAGAGATACCCTCTGGGTCTTTGGTCATAGCAACAATTGGGTCGCCATCATAAGAGCTATAAGAGCTATAACGGGAACGGCGGCGCTTACGGCGGCGAGGAGCAAAAACCTCTATGTCCAAGTCATTACGCAAGTCCTTTGGCAGAGATACAATCGTACTGCCCAAACCATCCTCAATTTCCTGTCCCTTATAGGTTATTTCCCCTACCTTGAAAATGGCTTTGAGAGAAGAGTATTTGCCAGAAGAAAGCTCTACTGCCAAGACTCGTGCATCCCAAAGAGTAGGGCAAGCGTTCAACTCATCAGAGACCTTCTTAGAAACCTCTGTTACCAACATCGCAAGCCTAGCTTTGACGTTTGTAATCGTAGCCTTATTGAACGAAATGTTTTCCCGACTAGCGGCAACTTCCAATTCGCCAATATCAAACTGAATGTCAATGGCCGACTGAATAAGAGACAATTCCTCTGAAGTAACCTTGTCAGAGTCCATATCGCTCAGGGGATAGGCTACGTTGCCCATAATAGCCCTTGCGCCCCCATCGGCATAGTTACGAATGCCCCAACCAGTACCCTCAATGCTATACTCTACAGGCTTGATTGTAACATCCTTATGCCCAACAATCTCAGGCTGAAGACTGAAGTACCGGAAGACCGTAGGAATACGGCTGTAGAAACTACGGAAGTCTTGCGTACCTACCGCAAACGATACCTCAATACCGTTATGCTCATCCGTTGCATCGGTACTCATAAGAGCGATAGACGGTATGCCATCCTCATTCATGAAAGCGTTATACGTCCGCTTTTCGCCATTGAAGAATGAAACGATGGAAAAATTATCGACATACGAAAAGGGAGACTTGCTACCCAAACCAAGGCAACCAATGTAATCGTTGGAGTCTGTTTTGGTGCTCTCAAAATAAGTCGTATAGACTTGAATAACATCGTCATGCGACAAACCAACGCCGAAGTCCCGAAGAGCGAAATGCGGCTCAAACTGAGTTGGCAGATGGATACGGAAAGGCGTTTCAAGATTGCCAGCTTCAACATGGGCATCATAAGCATTGCAAGACAATTCCCGAATGACGGCTGTAATCTTATCAGAGTAAAGACCGTCTGAGAGGATACGGAAAGCCTTGCCCGTAGCCTTGATATGGAAATTGCCCTCAGACTTGACGCCCATACGCTGTACATTGTTTGGCTCGATAACTGATTTCATACTGTTGTTCCTTTGCGGTTTCCCATTGTTGATGCGAGTAATCTAGCAGAACTGGTGCTATATGTCAAATACTTTCTTCAACTTATTTGTGCCCCATCCGGTCTCGTTTGACCAGACATCCAGTCGCATTGATTTACTGATTTACTGATTTACTGATTTACTTACTTCCTTCATCATTGGGAACGACTATACCATACCAGCTGGACAAGTCAAGACCTAACGCACGGTTTTTGTAGATTGAAATCCTTCTTTCCTTATATATAGGGGGAACAGTACTGTGCAATGAGAATACCAGAAAAAACAAGAAAACCCATTACTCTGTAAAAAAGGAGCATAGACTAACATATAAGTCAAGATTAAATAATCCCAAAGAATATACTTGACTTATAAAGAAAAATCTGAACGTTTTTTAGAGAGTATACTTACCCAATATAAATGTTACACTTTTGAAACTTTTGACACTTTTGAAATTTTTGAGAAGGTGTTTCCATAAGTGTAGGGATATTTCCTGACTACAGGTTCAATGCCATCTGTCAACATTATAAATCGATTCTCCCCATTTTCCTCAATCCTGATCCTAAGTTCATAACCTTCAGAAAACATGAAGAAATTTTCACAGACGGAATTGAGATCAGAATAGTCCTTAGCCAGATCTTTGATCAAGTTGGCGACTCGAATCCTATAAAGGAAATCTTTGTAATGATCAGGTATGTCCCCATAGTCTGATTCAGAATTAGGCGGAAGATTCAGGAACCTATAGCCATAAGAGACATATTCCCAGTCTAGAAGACATTGGTAACAACCTTCATCATCAAGCTGGTAATGTTTCGATTCAAGCTCGATGTATGGTCTCCGGGGATTAGATTTGCTCTCTCTACGATGATAAACTAGATCTTTAGGGTCTTTAACCTCTTTCTCCCACATGATTGCGCAATATGGACAAAACTTCCATTCAGAATATTCCGGGTTACTTCGAGCTTCCCATTGATTATAGCAGCTCAAACATTCATATATTGAGCAACCATCATCTGTATATTCTACTTTCCGCCATGCCGGAATACTCATATAATCATTTACCCTTTGAAAATTCTCTTACCAGATCCCAAAACCGTGTCATGAATTCTTCAGTTAGTACCGGGACCTTATGGTTGTCACCAAAATCTCTACATTCAGAATGACATTGATATTCTTCGTCGTTTATACGCTCCCAGACATCTGCCTGATATCCATGCTCAACAAAGGATATGCCCATTAAAACATTCGGTGCATGTCTCAACATCACTTGTTCATAGGAAAGGTCCTCTTTGACAGTTGATGTCTCCGGGAAAGAAATTACTTGATCTTTCAATATATACCTCTACATCATTCCGTGCATAAACTATTTGACATATATCCGTATCATCAGATCATCAGATCATCATTCCGTGCATAAACTATGCAGGAGTCTCGGGTATATCAAGATCTTCGATGATGACAAGGATAGCCCCTGTGTCTACTTTAGTGCAATCGCTATAGCTATGAGCGTTTGAAGATACTGATACTGCTGGATGAAAGGGAGCCATGCTAGTAACAACCCACCCTTTTCTTAGATACCTATCTAGCTTCTCTGAACCGTTACGATCAACGATTATTGCTGTCTGCATGTGATTCCCCTTGTTATACTTGTTATACTATTCATACTTCAGGCTACAACCATATCAGATATGAACATACATGTCAACTAAATAGTCATTAATCTCGTCAATGATCTCTTTCCTGTTGATCCAGACCCCGTCGTCGTTCTTCCATTTCAAAATCCTTCGCTCAGAAACATGAGCCGGGAATGCATCTACTTTACCCAGTAACAGAATGGGAACCCTTAATAACCTTGCTAGATGAGCTACCCCAGAATCAAAGCCAATATAAACCTTAGCGTCAGATAACTCAAGAAGATCTTCTTCTATGGTCATCGGAAGACCCAGTTTGACTTGTGTAAAAGATGGAAATTCTTCTTTCAATGCTTCATTCAATAATGCTATGTTCTTGGGAATATATCTGTGTTTATATATGGCATCCCAACAATAACAAATCTTGTCCTTAATCTCCCCGGACCTTTTGATCTTTGTATACCCATATTCTGCGTCATAGAAACATAAGCCGCTTGGAAGAGGTATACCCATCTTTTTCATCTCATGAGACACTTTATACTTTTCATCGTTCGGTTTATGTGATACAACTATATCAACATGAAGATCCCCATTGTCAAAGTATTCGAGCAAACTTCTCATGAACTGCGCATTCCCATGGCCATTTGCTACAGCCAGCTGAATGGAGCTAAGCTGATGATGACGAGCTACGTAAATCCCAGACTGAATAGAGGCTATCGCATCCCCAAAATGAATCTTCTTCTTCCTAGCATGCCAGATAAGCAAGCGCTGCCCGTCTAAATAATGCATTCAACTGTCCTTCTTTTTATTCGAGTCTGGTCAAGTCTGGTCAAGTCTGGTCAAGTCTGGTCAAGTCTGGTCAAGTCTGGTCAAGTCTGGTCAAGTCTGGTCAAGTCTGGTCAAGTCTGGTCGAGTCTGGTCGAGCCCATATCCTCAGCTTCAATAACGTTACCATACACAGCATTTAATGTCAAGCTTATAGTTTCACAAAATTCAAAGAATCTATACTCTAAAAAAAAGAATCAGAGTATAACACCAATGTCAAGGATATTCTTTCTCAAATTCCTTAGGCCTTAGACCATTCTGTACAAGGGGTTATTTCCTGAGGCTTCTTCTAATTCATCTGATCCTTCAACTCCTTCGACTCTCTCAATTGAAATGAATGAATTCGAAGGCTTCAACTCCCAGTCATCGATTATTATCTTTTCGCATTCCTGACACAAATGAGCCTTCCATACAATGGAAGTAGGTGAAATAGATGAATTAGATGGATGGCCAAACATAAGCGCTCCCGGATGCGTCTCAACACTAAATTCTTTTCCACATTTATTACATCTCATTTCTTTACCTCTTTCCAGTCGTATTTGAAGTCATATCTTTGAGACAGGAAGGAAAGTCTTCTCTGAGTTTGTTGCGCATGGTTTGCATGCGGTCCTCTTCAATTGCTTGCTTACGTAAACGAAATTGATTGTAGCAAGTTTGCATCTCAATATATGACAACGTCAGGAATGAAAAAATTCCAGTCCATGGACCAGCTTCTCTATACACCATGTATACTAAACCTACACTTAGTATTAGACGAATGATTGTAGGAATATTCAGGTAGCGAGTTGCTTTCTCTATCTCATACATCCTCTCAAGTTCCTCAAGCCCATCACTAAGATCAGAATAAGCATTACCCTTTTCAACTTCAACTCTTTGGTCTCTTTGGTCTTCAATTTGCATGGTTAAACTCCCCTTTGATTTATATGATCATACAAAAATCCTATCTAAAAAATTTCAGAATTTCTACAGGATTCCTACAGGATTCCTACATACATCATTCAGTGCATAGATATATATGATGAATACATCATTCAGTGCATGGATATACAGAGCCTTACAACGATATACAGAGCTATACATGTACGGGTACGCCATTGCACGTATATACATGTTATAATATGTGATATTTATAACGCAATGTCACATATGTAGGAAATATGTTGCGCTCATATGATTTTACACCATAATTGGAAATTAGGGGAAAACGCATAAAATGCATTCAGTGCATGGCATTTATTTACTAGGGAATAGGGGGAGTTTTTCAACGTCGCATAATCAAGCTTATGGTAGATCCAACGTTTTTATGTGAAAAAATTCATTTGCGTCATTCAGTGAATAACCCCAACCCATTTTCTATGGGTAATCAATCTCACTAGATTAGTCATATCTCAGTCATATCTCAGTCATTTAAAAACGTAAATCATAGGCGTACATGCTATCAATTTGGGTCATAGAATATACGCATATGATTTACGAATTATGCAAGACGTCACAGGCACATTCAGTGCATGGCCTTTCAGTCCAGTTCCCTAACGTTCCCTAAATTTCCCTCAGTTCAATCCTCAGTTCAATCCTGTCCATTCTCTAGCTTTAATATTTTGGGCTAACTTCTGCATCAATCGATCCTCTAGTGAGGCATTCTTTGAGGACTTCTTTGAGCCCTCCTTTGAATCCTTTTTCGAGGGCTTCTTTGAGTCCCTATTCTTCTGTTTGACTTGCTGTACGCAACTCTCGTATTTGTCCTTGTCTTCTCGACCTACAGAGTCCGTACAAACAGCAAATGGATTGTAAGGCTTCATCTCTGAATCAGGATACTTCTTTTTCTTTTTATCGGATTTATTAGACATTTTATATACCTCCACTTCAAACGACTTTAATCGATAAGAATGTCTTTCTTGATGGAATTACAAAAATCCTTCCCCTCCTTATACCTTACTTGAACCCACTTAGGCCCACTTAGATCCACATTACCCCATAAATATTAAACATACCCTAGGCGGAAATAACATGTGAAAAATTGTTGTCAACAACAATTGTCACCTATTTTACTTATATATGAAACACTTATTTGTCATGGGGAAGGCCCAAAAATGTTGTGATTTTACACGACGCTAACACGTTCACCGCATCTTACAGCCTTTAAGAGTGCAATAAAATTGGCAAATTTTGGGTGTATATAGGTCCATGTGTACGGATTAGCTATGGGTTTATCTCTGGGATTATCTCTGGGATTAGCTATGGGATTAGCTATGGGTTTATCTCTGGGATTAGCTATGGGAAGACATTTTGGATACAAAAATATACGCAAAGACACGCAAATACAAGCAAATACAAGCAAATACAAGCAAATACACGCAAAGACCGCCTCTCTGCTTACTTAACAACGTACCTGACGTTGTTGGTTTTATGTGTCAATTTTTTGACTGTAGTATTTTTAGAAATAGGTTTGATAAACCACCAGCATGACTCTAGTCCTTCATCAGTTACGAAGAGTTTTACTTTCTCTTGTTTGGCGAAGTAATCTACAACTGATTTGACACCGTATTTTATGGTATCTATAGTATCTGTTACTTCTGGATTATTAGCCTGACTAACTCTACTAGCGAGTTTATATTCTCCATCTGGTCTATAATCATGTCCTGAGAATAGTCCGCCTGCTTTTAGTTTAGAATACCATGCATGAATATCTAGAAAGACATCTTCAGAGCTGTGTCCTGCATCTAGAAAGATAAAATCAAAAAACCCATTGGGGAATCTTTTAGCTGCTACACGTGAATCCTCTTTTATGAATTCTACTTTACCTTGGTCTTCGA
>JGI10211J34971_10003092_pt1 | contig 13399 bp, 12 predicted proteins | sample Etolagsediment_FD_34971 | JGI IMG/M metagenome (IMG submission 34971) | reverse complement strand
CCGCTACCTTCGTCTTCTTCTTTTCAACCTGCGGAAAGTTGATGATCTGAAATGAAACAGGCGTTTGAATGACACTTGGAAGAATTGATGATGCTGGTTTTCTTTGTGACACAGGAATCTGGTGTTCTTGTGCGACATGATCGCCATTGAACACTACACCGTTTCCGGGGTTTCCTAAACCAAGTGGACGAAAGTATCGTCTACCTGCAAGATAGATTGGTTCTGCTTCGTTACGAGGACTTGCTTCAAACGCAGCACGGCTGCTGCTGTAAAGAGGATACCAGCCTTCGACAGAATATGGACCGTAATCGTTGGTGTTTCGTGTTGTCATGGACCACCTCCAAATCCGGATGGATCACACCCGCCGCATTTGGTGTTGTCGCATATACCACCAACGTTACAATTGCAACTTACTCCGTCGAAGCAACAACCAATGGCGTTTTCATCACAGCACACACCCCCACAACATATTCCACTTTCACAGCAGCTCCCGTTGCAGCAACACCCCGACGCACAGCATTCTCCATTGCAACATGCTTCGCCTTCACCACAAATATTTCCACCACAACAATCACCTATGTCAACACAAACATAATCACCATCTGCGTTGGTGCAGCATTCCTTGTCCAGTGGACAACATGGTCCATCAGGTCCACAGCATTCTCGATTTTCTGGACAGCACACACCACCACAACATACATCGCTAGCGTTTGGACAACACTCGCCGTTGCAGCAAATGTTTTCGCAGCAATCGTCTCCAATATTGTTGCAGCATTCGCAGCAAGTGCCATCACAGCACAACGGCTTGTTTGGATCTATGCAGTCACGACTTGTAGCACATTCTGGACAATCTTCGTTGATTGGTGCTGGTTTTCCATCACAGCATCTTTCCGTAAGTGGATCGATGCACTCGCATGGTTCACCAGCATTATTACCGTTTGGATCTGGACAGCAACATTCCAAATCAGGACCGCAACATGTACCAATTCCTGTAGTTTCGTTTGTGCAGCACTTAAAGTCTAGAGGGCAGCAACCAAAACCATTGTTGCAATCTACGCTTCCAACAGGACAACCACACTCACAATCCTCTAGAATAGGTTCGTAACCTCGACATCTATTAGGTCCGAATGGACAGTCGGCAAAATAGTTTCCATAGCATCCAATGGTATTGTTTAGACCACACAGTATATTTATTATGGAGGGGTTAAACGGATCTTGAGGATTCGTGCATGTGCTTTCGATAACACTGCCTTCTTGGCATTGACAGCAAACATGAGGACAACAACCAAACCCATCACAGCAAGAACTTCCTACCTCACAGCATGTTGGTTTTCCGTCAGGTAAAACACAGCAATTCTGTCCATCGGGACAACACACATAAGTCTCAGCGAACTCTCCCTCGCCCGGACATGCCTGTTCGGTACAGCATACAGAATAGTTTTCGAGCCAATGCTGATAGCATTCCCCCGGACAACACCCGTCAGTGTTATTTACGAGAATGTTACATCGCAACCCATCTTCTACGCTCGTCAGACAAGACACACCAGAGTCGTGGTCGTGGTATCTCGGCTTTTCGCACTTTTGACAAGTAATGTTTGGATTATTGGGACAGCCCGGAAGATCATCGCAATCGCAATCTTCAGGTAATGCACAGACACCATTGCAGCATATTTCGCCTTCAGCACAGCAATTGCCTCCACAGCACTCTGTCGGACAACATTCACCACCACAACACGGTGTCGAACAGCAAATATCGTTGCAGCATTCAGAGCCTTCTATTGGGCAACAGCCAGTTCCACAGCAGATAGTTCCTTCTGGACAGCACAGAGGATTGCCTTCTGCATCTGTGCAACAAGTGTCATCTTCATTTGGACAACATAAACCATCACAGCATTTTGCAGACGCACAGCATTTATTGTCGCAGCAACTAGAACCGGCAGGACAACAGGGATTTGTTGGATCGTTGGTGCAGCATGATCTTCCGTTCGGACAACAACTACTAGAGTTTGCAGGACATTCAAATGTGCCTTCTGGACAGTCGGAAGGTTCAAAACAAGGAGGACATGTGCCATCGGGACATGGTTGAACACAGTCTGATCCGCAGCACACCAAACCTGGCGGACAGTCTCCGGTATTATTACAACCACCAACACCAGCACAGTTTACACCTTCGCCAGTTTCTGAGTTAAAACAGATAGAACCATCCCCGTTGTAATCACCACCGAAGAAACCACATTGACTTGCCGATACCGAAATGCAATAATCACCGACGCAGCACGCACCGGTTGGTTCGGGATCGTCACCACAATCGCAGTTTTGACCCGGAGGACCAGGAGGACCAGGCAAACCAGGCGCGCCAGGAGGACCAGGAGGTCCAGCAGGACCAGTTACCGCATCGGCAAAATCTTCTGGACAACCAGCACCTGCAAGTTCAACTCTTTCAAAATATTCTGCTACTTCGTCGTCCGGTGTACCGTCTTTGATCTGCTTTAGAACATTTTGTAGATCGGATGTACCGAAGACATTGTTCACCACATCCGAAATGAAAGGATCGGACAACACATCGCTTGCAAGTTTCAATCCGCTTGAATACTTTGAAAGAAAACTAATCGCTTCACAATAACACAACTCGTCTTTTGGAATGATCTGTTGTAGATCATTGACAATTCCCGGCAGAAAATCTTCGTTCATGCAAGAGCATAGTTGTGGGTTATTTTTCACTCTACTGGCAAGTCCAGCGACACCCGAAGTTTTTGTAAATCCTTGACAGATGCCGGTGCTTGGTTGACCTCCAGTAGAATTGCATATTCTTGTGTAAACATCGGTGCATTCACCGGCAACACTACAAAATACACACGATATCTTTTCGGTGTTTTTGCCTGTTATTGTCTTGAGTGATTTGGTGTATTCTGACGCAGCAGAGAATCTTTGAAAAAACTCGTCGATGGTTTCGGGATTTGCTCCCGTGATTCTGTCTGTATGAATGTCGATCAAATCCAACTCATACATGATATCGTTGAGTAGAGAAATCGCTTCGATTGTGCATTGTAACGGAATACCAGCACAGGAGAAACAACCAGGCACTTCATTCGGTGTCCCAGCAGAAATACCATCACGCAATTCCTCAAACTCCGAAATTTGATGAGACACACAACGTTTTGCGGCATCAATCAGATTGCGAGCAGGATTTTTGAGTGCCTTTCCCTCCAACACAACAAACGCAGCACGTCGCTCTGCGTTTGAAATCGTATTTTCTGGTATGTTGACTGTTGTTGGATCAAAAGGTATCTTCGTCACGAATTATCCTCAAAGATTTGGTAACTGATCTGTAATTTGCGAGAACTTTGGAAAGTCTATATTCGGAATCAGACTATTTATGTTCGGAAGTCTAGGTACAGTTTCCAATACCTGCTGATCGATGCTTTCTCCTGCTTCCGTAATTTCTTCGCAAATTTCTGCAAGTGGGTTTTCAATATCAAGAGCATTCAATACATCGTCCACCGCTGCAATAATAATTTGCTCTGGATCAATTTCTGTTGGTAATCCTAATGCACGCAAGATGCCTTCGGGATTTGCAAGCGCAGTAAACTCGGGTATGCCTGTAAATTGTGCAATCGGATCTTCGGGAAAGAGATTAAACACACCTGTACCAGCAATGACATCTTTAATGCCAGGAAAATCAGAAATCGCCCCGGGAATGCTTGCAACACCATCGACGCCTTTGAGAAGATTTTTGTCACAGAGAGGATTTCGCTGAAGGAGTCTTCCTGCACCCGCTGCTTGCACAATAGCGGATGGGTGATCGATCTTGATTAGATCGGGAAACTTTGGTGTGATGCCACTTGGAAGAGGATTGTATCCAGAACGAAAAACCATTACCCTATCTCTTTCTTGATTGTTCGCGGGGTTGACTGTGTTCTTTGTGCGGCTACTCTTGCAGCGTCAGAAACGATGGGTGCGGGTAGTGTTGCACTGGTAGATGTTTCCCCACCAGAAGTTGGTGCGTTTGGTTTGTTCAAGTGTATTTGAGATGCGTTCATATAAATTGGACCACCACCTGCTCGTACAATATATTGACCATCAATAATCTGTGTGTAATTTCCCCTGACATACTGATTGAAGTTTCCATTTACATGAAGATTCAGTGAACCGTTTTCGACTTGGAGGTTTACATCACCCGTTCCAACTTTTGCGTTGATGTTACCTTCTGTCACTTCCAGATTCAGGTTTCCTGTTTTTGCAACCTGAATGTCCAGGTCATTGCCTTCTTCGTCTGCGTTTACAAGAATCTTACATGCTTTATCCACGGTAACATTTTTGAAACCTTCCACATGAACATTATCGTTTTTCATAACAATCGTGTAGTTATTTCTTACAATCTTCTCGACACGATCCCCGTTCGGGTGGATCTCTTCAAATGTGCCCGAACGATGATACCGATGCAATCGCTCTCTTTGTGGTGTGTCATCAATTTCAATGATGTGCCCGGACTCACTTTCATAGACATGATTGTGAGGATACTCTGCACCATATGGAGTCAATGGTTCTGTCCACGCTCCCGCTCGATTCTGTCTTTTCAGTACGGGACTTGTTGTGCCATTTGAACCAACTCGTTTTGGTGTTGCGGTGATATCAGCGGTTGGAACAAATCGATCTGCGTTTGCTTTTTTCAGTTCAACGATTGTATCTACTGTGTTTTCGTTTCTTGCGAGCCGATTTGTGTCCGGTTCTTGCAAGTAACCTCTTTGCGGGTATTTTCTCGCGGAAGGCTCATTGATAATTGCCGCACCCGCACCGTTTGTTGGGTATTGTTGAACGATAAAACCGTTACCAAGTTGTCCACCCGATCGTGGATCTTCTGCAAGTTGCTCTTGTGTTCTTGGATCAGAAAACCCTTTGCTGAAATCTGGTTCCTCTTGTGGAATTCCTGCAATCGAACCCATAATCATAGGTTCCTGACAGTCTTCTCCGTCTCGAAAGAAACCGACAACCCACGATCCTGGCACAAGACCAGTTGGCGACCAGCCTTTTCCTGATCTCGCCGCACTCGTAATTGGCTGCACCGGAATCGCCCAAGGCAAATCTTCTGTGGGTATCTCGTTTCGATCTTCACTGTGCAAACCAAGACAACGAACACGACATCTACCGATCATTAAAGGATCGTTTACATCTTCAACGACACCCATGAACCAAACGAATTGTCCTTTACCAAGAAACTTTTGCATATTAAGTCAACTTATCTGCCATGTCTTTACCAGAACCGAAAATATCTTTTGTTGCTTTTGATTTTGGTACACTGTTTCGTATCCAGTAAAGTACCTGATCCTTAAGTTCTCCATCGGAAATGATTGGACGACCTGGTTCTTTCAGTTTGAAATACTTGAAGTCCTTGATAACCATTCTTCCATCTCTACCATCAAGCGGTTTGCCTGTCTTTGGATCTGTATAGAATACACTGTGTTTTGCACCCGATAAAATGACATAGAATTCACCATCGAGTGCTGCTGGCATGTTTCCTTGAATCATGTTATACATGGTTAAAGCAGCACCTTCATGTGTCTTTAAAAGAATGTCATCGGGAACGATTCTGGATCGGGACTTGTTTTGCTGGACTGCAATGTGATAGTTTGAGAGTACCCATATAACATGAAGATCCTTTGGATCGTACCCGGCTTGTATAAGCATCTTCACTTCGTTATCGAGAATGTCAAGATCCTTGAATGTAGCATCTACAATGATATTTGGCAGTTTGCCAGTCTTTGCTTGACCCAGTAGAAGTTCGAGTGATTTGTCGTATATCCCCTTGTCTTTTACAAACATGTGAAGTGCAAAAACATCTTTTGGTCTTCTCAGATCCAATCCACGAATCTCTGGAAACTTGTTCTTAAGTTCCGCCAACTTAAGAAATGAAACCTTGAGTTCATCGACATCTCTTACTTTAAATGAACTACTATCGATGAAATTCTTGATTGCGAATCCTTTGCCACTACCACCACCTCCTGCAAGAAAGATCACCTGTCCGTATCGCTTTCCTTTTCCGGTGATAATAAGTTTTTCGTTAAGTTGTTTCAGTTCTTCTCTTATATGCTGATATTCGTCAAATTCAAGCATTTGTTTCCTCTCCGATTGATGCTGTTGCTACTGGTTCTGGTAGACTATCACGAACAAGTTTCATGGTTGTGGTGTACCCCAACGGATTAATTCGGTGCATAACCTCAATAACAAGATATCTTCCGGAATCGGTTGGATCTAGGTCTTCTGTATCTTTATTTATGGCTTGTATTCTTGGTATGTCCAGATACACGATGTCACCGACAGTTACCGAAGAATCACCGGGAACTTCAATTGCAACTTTTTTCGATAGGATCGATTTCAAAAGAGATTTTCTTTTAAGTGACCACAGTTCATGATAATCATTATCGGTAATACCGTCATGCAAAAAACTGTGTTTTGGAAGGTACATGTAGTTTGCATCAAAAAAACCACTGAACCATTCTCTCTGCGAATCACTTATCGGATAAAACTTTTCAACATGAGAAGTTTTTTTAAATTCTTCTTGGTATTTTAGTGTGGTTTCTTGGTGTTTTTGTGTAATAATGTCGTGAGTGAGAATCGTACCGGAAAACCTTCCGCTCATGATTTCACTGAGTCTGTCGCCCTCCTCAAGAAATTCTATTGCAGTAATATTTGAAAATTCGTAATTTATGTCACGCGATCCTCGAAACTCTTTTCGGAGTCTTGGTTGACGATAAGTGTATGATTTCTTTGTTGGTTGTTTGATGAGTTTTTCGATAGTACTTAGAACAAATTCCGTCCTACCAGATTCTGCATTTGATCTTTCAAAGAACAGATAGTTGCACGCATTGATGTTTTCACTTGACAATGATCTTGCACACAACCAGTTAATTGTGTAGAAAGGATGCCAGTATGGTATGACAAATCTTCTTTCATTTGAGATCGTCGGTGAGTTAATAATAAGTTGTTTTGAGCCGTCGCTTAAATAATTCGAAAACACAGTTCCGATCATTGCATCAGTCGGTCCAGAAAAACTCTTGCCCACTTGCTTTCGTAAATTGTAATAGGATTCTGGTGAAACAAGTTTAATCGTGTAAGTTTGACTTCTGCCAAGAGATGACACAGAACGCTGTGGTATTGCATATGTAAAAAATCGATAAGTCAAAACACCGAACCCCGGCGTTTCATATTCGATGTCAACTGTTTCATAATGACCTAGAATTGGAAGATTGCTTTTGAGATTTGACGCATCGATCAGTGTCAAATCTGCGGAAATGGTATTTGCAAATAGATCTTGATAAATGTTTACACTACCAAAGACATTTTTCAGATCGAACTGTTCACCAGTGTGAGTGGTAAGAACAAGTTTCTTCAAACGAAAGTCATTTCCTCCTTTGTAATCATTCGGAGAAGATGGTACTGAGTCTGGGTACTTTGTATCCGTCACCGAATATCCCTCATGATTCGAGTAAATTCATCGTTTACTCTTTCCACAAAATCACGCTTTAGTAGTCGTATAACTCTTCTACTGTCGTTAACCTGTTCTTGCTCTTGTGCAATCGTAATTGCAACATGTGTTGATGGATTGTCTCCATCAATGTAAGAATACAGTATGGTATTCCCAAATGTAACCGCATCGATTGTGTATGGTGCGTCACCTGTTTGTCCAATTACCAATTGTTTTCCATCGGAGTCTGGTGGTGTTCCAAGTGGGTTCAAATCTTTTGAACCATCCAACGACTCAAAGTGATCTAAAGCAAATCGATGAATGTCAACAACACGACTGATCGTTGCAGTTAAAAGATTTCCTCGGGAATCATAAGAACTGATAATGCTACCTTCGCTCGGTGATCCTGTTTCGTTGTAAATTATCAGTTTTTTGATCGTCGGGTCCCAACTGTCTACTCTTGCCTTAAAATCAGAAAAGAGAACGAGTTCGTTCTCTATGAAGTTTCCTGTCTCGTTTAATACAAAAAGTGCTTTGCCAGGATACTTTTTATCGAGATAGTCTGAAAGTTGATTGTCTGACATTGGCCAGTCTAAGTATGGATCAATAACATTATTAAATAACAAAACAATCCAATGAAACTTTGGTGAACCATAAAACTTTTCTGATACCATTTCTGGTGTTTCGCCGTCCTGTACCGCATAATCGTTAAATAAAGATGCTTCATCGATTACGCGATCACGAAAAGAGATACGTCTTATGATATCTGTCGCAAGACGCTCTGTGCCGTTTTTGCTTATGTCATAGCGTATAAGTGGAAAACGATCAAAGTATGTCATATTATTGTCCTTCTACATCTTTGCTCTCAGAATAATGTCTTCTGTCTAGCAGTTCGGTTTCGCTGAACGACATTGTAACTTTGATTTTTGATGGTGAACTGTTTTTAAGCATTGAAACAACACCGGTTCCGCTATAACTTGTTTCAATGCTAGTCAAAGCGACTCTTGCAAGTTTTGCGATAAATGGGTTTTCTTGTTCGTTTGATATGAAGTAAAGTTGATACTCTGCGGGATAACGATAAAGTGATCTACCTTCGTTTTTTCTTTCTGGGGAAGAGTAAATCTTGAAGAGATTCATAATGTCGTTGATTGCTCTTGTTTCTTCTTCGTTTCGTGGAGCAAATTCATAAGCAAGAGACAATGTTCTATTCACCGGTTCGTTGAATAACATCTCTTTTCGGGGGTTAAACGCGGATCTATACTGTGCCTCAAAAAGTCGATCTGCATTTTCGATGGTGGAACTTGCAAGTGTTCCTTGTATTTTGGAGAGTGCAGAAGCAGCAGCAGCAGAAAGGTCTACCCCATTATTTAAGTTTGTAGCAGCGGATATCAATTCCCCGATAAAACTTTTTTTGAAGCCAACCATTTCCCAATTCCATCCGTCAGAAAAATCTAATGTTTGAGGAAGTGGAAGAACAATGGAGTCTGCTGATCGACTGGTTGCTCTCGATAACACAACACCAGCAGCAGTATTTTCAAATTCTGTCCCCAGCGTTGTTATAAGGTTTGAAACATCTACCTCTTCACCAGCATTCGTAACTCTAGCACCTTCAAAAAATCCACCAATTGTTGTTGTCACATTAGATGGGTCTCTTTGTTCATACACTCGTTCATTTCTGACACGACTTGTCCACTGTTGAGCGTCATCCCCGGTTCGTACAACCGATCGTTTTGTTGTATTTACTGACGCAGATTCGTCATCATATATTTCAAACAAGATGTAGTGTTGTGTTTCGGGATTATTTAAAAGATCCTTTGGAAATGAATATATTCCTGCCTGACCACCACCACCTACGCTTGTATCGAGTTGATCCATGTTTGGCTCCTTTGATACCATACATATGTAGGTGGCATATAAAGGCAAATTCCAACCAAAAAACCCAGACAAATATGCTGGTGATCCGACACAGATCATTTTTCGTTCTCTGTGGGAGCGAAGATTTATGATTTTCTGTGATACCAACAGTAGCATTATAACATGGGCGAGTGAAGAAATCTCAATACCATACCGCGATCCGGTAACTGGTAAACGAAGAAGATACTATCCCGACTTCATCGTTCAGTATCGAAACACAAGAGGAACGGTTGAAACACGAATCATTGAAGTGAAACCAGAAAAGCAATGCAAGCCACCGGTAAAACCAAAACGAAATACTCGTTCGTATATTCGTGAAGTAATGACATGGGGAACCAATAGTGCCAAATGGCAAGCGGCAAAAGCATACGCCGAGTCGAGAGGCTGGAAATTCCAACTGATGACAGAAAAAGAACTGGATCTCAAGAATGATTGATTACAGCAAGAGTGTTTTCGATCAGATCGAAAAAACCATGATTCTTTCTGGTGTCCTGCGAAAGCGAGGTATTCTAAGTGTATCAATTCGAGAAGCGATGAAGGAATACAAGACATATATTCGTAGTTCCACCAAAAAGGGGGATGTTCTACGAAAAAATGTTCTCAGAGATGTAAAAAGAAAAGCAGATCGAATTCGCATCGGTGAAATGTATTCTTTCGCATACCCTGTTCCAAAATACAAGTCTACACTTCCCTATTTCGATCAGATGCCAGTAATGATATGCACCAAAATAGATCGTAATGGGTTTGAAGGAATAAACCTGCACTATTTTCCGACAGAACTGCGAGAGGCTCTCTTTGAAAATCTAATGGATCAGAGAACAACCGGTTCATTCAGTGAACAATCCAGATTCAAAATGCCAATTGATGTGCGATCAGGTTATCGAACATATTTGAAACGAAAAGTGTTTTCGTCGATCATACATATAAGAGCCACGGATTGGTTTAGTGCTTTGTATTTGCCTGTTGAAAACTTTTATGGTAGAGAAGCAAACAAGGTTTGGTTGGATACAATTAAGGAAACCAGACAATGAGTAATATCTCCGATTTCCTTGCACGATTACAGACTTCTGGTCTACTCCGATCAAATCGGTATCGTATATACTTTTCGGGCACTGGGTTTTCTCAAGCAAACACAACAACAGAATTATCTGGTATAGAAATGAACCAACTGCTTTCTGATGCGTGTGAAAATGTGTCATTTCCCGGTTCTATTGTTGCTTCAGAAGCATATCGAATTCATGGACCGCCGAGAGATATTCCATATGAAAGACTATATGAAGGTGATCTTGAAATTACCTTTCGTCTCGATGGTGCTGGAATCATTCGACGGTTCTTCATGAATTGGCAGAACACTATCGTCAATCCAGAAAATAACGATATTGGTTATTATGACGATTATACATGTGATCTAACAATTGACATCATAAACAACAAAGATGAAGTCATGTTGTCAGGAAAACTATATGAAGTTTGGCCTAAAGATGTCAGAGCATTTGCACTGAGTTACGAGTCAAACGATTATTTAAAACAAGAGATAGCATTCGCCTACAGAAAGTTCGTACAGGAGTGATTTATGCCATTACCAAAGTTATCTACGCCAACTTATGAATTGAAAATTCCATCCACAGGAGAACGATTGAAATATCGTCCTTTTCTTGTTCGGGAGGAAAAGGTGCTTCTTGCAGCACTTGAAAGTGGGAGTTCCGAATCGATTTTGAACGCGATGTGTGATGTGGTACAACATTGCACAGATGGTAAGATGGACCCAACAAAATACCCACTGTTCGATGTTCAGTATGTGTTTCTTCATTTGCGACTTCGTTCTGTCGGTGAAATAGTAGAGTTAAATTTGCCGTGCAAGACAGAAGGTTGCGATGCTTCTGTAACTTATAAACTTGACCTAGATAAAATCAAGGTAGAAATTCCACCAGTAGAAAGTCGAAAGTTTGAAGTTGGTTCTGGTGTCGGTGTGATCTTTCGCTATCCAACCATTACTGAAGCAAAGAAGTACGATGATGTTGAACACACANGTGACACAATTTTTTCTCTTATGACTGATTGTATCGAATCGATCTACGACGAGACAGAAGTGTATCAGGCAAAAGATCATACATCCGAAGAACTGAGAGTATTTTTGGAATCATTGCCTTCTACTGAGTTCAAAAAGATTGTTGATATGTTTGAAAATACTCCAGTTTTGCTACATGAGTTGTCGTTTACTTGTCCGAAGTGCAAGAAGAAGATTACTTATGTGTTAGAGGGTATGGAGGATTTTTTCGCATATGCCTCATTCATGAATCCTTAGAGAGCATGTTGAGGCTGAATTTTCAAATGATAACCCACTTTCATTGGAATTTAACCGAACTTGAAGAAATGATACCGTGGGAAAGAGAAGTCTACATTTCTTTGTTAATGCAGCATCTTGAAGAAGAAAACAAAAGAATGCAGGAAAAGAGATGAATGATTTTGACCGAGTAGAAAAACCCATTGGCGAACAGTTGCAAAGATTTGATAAGATTATGCAACGAGAAGGTGGTCGTGTAAGTGCTGGTCTAGAACGAGCAATGCGAGGAACATTGTCGATCGCAGATCGCGCTCAATATGATGTTGCCGTCATGTCGCGTAAGACAGTCAGTGCGGTAGAATCTGCACTTGCGTCACAAGTTCAACAAGGTATTGTTGCAACAAGTGAGCGAGGAAAATTTCTCGTTGATCGCACCATTGCTTTGACAAAACAGTTGCTTGATGCTGATATGGCAGAAGCAAAGGCGATTAGTTTTGAATTGAAAGAAATACGCAAACTTTCCAAAGATCTTACGGGAATGGACAGAGAAGCGGTTGGAGGAATTTCGCGTGCTGCGACACAGGAAATCAAAGGTGTATCCAACCTCAGTATTCTTAAATCATCTGTGTTACAGAACATTCCTCGTTTGGAGGATTTCGTCGAAAATATTCTTGGTGGTGGCTTTATCGGAAAGACAGCGGGAACCTTTATTCGTCTTCGCAAGGAAGAGAAACAGCGTAAAATCAATTTAAAGGCTCAACTTGCAACATTAAAAGCACAAGAGGCAGCAGTCGATACAAAAGATAAAGTCGATGAATTGAAAGATGATGTTTCAGCAATTCGAAATTCTTTAGATAAATCCAGAGAAGAATCAGAAGAAGAAAAGCGTTTTCGTGAGAGTCAACTGGAACTTCTCGAACGAATTTCAAAAAGTGAAGGTAAAGAAAACAATACAGAGGAACAAAAAGAAACAAAATCTTTGTTTGAAAGACTTACCGGTATTGTTTCGGGTATAGGCGGAGCGATTGCTGCTATTGCATCAAAACTCGGCATTACCGCAGCGGTTGGTGGTGCTGCCAGAGGTCTCGGTGGATTAATTCCTTTGGGTGGGAAAAAACCACCTGGCACGCCACTGGCGACAGGAACAAAATTCGGAAAATTGGCAAAATTTGGACGCTTTGCGGGTAGAGCCTTTCTTCCTTTAGCAATTGCATCTGCTGGTTTTTCGATGTATAACGAATTGATGGATATTAACCANTCCGATCTTACCGACGACGAAAAGAAAAAAGAAAAACAGGTTGCTGTCGCTAAATTTGGTGGGACTTTGGCTGGTGGTGTTGGTGGTGCAAAACTAGGTGCAATGGCTGGACTGTTAGGAGGACCTTTAGCACCATTGACTGTTCCATTGGGTGCGCTTGTCGGTGGTATTATTGGTACGGTTGCTGGACCAAAACTCGCAGAGAAAATAACTCGATTCGCTCAAACCGCCTTCGATCAAATCAAAGAATCGTTCAAATATGTCAAGACACTTGCACCATACGCAATAACCTTCCTGAAAGATAAGATGTTTGAATATGTTACTGACTTCTTTAGAAACGCAGCCATATTATGGGATTCACTTGGCGAATTTATAAAAAAATCGATAACCTTCCTGAAAGATAAGATGTTTGAATATGTTACTGACTTCTTTAGAAACGCAGCCATATTATGGGATTCACTTGGCGAATTTATAAAAAAAT
>JGI10211J34971_10003088_pt1 | contig 13405 bp, 16 predicted proteins | sample Etolagsediment_FD_34971 | JGI IMG/M metagenome (IMG submission 34971) | reverse complement strand
AACGAAACTATAGAAACTAAAGCCAAAGATCTGCATGAAAAAGGTTTAGAACGATGGCAAATAATTGTAGAGCTAGCTAAAGTCTTTCCTGCTAAAGCTATAAATGACTGGCTAGACAGCAAAGTACCAAGAAGGGGTAGAAGATGATAAATTTTATATTGTTTTTCATGGGGTTGTTTACACTCCCCTTTGGAGTATTCTTTTGGATATTAATAGCTATGAGAAAGAAGAAAAATAATGAAAATAAATAAACAACTATTTAAACGCATCTTAGCTAGAAGAAAACCTAAAAAGCTAAGCTGGCAAGATTTATTAAACGAAGAACGCAAAGTAAAGAATAAACAATTTAAGTTTATTAAGAAATTAAATGAACATAAATAACTACCCAGAACTACTAAAACCAAATGAAGTAGCTAAATACTTAAAGATTAGTACTACTACTCTAAATAGAATGTTAAAGCGTGGGGATTTAGAATGTATTAGAATAAACTCACGAGGCGATAAAGTATTTAAAAAAGAAGATATTATTAAATTCTTAGAGGAAAGACAAGAATGATAGAAGCTGATGGCTATTACAACGATGATGTAGACCTAGACGAAGAATTAGATCTAGATTTCCTGGATGAGTAGATACTTGCCTTTATATACAACCGTAAGCTATACTTGATTTATAACCTAACTCTAGTAATAGACAGGATAAATATGGCAAAAGTAGGAAGACCTTCAAAATACGATAAAAAATATATACAAACAATAGAAGAGTATATAGCTGACATCCCTAACAAAAGAAACCAATTGCCTAAGATAGTAGATATTGCTATTATCATTGGTGTAACAGAGAAAAGACTATATGAATGGGCTAATGAACATGAAGAATTTCGACAGTCTTTAGATAATATTAAGGATGAACAACGCAAAATGTTGATTGATAGAGGACTGTTTGATAAGGATTGTAATTCGACCATCACTAAGCTAATGCTTATGAGTAACCATGGAATGAAAGAGAAGAAAGATACCGACATCACTAGTGACGGTGAATCTATAGTGGGATTCAATTACATACCCAATGATAAAGATAACTCCAACAATTAGACCAGAGTATAAACAACATCTGGCTTATGAAAAGCTATTTGATGATGTTACTCACTATGTTGGTTTTGGTGGTGGTGCTGGTGGTGGTAAATCTTGGCTAGGTGCTGAATGGTTACTCACTAATTGCTATAGATACCCAGGGACTAAATGGTTTATCGGAAGAAATAAGTTAACCAACCTTATGAAGTCTTCTTTCGCTACCTTCATTAAGGTTTGTACTTATCATAAAATCCCTAAAGACGACTGGAAACTAAACGGTCAATATAACTACATACTCTTTAAGAATGGATCAAGAATCGACCTTCTAGACTTAAAACTCCAACCAACTGATCCTCAATTCCAGGATCTAGGATCTACTGAATATACTGGTGGCTGGATAGAAGAAGCAGGTGAAATTACCTTCCAAGCCTTCGATATGCTGAAAACTCGTGTTGGTAGGTGGAAAAATAAAGAGTTTAATCTTTTTCCAGCTAAGATTCTCCTAACAATGAATCCAGAGCAAAACTGGTTATACCGTATCTTTTATAAACCATGGAAAAAGGGTACACTTGATAAAGATTATGCTTTTATTCAATCTCTCTATGGGGATAATTCTCATACAAGAGATCAATATGAAGATCAATTAAGTAAAATTACTGATCCAATTATGAGAGCTAGATTAAAAGCTGGAAATTGGGATTATATGCCAAGTGATAACGCTTTATGTGATTTCGATGCTATTAACGATATTTTTACTAATGTTGTAGAGAAATCGGATGATAAGTATTTGTCTGCTGATGTAGCTAGATATGGATCTGATAAGACCGTAATAGGCACATGGAAGGGCTTAGATGTTAAGAAAATTATATGGAAGATTAAGCGAGGCGTAGATCAAACAACAACTGATATTAGAGATTTACTTCAAAGAGATGCAATACCTTATTCTCACGCTGTCGTTGATGATGATGGTGTTGGTGGTGGCGTAGTAGATCATTTAAGAGGAATTAAAGGGTTTGTTTCTAATAGTTCTGCAATTAAAACAGAAAAAGAAGAAGAAGATGGCTTACCTACTCAAAATTATCGTAACTTAAAGAGTCAGTGTGGCTTTATGCTAGCTGAAAAGATAAATAACCACGAAATAGCTATCTCAGCCCCAATAGATGAGGCTACTAAAGATATGATTATCGAGGAACTAATGCAGTTAAAGAGAAAAATCACCACTACAGAACAAAAACACTCACTAATACCGAAAGATGAGGTTAAAGAAGCATTAGGTAGATCTCCTGATTTTAGTGATATGCTTATGATGAGAATGTTCTTTGAACTAAAAGAAGTGCAAGAGTTTGTTCAACCTACTGATGTTGGTGGCATGAATCCTTATTTACCGGGAACTCTAGCATAGTTATAGGATAAAAAAGAAAGACAAAACACGTGTTTTTGCTTACAAATTAGACCTATAACATAGAAATAGCTTTAAACTTGCCTTTAAATAGTATTGTGTAGGAGTATAGAACTATGACAGAAAACTTTATCACAGACGAAATGCAAATGCTCCTGAATAATAAAAAGTCAGGTTATAACTATAGAGAAAGACGCCACGATCAATGGAACGAAACTTATACTCTTTACCGAGATACTGTTATTGTTGACCGCTTGGTGCAAAGACAAACTGTAAACATCCCTCTTATGAAGCAAACTGTTAGAACGCTTCTAAAAGATATTGATGATATGCCAGTGCTTTATTATCAAAATAGAGATAATGACGAACAAGCAGAAGAGTTTAAGAACGAGTTTTGGAATTTAACTGTAGATAAAAACAACATGACTCTTCAAGATATTGTTGATAAAAGACAAGTGTTACTCTTTGGTAGATCTTTCGATCAGTGGCAGATTGTAGATGGCGAAATTAAGATGACTATCCAAGATCCTATGGATATTTTAATCGATAGATATTGCGATCCTACTAATATTGATAGCTCAAGATTCTTAATACATCAACACATCTTTATTCCTTTATCTATTATTGAAAATAATGATGACTATGACAAAGAAGCAGTAAATAGACTTAAAACCTGGCACGCTTCTGAAATGGGCTTAATTAGATCTACTAGCAACGAAGCTTCACTCCAAGATAAGAATAAGAAAATGCAAGATATGGGATTGGAAGATGTAGATTCTCCAATTCTAGGTGAAACTATTGTCGAGCTTACTATCCACTTAGTTTGGAGAGCTGAAGATGGCGAAGATGAACAGATTTATATGTATGTTGAAGCTGATGATAGAGAAATCTTAATGAAGAAACCTCTAGAAGAAGTTATCGGTAAAACTAAAGATCATTTCTGGAGAACTCACTATAACTACTGTACCTGGGCTGATGATGTTGAAAGACAAGACTTCTGGTCTGATGGCGTTGGCGATATTGTTAGACAACCTAATAAGATCCTTAACGTATTTATGTCTCAGGAAGCTGAAAATAGAACGCTTAGAAACTTTGGTATGCAGTTCTATAACGCTAAGAATGGCTTTAATCCTAATACCTACCAAGCTAGACCTTTCGGCTGGTATGGAGTTCCAGGAAATCCAAAAGAAATTATCTCAAGAGTTGATATCCCTGCTTTAGTTGGTAACTTAGATACTATGAACTTTATTATCGCTATGACTGAAAAAGCGACTGGTGCTACTGCTACTCAACAAGGTGATATTCAACAAAGACAAGTTACACTAGGCGAGGTTAAACTTGCTCTAGGTGAAGCTAAAGAACGTGTTAAAGGCTTATCTAAGTTCTATACTCCAGCTTGGAAGCGTAGAGGCTTATTATTCGATAAACTAATTGAAGCCGGGGCAAGTAAACTAGATGCGGTTAAGATCTGGAAAAAAGGCAAGAACACTAACAAACTTTATGGTAGAGAAATTGCCCCTAAAGATTGGATGACTAAATCTGGTTATAACTGCAAGATCTGGACTCAAGAAGAGAAAAACTCTCAAGATAGCGATTCTTTACAGAAGATGCACTTAGCTAAAGCTACTATGCCAGATAATCCTAAATTAGATGAAATTTATAAGAGAAAACTACTTGAATTTGCTGATCTTACTCCTGAAGAAAATAATCAGGTTATGGACTATGAAAGAAGAAAACAAGAGCAAATAGGTCAAGCTATGATGCCTGGTCAAGCTCAGCCAACAATGGCTCAACCAACTGCACAAGCACAAACAACTCAACAAACAAGCCCAATGCAAGGTCAAGCAGTAGATAGATTACAAGCATTACAAGGAGCTTAAATGCCTATTAAACTAAATGAATTAGTTAAAAAAGTTAAATCTGGTGAAATTAAAGCTGATGCTCGTTTAATGAGGCATATTGAAAAGCTAGAGAAAAGAAAAGACAAAGAAGAACTTTTAGAAGCTATCAAAGCTATTAAAATCGAAGTACCAGAAGTTAAGATACCTGATATTGTCGTTCCTGATGTAGTTGTACCAGAGGTTAAACTACCTGAAATAAAGGTAGAAGTACCAGAGATTAAACCCCCAGAGGTAACTATCCCAGAGATTAAAGTACCTGATATCAAAGTGACTGTACCTGATATCAAAGTACCAGAGATTAAACTTCCTACTATTAACGTGCCTAAAGCTGATCCAGTTGTAGTTCCTGCCCCTAAAGTTACTGTTAAAAAAGAAACAGTTAAACTTCCTAAAAGAGCTAAAGATGCTATTCCTGTTAGACTGGTTCACGAAGGTAAATTCTATCGTGGCGGTGGCGGTTCTACTGGTGGAGTAGCTAATATACATACCTTTGCTACATCGGATAACGCTAAACATCCAGCTTTAGTAGATGATGATGGTCACGTCCAAGTTGATGTATTATCTATGCCTGGTAAAGTTGATGAAAATAATTCATCTACTTCATTATTGCCAGCAGATACTGGAGGATCAGATCATATTTTTACTGGTGTTGGCACAGAGATTTTAGATTATGGTATTGGCTTTGTTACTGTTTATAGTGATGTCGCTAGTGCTACTGATGGACTTTGTATTCAACAATCGCAGGATAGTACTAATTGGGATGATGATGGAGATTTTTATACTGTTCCAGCAGATACAGAAAAGAATTATGCTATCAATCCTCACTCAAAATACATAAGGGTTGTTTATACAAACGGAGCTGATGCTCAAACAGAGTTTAGGTTACAAACTATATTAAAAGGAAACTCACTACCATCTAGCCACAGAATACAAGACACTATTAGCGATGATGATGATGCTAGATTGGTTAAATCAATCTTAACTGGTAAAACCTCAGACGGAGATTTTTTAAACATTGGTTCTTCTTTTGGAGGTTCTCTAAAGGTGTCCCAAGAAGATGAACAAACAGGAATTAGGTTAGACATTGATCCACTAGGTTCTATGAAATCTATTACACCTGTTAGATTGGTTGGCACAGCTTTTAATAATGGAACTAAGGATACTAACTTCTGGACTGAAACTGTTACTGGTAGTGGAACGGTTACTCAAGCAGGACAGATTACACTATCAACTGGTACTACAGCCGATTCATCAGCTCAATACGATAGTGTTAGAAAAGCTCGCAAAGTACCTGGAACTGTCAATGAATTTAGAATGGTTGGTAGGCTAACTACAGATCCACAAGCAGATAATGTTAGAAGAGCTGGTGCTTATGATGATGACAATGGTTACTTCTTTGAATATGACGGTGTTACTTTTGGAGTTGGAAGTAGAAAAAACACAGTTGATACAGTAGTCCAAAATGGCAGTTTTAATGGTAATTATGGTGACACAGTAGATATTACAGGCACAGATCTTTATAGGTTTGTGATTGATTACACTGCTATATCAGCTAGATTCTTTATAAATGGCATACTTTTACACACAATGACTTTTCCAACTAGTGCAGGAACTAATACAGTAGATTTTCCTATTAGAATGGAAAACTACAACGAGAATGGAAATACAACTGATAATTCATTCCAATTAAGATTTGCAACTATCTTAAGACTTGGAGAGTTAATAACTAACCCAGCAGTTAAATATATTGGGGCAAATGCTACAACAGTTTTGAAATATGGGGCTGGGATACTTCACATGGTAGTAAATAATGATAATTCTGGTAATGTCCAGATTTATGATGGTATTACAACTGGTGGAATCCAGATGGCAGATTTAGACACTACTAAAGTTTTAGGAGATATTCAATTTGATGCCCCATTCAGTGATGGTCTAACAGTAGTTACAGCTCTTGGAGCTAAAATCACGGTAGTTTACGAATAATTAAAAGAAAGGTCTTATGGACATACTTAAAGAGGTCGGTTTAAAGTATGACGATCTAAACTCAACAGAAAAAGAGACATACTTCCAAATGTTGGAATCTCTTAAGCAAAACTTAATAACTCCAGACATACTTCTGGATCAAATTCAACAAATGAAATATGCGGTTGAAGATGAATTAGTAAATGAGCCAGAAAGAAAGTGGTTCTTTTTTATTAACAGAAAACACGTGTTCTTAAAAGCTAGATTACAAAACTATATGCTTATCGAGGCTTTTCTATTAAGTCCTAAAAAAGCAAGAAAACAAGTCGAAAATGCTCTTGGCAATATCAAGAACTCTTGACAAGCGGTAGTATTAAAGACTAATATAAAAATATGTTGAAAACATTCCAAGAAAAAATAAAAGAGATTACAGTGAAAGAAGTTGAGGCTTTAACTAAGCCAGATATTGAGTTTCTTAAAGCTAGAATATCCTATTTAACTAAAGATCAATTAGAAAAATACGCCTCAGTACTTAACCCTAAAAAAAGTAAAAAATAATTTAACACTCTGAAAGAGTCCTATTATGGCAAACCATACCCAACCAACAAAAGAAGAACTACAGGAAAAAATCGATGCTTCTTTAGAAGAAATTGATAAAGAAGAAGAAAAAGATCAAGAAGTTGTAGATAAAGCTAAAGAACTTGACGAAGAAGCAGATAAAGAACAGGAAGAAGATAGCGAAGAATCAGGAAAAGAAGTAGATCAAGAACTTAAAAAAGAAGTTGAAAAATCTAAAGATAATAAGCCTGAAGATGAAAAAGACGACAAATATAAGAAACGCTACCAGGACTCCTCAAGAGAAGCTCAAATTCTCTATAATAAGAACAAAAAAATGGCTGAAGCTATTGAGAAAGCAGGCGAAGTAGTAGAGCCAACCACAGAAGAACTTCAAGCTAAATACTCCGACTGGGAAGCTATGACTGATTTTGAAAAAGACATGGCTAAACAGAACTTAACTCATTCTAAACAACTTAATGCTATAAGGGATGCTACTAAAGATTTTAAAGAAATGGACGCCTGGAATGGCAAAGTAGATAAGTTTATGGCTGATCCAGAAACTCTCTCTAAACACTCAGAATTAGAAGGTAAAGAAGAAGAATTTAAACTATTCTCTAGCCTTCCTACACGAAGAGGCGTTGATTTTGATGTTCTAATATCATCCTTCCTTTATGAAGAAGGTAAAAAAGTCGTTAAGAAAAAAGGATCTATGATGCCTACCGGTACTGCTGGTAGTAAAAAATCTAAACCTAATGACGGAAAATTATCACTTTCAGAAGCCCAAAGACTTAGAACTGCTAACTACAAACAATATTTAAAGGAAATGAAGGCTGGTCGTATCAGCCTCGAGGTATAATTCTTGCACATCTTGACAAAATAGAGATTTTGCGGTAATTTGTACTCAACTTCCTAACCTCATAGAGCCGGTAAGTTAATTATTAATTAACTTGAAAGGATCTATGGCAGGTTCAGCAAGAGCTACAACCCTAGCACAAGGGTTCTCCACTAGACTTCTCAAGGAAATGTATGATCGATCTCTAACTGACGTTATCGTCAATAGAGATTATCAAGGTGAAATCAACCAAGTTGGTTCTAAACTCAACATCTTGAATCTTGATCGTATTTCCGAGAAGGACTATACCGGAGCTAATCTAACAGCAGATAGCTTGTTAGAAAACAATGCAGTATTAACTATCGATCAATTGAAATCTTTCTACTGGAAAGAATTGACTATTGATAATTGGAAATCTTATATTAAAGATCCCCATTCTACAGTCGTTGCTCAAAAAGCAGACGAAAGAAACAAAAACATGGATGAGTTTGTTTTTGGTCTTTACGCTGATGTTGGGGCTGGTAATCGTGTAGGTACTGATTACACTACCGGTACTGTTACAGTTGATGTAACTACTGGTGCAGTAACCGGTTCTGGTACTACTTTTACTTCTTCTATGGTGGGCAGAGGCTTTAAAGCTACTGGTCATTCCGCATGGTATAGAGTTAAATCTTTTGCCAGTGCTACTTCCATTGTAATTGAAGACGACCTCGATGATGTCGATTCACAATATACTGGCGGTGCTATTGGAGCAGGTGCAGAATATACTATTGAAGCTACAAGTGCAGTGGAAATCACTACAACTAATTTATTGCAATACGTTGCAAATGTTAAACAAAAATTAGATGAAGCTGAAAAATATAGTAATAACGCAGTACCAGATCAAGGTAGATGGATGGTCGTTCCTCCAGAATTTGAAAATACTTTAGTTCGTGCAAGCGGTGTCGCTTTACACGTTCCTGAAGTTTATTCAGAACTCGTTAAAAAAGGTTTAATCACCGAATTATTAGGAATGAAGATCTTCAGATCTAACAGATTAACCGGAAACAACAGTGACGGTTATAGAATTTTAGCTGGTCATTCTAACTGGATGACTTTCGCTGAAAAAATGTTAGAAGCTACTATTGAAGAAGATTTAATTGGTAACTTCGGTTCAGCATACAAAGATCTCTTTGTATACGGTGCTAAAGTTGCAGATTCTCGCAGACACATGGCTGTCGAGTTATTCGCAACCTTTGCATAAATATTAGTAAGTAACTAATAACAAGAGCCTAGTGTTCTAGGGGTAAAACACTAGATACTAGGCTCAAGTTATAGAAAGAGCAAAATGGCATCTACAACATTTGAAGTCAAATCAGACTTGCCAGCTTTAACTCAAAAAGAGTTAGCTCGTGTTGAGGCTATCGATAGTGGTATTCGTACTACTACAGAAGCCGATCTTTTAACTGCTCTTGCACCTTATAGAACTAATAGAATACTTAGATATAGAACTTCAGGAAATAGCGTCAAAGCTTCTAGCTCTGATACTATCCTTGAAGCAGAAGGCAATACAGTTCCTAACGGATATACTGGTTTTGCTAAAGGGGCAACCTTTTACAAAATAAATGGTACTGGTACTGTCGTTTATATCAATACTGGATCGACTACCTCTTCCACATGGAGTAAGGTAAGTGAGGCTGGATCAGCTTCAGTTAGCCCAAGTCCTAGTGCTAGTGTCAGTTTAAGTCCAAGTGTTAGTGTCAGCTTGAGTCCTAGCTCTAGTGCCAGCCCAAGTGCTAGCCCAAGTGCAAGCCCAAGTGTTAGTGTAAGTGCAAGTCCTAGTAATAGCCCAAGTTTAAGCCGAAGTGTTAGCGAATCAGCTAGCCCAAGTTTAAGTGTAAGTTTAAGTCCTAGTGTCAGTGTTAGTGCTAGCCCAAGTTCTAGTGCTTCACCATCAGCCTCGGTAAGTCAGAGTCCTAGTGCCTCTGAATCACCAAGTGCAAGCCCTAGCTCCAGTGCGAGTTTAAGCCCAAGTGTGAGTGTGAGTGCAAGTCCTAGTGCAAGTACTAGCCCTAGTGCAAGTGCAAGTGCAAGTGTTAGCTTGAGTCCTAGTACAAGTGTAAGCTTAAGTCCTAGTGCAAGCTCTAGCCCAAGTGCAAGCCCTAGCTTAAGTCCTAGTGCAAGTCCTTCATTCCCTCCTGCATAGTCCTATTGACTAGAAGCGGTTGAATGGAATAAACTAAGGTTATGGATAAAGTAACCATCATTATTCCTTCAAGGAATGAAGAATATACAAGGCAAACAGTTGAAGACTTATTAGATAAAGCCACTGGTCAAATCGAGATTTATATCATCTTAGATGGCTGGTGGCTTAATCCTGGTCAATATAGTAAAGATTCCAGAGTAAATTACATTCATTATTCCAAAGCTAGAGGAATGAGGAACGCAATAAACTCTGGAGTTGCTTTATCTAGAGGTAAATATATCCTTAAAACTGATGCTCACTGTATGTTTGATAAAGGCTTTGATGAAAAACTCATTAAAGACCATAAAGATAATTGGGTAACAATCCCAAGAAGATACCCCCTAAACCCTAAGAAATGGGCGATTGAAGAAAGAAAAGACGCTAAATACCCTATTGATGTGATGAAATTAGATGAAAACCTACAAGGTAGACCAACTCTGGAGCGTAAAGATAACGCTATTATCCCAACTGAATCATTTCAAGGTAGTTGCTGGTTTATGACTAAAGACTGGTTTAATAAATTAGATCTAATGGATGAAGAGAGATTCGGCGGTTTTTGGCAAGAAGCTCAAGAAATAGCTATTAAATGTGGAAAACTAGGTGGAAAAGTCATGCGTAACACTAAAACATGGTATGCACACTTCCATAAAACTAAAGGTAGAGGCTATTCACTTAACGAAGATCAATTAAAAGTTAGAAAAGAAATAAGGAAACTCTATGATAACTGATCGTATAGAACTAGCTAAACACTTTAATAAACAGGGTTTTAAGTATGGAGCAGAAATCGGTACAGCAGACGGACGCTATGCCGAAATATTATGCAAAGAAATCCCAGGACTACAGCTTTATTGTGTAGATCCATATATGAAATATGAGGGTAACTGGCGAAGTAACGACTACCAACAAAAAGCTTATGAAAAAGCTATGGAAAGATTAAGTACCCATAATGCTAAGATTTTAAGAACTACCGGAGTAGAAGCTTCACTAAAAATCATGGATGAAGCTTTAGATTTTGTATTTATTGACGGGGATCATCATTTTGACAGCGTAATGACAGATATTATTCTCTGGTCAAAGAAAGTTAGACCTGGAGGAATTGTTTCCGGCCATGATATGTATCACTTCAAGACCGGTGGAGTATTTAAGGCGATTACAACGTATACACTAGCACACCAAATAGAGTTAAATATTATTCCAAGAGCAACTGGCGTTCATAAAGATGACCAAGCTCCTTGCTGGTGGTTTATAAAGAAATGAAAGATTTAACAGTTGTCTACTATACTAGCAATCATCTTGAGGAAACTAATCCTTTTTTCTTGAAAAATACTAAGAAACAATTAAAAAAAGCTATTGGCGATATTCCTTTAGTTGTAGTTAGTCATAAGCCTGTAAAGAAATTTAACAACGGTGAATATGAAAACATAGTTTTAGGTGATATTGGTAGATCACATCTTAATATCTACAGGCAGATGACAATCGGAGCTAAAAAAGCTAAAACTAAGTATGTTGCTATGGCTGAAGATGATATCCTTTATAGCGAATCTCATTTTAACTCTAGGCAGATAGAAAAAGATCTTCTAACCAAACCTAATACCTTTGTTTATGACATGAATAAAGTTAGTTTATTTACATGGACTAATCCTCCTATTTTCTCTTTTAGAAGTAAACGCAAAGTAGTTAATCAACTTCTATGTGAAAAAGATTATCTAGTTGATGCTATGCAAGAAAGATTTGAAAGAGTTGCTAAACACGTCAAAAACGGTGGCAAAGAAGAAGACCTATTAAAATTCTTTGGCGATCCTGGACGTTATGAAAAACAATTAAGAGTAACTGTTAGAAATACTTACGAAACTTACTCTCAAAGCCCCTCTATTGTCTTTTCTCATCCTCAAGCTTATGGCTTCCTTTCTCAAGGAACTAGAAAACGTCATGGCGATATTAAAATCGTTGAACTCGCTGAATGGGGTAAAGCTAGTGATATTATTAAATTATGGGGAGATAAACCAATAAAATGAAAAAAACAACTGCCTGGTGTGGTAGCCATATCCCAGTATTAGTTAAGCTTATAAGCCAAGCTGATAAACCTATCCTAGAACTTGGCGTTGGTTGGAGTTCTACTCCTTTATTACACTGGATGGCTCTTGAGAGAAATATCCCTGTTTTCTCCTATGAATCCGATGCTAACTGGTTTAAAAACTTTGAAGAATATAGAGGTAAAAATCATATTATCGAATGGGTAGAGAATTACGACTTTAATATTCAAGCTGATCTAAGCATTGTCTTTATAGATCATCGCCCGGCTTACAAGAGAAAATATAGTGCAGTTAAGTATAAAGATAGTGCAGATTACATTGTTCTACATGATAGCGAACAAGGTAAACCATACAGCTATCATAAAATTTACGATCAATTTAAGTATAAATATGAGTTTACTAAAGTTGGTAAACCCTATACGTTAGTATTAAGTAATAGGAAAGATCTGTCATGGCTAAAACACTTGGAAAACCAGAATCTAGCTCAGATGTAATTAATAAAGAACCTAAAGTCTTACTTATTGGGTATGGCTGGGTTGGTCAATACATGGGTAAATACTTTAAAACTGCTAATTATACCGATAGCACAGGTAATTTTAGAAGAGTATCAGATAATAAACCAGTAACTAGACACCAACATTATGATCTAGCTATTATTAGCGTTCCTACTCCAATGAACCCTAAAACAGGTCAATGTGATGTTTCTATTGTGGAAAAGTGTGTGGAAAACCATAAAGATATGGTGGATAACTTCTTAATTAAATCTACTGTAGAAATTGGTACAAGTGAAAGACTAGAAAAAGAACATGGAATACCAGTCTGTATGAGTCCTGAATATATCGGTGAAACTCTAGGTCATCCATTATTAGAGCCAAGAAGAGATGCCTTCCAGATTATAGGTGGAAATAAAGTAGCTCGTGAAGCAGTGGCTAGAATGTTTATGAAAGTTTTACACGCTGATGCCCCTATTTACTTAGTTAGCCATAAAGAAGCTGAAATTATTAAGTATTGTGAGAATATGTGGATAAGTAGAAGAGTAGATTTCTGGAATGATGTCTTTGAAGTAGCTCAAACTATGCACGCTAGCTTTTCTAATATTAGAGAGGGTTTAACCTTAGATCCTAGACTTAATAGGACTCATTCTAATGTTTACCCAAATAACCCCGGATGGTCTGGAAAGTGCCTGCCTAAAGATATGAACGCTCTTGCATATTTTATGCGTAAGATTGGACGCCCTTTATATCGATTAGAAAACTCTATTGAAGAAAATGTAGCCAGAAGAAAAGATGTTGAAAGCACTGTACAACTTATCCCAAAGAAGCCATTATGGAAAAGATAGATCTATCAATCCTTATTCCAGCTAGAAACGAAATGTTTCTTAAAAATACTGTAGAAAACATCCTAGAGAATATTAGAGGTAATACT
>JGI10211J34971_10003087_pt1 | contig 13405 bp, 12 predicted proteins | sample Etolagsediment_FD_34971 | JGI IMG/M metagenome (IMG submission 34971) | reverse complement strand
AAATAAGAGGCGATCCCCGCTGCTTCAGGATGATCCTTCTTGGCTAGAGGTAATTGCAGAGAACTCTGGAGGCGTGTAGAATCGATGAATCCGCGTGAATAAGCCACGTTTAGCACCAGATCCCGTCGTTGAAGGGCACGTTCTGGATGGCTGATGGGAGAGTAAGGGGCGGGAGCTGGCAGAATTCCCACCAGGATAGCACATTCATCCAGCGTTAATTCGGACACCGATTTTCCAAAGTAATGTTTTGCAGCAGCCTGCGCACCATATGTACCATGCCCGAAATAGACAGAATTCAGGTACAGTTCCATGATCTCAGATTTTGTGTAAGTGCGTTCGATTTGGATGGCCGTCAGGAATTCGCGCAATTTGCGATTGATGGTTTTCCTGAACCCGATTGTATTATACATATTCCGGGCCAGTTGCTGAGTGAGGGTGCTTGCCCCCTGTTTTGTACTCATGGTAAGAATATCCACCATGAGTGCCCGCATAATGCCCCTGATGCTGATGCCGGAGTGCTGGAAAAAGCGCGTGTCCTCCATTGAAATAAGCAGATTGAGCAGATCCTTCGGCACCTCACCGATGCGTACAATCTCGCGTTTATGAATATACAGCTCGTGGATTAACTCACCGTCAGCAGATACAATTTTAGATACTGAATCAGGATTAAATCGCTGGAGTTCGCTTAACGAAGGGAGATCACCGGCCAGAATAATAAGGTAGATGATGACACACAGAGCTCCGGCGAACAGCAATAAGAAGGAGTTGATTAAGGCTTGTCGCCAGGTCGTGCGTGCTGGAGATTTCTTTTTTTTCTTCAAAACTCGACCATCAGTTTACCTGCAATAATACTCCCTTTATGACGCGATGCAATCCATCTTTCTTGCCCCATCGAAGAAAAATGCCCATAACTCCCTGGACATCCGCAGAAATCTCAAAAGACAAAGCGCAGAAGTCTTTTTAAAATCGGTGGAGAGTATAAGCTCAAACTGATAATCTAACCTGTATTATTTACTATACTTTGTGATGAGATGATACAGATGGTTGATTATTCAAGGCATACGTAGAAAAATGAGCGAAGTTGTATTGCTTGAACATTGAGAACATTTTTCGAGTAAAACGCAGCAGAATTAACCAGATCCATCTTCGCAATAAATTTCTCGTGGCTAATGCAGGCTAATTAACCGCCATGTTGTTTTTTAGACTCGCGACTGGGATTCGGGGGCAGATTCAGAACTTCCTTGTGGAAATAATCGGCAATATGTTTCAATAGAGTTCTTTGATGAATCACACCGACAGGTTGCCGGTTTTCATCGATCAAGGGTACGGTACGAAACCCACCGTCAACCATGAGATTCAAGGCATAGGCTATCGGGTCATCAAGATGGAGAATCTGGGGGTCTGGGGTCATGAAATCACGGACAATTTCCCGGTCGAAATCCAAACGGCGACCAGCCACCTTATCAAGCAGATCCCGCTCGGTAAATATGCCGGTCAGGCGATCATTTTTTACCAGCAATACGCTGGGTTGATGGGCATCATGCAAGCAATTCACCACCTCTTGAAGGGTGGCGGTTTCAGGCATGATCTGATGTCGTTTTGAGGCAAATTCACGAATCGGATCTGATAGATCAATGGATCGCACCAGACCGATAGTACCCTTCACCTCCTGCTCATCCATTATTTTTATTTCGTCATCGATGGGGTCAAACATTTTACCTCCTGATGGATTATAGCTAAAATCGATTGGCATGTTGCGGACAGGCACCGCTGTCATCCTGTCCGAGAGATTTTTAGTGTTGTCTTCTAAGCATTCCTGATGGGAAATCTACAGCGGTATCAGGACTGCGATGTTGTTTATACTTTCCAGGTATTTCCGTCGTGGAACAACCGATGCAAATTTCCTTTGCCCATGATCTTCTGCCGCGCATCAATCTGCTCTTTTAACATAACTTCATAGGCAGGTTTATCTTCGCGATACAGGACGCCTATGGGTGTAGGGAATTCGTCACCATAGGTGAGTTCGCTGAGTAGAAGCGCCTGGACCTTGTTGCGTTCATCGTGGATAAGGATGTCACTGATACCATAGCGGTTTCCGATAGTGACGACCTCCAGCCTGGAACCGTTCAGGTGCAAGCCTTTATTGCGCTCTTTGCCAAACAGCATGGGATGCCCATGTTCCAGAACCAACATGGCTTCTTCGCGTTTTTCTTTGTCGGTGAGATGCGCAAAAGCGCCATCATTAAAGATGACACAGTTCTGGTAAATCTCCAGAAAACTGGTACCCTCATGTTCATGAGCCCGTTTCAGCAACTCGCGTAAATGCACCTGATCCCGATCTACCCCGCGAGCGACGAAAGTCCCTTCAGCCCCCAGTGCTAACTGCAGAGGGTTGAAAGGATAATCTACTGAGCCGGTGGGAGTGGACTTGGAGATTTTCCCCAACTCGGACGTGGGAGAATACTGGCCCTTGGTCAGTCCATAAATACGATTGTTAAACAGCAATACATTGAGGTTCAGATTCCGTCGCAACAGATGGATCATGTGATTTCCACCAATTGCAAGCCCGTCACCATCACCCGTAATCACCCACACTGATAAGTCCGGATTCGCGATTTTCGCGCCTGAAGCCAATGCCGTGGCTCGACCATGTATTGAATGAAAGCCGTAAGTATTCATGTAATAGGGAAAACGACTGGAGCAGCCAATTCCGGATATAATCAGGAAATTCTCCTTGGGTACACCTAATTCGGGAAACACTTTCTGAACCTGAGACAGAATGGCATAGTCTCCACAGCCTGGGCACCAGCGTACGTCCTGACCTGATATGAAATCTTTTTTGGTCAGGTTTTGAGTTGGAATGACATCATTCATGTTATTTCCCCTCCAGCATTTCATCGATCTTTGCGGTTATTTCACCCGTTGAGAAGGGACGGCCCATCACTTTGTGCAATCCTTCAGTTTTGACCAGGTATGTTCCCTGCAGAATGAACTGCAACTGCCCCATATTCAGTTCGGCCACCAGAATCTGATCGAATGCATTCAGCACATCACCCAGGTTTTTGGGGAAGGGGTTTAAATGACGAAGGTGGAGATGAGCCACCGACTGCCCTTTTTTCCGACCTCGTTCGACTGCAGACCGTAATGCACCAAATGTGCCCCCCCAGCCGACTACAAGGAGATTTCCTGAATTGGATCCATATGCTTCTGCCAAGGGAATCTTTTCAGCGACAATATCCACTTTTTTCTGCCGTAGTTCGGTCATCTTCTGGTGATTTTCAGGTTCGTAGTTTACATTTCCCCTGCCGTCGGCTTTTTCAAGACCTCCCACACGATGTTCCAGTCCTGGAGTACCAGGAATTGCCCATGGTCTGGCCAGTGTTTCAGGATCATGTCTGAAAGGTTCAAAATCCTCAACGGTGGTGGTTTTCCTGGTCTTGATTACGGGAAGAGCATCCACATCGGGCAGCAACCAGGGCTCCGAGCCGTTACCCAGATAACCGTCGGTAAGCAGAATGACAGGAATCATATGCTCAAGCGCGATTTTACAGGCCTCAAAGGCAGTGTTAAAACAGTCCCCAGGAGTACTGGCAGCTAACACAACGATCGGGGTTTCACCATTCCGTCCATAGATGCTTTGGAAAAGATCAGATTGTTCGGTTTTGGTTGGAATCCCCGTTGATGGTCCGGCACGCTGAACATTAATCACCACAATGGGCAGTTCTGTAGACACCGCCAAACCAAGGGCTTCGGTTTTTAAAGCCATTCCCGGACCGCTGGTAGCGGTTACTGCCAGATCTCCGGCAAACGCGGCACCAATGGTGCTGACAACACCGGCAATCTCATCTTCGGCCTGAAACGTTTTTACCCCGAAATGCTTGTAGGCGGCCAGATAGTGCAAAATATCACTGGCCGGGGTGATAGGATAGCCCCCGTAATACAGATCCAAACCTGATTTAACAGCAGCAGCCAATAAGCCAAAGCTGATGGCCTGATTACCCATTACGTTGCGATATACGCCTTTCGCAAGTTTGGCCCGGTCAACCCGGTAGTGGGTTTTCACCGCTCGAACGGTGCTGCCATAATAGTAACCGGCTTTCAATGCGCGAGAGTTGGCCTGGATGATTTCAGGCCGCTTGGCGAATTTAGATTCCAGAAATCGAATTGTGGAATCAGGAGTGCGATCATATAGATAGTATAGAAATCCCAGCGCGAACATATTGGTGCTGCGAGTTACTATCTTGGGCGGCAAATTCAAATCCTTGACAGAATTCTGAACCAGCTTGGACATATCCTCGGCGACGACGCGGTAACCTTTGAGTGTATCATCCTCGAGGGGATTGGATTCCCAATCGGCAAGTTTCAAATTACGTGCATTGAAATTGGCCTTGTTGATCAGTACGATGCCATTATCCTTTAAATCTTTCAGATGCACTTTGAGAGCAGCCGGATTCATGGCTACAAGAACATCCAGATCGTCACCGGGTGTATGAATATCGTATTTACTGAACTGGATCTGGTAAGAACTGACCCCCGCCAGAGATCCGGCCGGAGCGCGGATTTCTGAGGGGTAGTCGGGAAAAGTGGCCAGATCATTGCCCACCAGTGCGGTGTTGTTGGTAAACTCTGTACCGGTAAGCTGCATACCGTCACCAGAATCTCCGGCGAACCGTATGGTGACTATATCCAGCTCTTCCAACTGTTCCTGTAGCGCTTTATCATCGCTTTCCATTGCAGTTCGGACCATCCTTTCTTATCAACTTAACATTTTTGAGTTAAAAACCACGGACAATATTACCCAGTTCCGGGTAAAGTGAACAAAAACTATCACTCAATAATAGCAGAATTAAAATAGAAATAACTTTTTGTACGGGTTACACTTAGTATAATCCTCCTTGTCATATTCAGACCTGATAATCTTCTTTGAGATGCAAAGAAAACCGGACACTCTCCCATTACATCTGCAACAGCCATCATACCAGGTCAATCATTGCTTTCAGCACACTGCCATCTGTGCGCAGGATCTCACAGTTTACGAGGGTAAGCTTGCCCTTGAATTCAAATAGGATGTCCTGCGGCAGTAATGATTTTTCTGCGTTGATCAGGGTAATACACTGTCTTCGTTGATTGATTTTAACACCTTCAGGCTGTGAATTTTTCAAGAGCTCAAAATGACCCGAACCATTCAACGTGATGGCTTCAATATCATAACCTCCCCGTATGGACACCCATCCCTTGTGGATTCTCACCAGAGGTTGAGAGCGGTGTTGACGACGACGAAGATCTTCATGCAAGTCCGTGTCAGGACTGGACTCAACGGGTAATTCGGGTTTGATGATTAACTCTTTTAAAAAATCTGTCGATGTAACGGTGTTGACGCCCCGACGACGAAGCTGCCCGGTGATATCCGCGGCATCGGAACTTACAACCGCCAGGGAGCCTTTTTCAGAGTGCTGTTCCACAAGCTCCAGAATTACTGTATCTGCTTCGACAGAAATGGGTGAAAAAATGACCTCCACTCCCTGGTCAAAATATCGGTGGTTTCTTAAATGGCCGGGTGCGTGGGTACCATCAAAAATGACAAGAATATGAGGGGGGCGCGCGTGGGTCCGTCGATAGTCACCAAGTTTCAGCAGAAGCTGATCCCGGGCATACTCCAGATTAGCGGCCAGTAAGGGTTTCAAATCAGATATAGCATGCAAAAGATTATAGCCGTCGATAATGATTAACTGCGGTTTGAGCATTGGTTGGGTAACAGTGGATGATGTGTGAGATTGATTAGTTTGAACTGATCCGATCAAAAATATAAGCGCCATCTGTAGCACCCCAGACTTGCTCTCCAGAGCTATTGTATCCGCGATCCCAGCTGGTGATCTGGTCTGCGGTGACGGTCACTTCACTGGTGGCAAATTCAGCGTCACCCAGGGTGCTGCTGCATTCTGATCCAAAAGTTGATCCGGAAAAATGCCCGGCACTGGTTCGTTTCAGAAAAACCGCGCAACCATTTCGCAGAATCAGCGAATCGGGGGTTAGAGCAGCCAGGGGAGCTGGCTCCCGCCACTTCCCGGCAAATCGCAGAGGATCGGGGAAGGTGAACACTGCACTGCTGAAAACTCCGTCGGATTCCTGTTTGAGCTGATAGACGCGCTGTCGATAAGGGCGGTCGACGTGACTGGCCACGGCTTGTTCAACATACAACCATACGCCATCTTTGTGATCCGGCCAAATGCGATGCATTTCCAACCGAATGTCGAAATAAGTGGAATCCGCAGTTGCTTGTTTCTGGCTGGAAAAGGAGCCGGTCATCCATCTTGCCAATTCATCAAAATCAGAATGCCCACAACAAGCTGAAACCAGCAATCCCAGCAGAAAAAGGATTAGAAATCCAGTCAGTGTTTTAAAGCGCATTATTTCCTCAATGAAGATATGTGTCCGGGGTTCGTTTCCAGAAACTGCATGTCTCTAGCTCAGGAATTTCCTGCGAACCTGATGTTCAAAATTATGGGGGATTATTGACGCAAGGGAAAGGAAATCAGCACCGGAAACATTTCAACCTTATTTTTCCCCATTCTATCAAATCGGTTAACCGCGCCCGGCGGTGGATGCGGTGGGATCTTTCGTCTATTGATCATTTCCGACTTATTAAGTCGTATTAAGTCTTGCTCGACGTCTTACACTCCCCGTAATTTTTCGCAATGAATTTCGTTCAGGAAACATCATGCTGAAACTCACCAAGAAAGTAGAATACGCGCTCATTGCCCTGAGGCATATGCACCAGAAAGGTCTGGAATGCATCAGCAGTGCCAAGGAAATCGCCGAGGAGTACAAGGTTCCCTACGAGATCCTGGCCAAAACGCTGCAGCAACTGGCTCGAAATCAAGTGGTCAATGCCATTCAAGGGCCTAAAGGTGGCTATAAAATCAATCCGGGAATTGATCAAATGAATCTGGTCCAATTCATTGAGATGATGGAAGGTCCCACTGGCTTGGTAGACTGTCAGATCAAGGATGACTGCCTCCGTTTTGACACCTGCAATATTCGCATACCCATCGCCAATATCAACCGCAATGTGCGTCGGCTGCTGCAGAATATTTCACTCGCTGACATTCTGATCCAAGAATCAATCAGCTGCAATGATCCAGAATGATCGCATTGAGGAATACATGACGGATAACAAGAAAACCATTGAAAATCTGACCCGCCAGGAATATAAATACGGTTTTGTCACTGACATTGAACAGGATCAACTTCCTCCGGGGCTGAATGAAGATGTTATCCAGAATATTTCCCAGCGCAAGGGAGAGCCGGAATGGCTGCTTGACTGGCGTCTGAAATCCTATCATCAATGGTTGAAGATGAAGGAACCCGATTGGGCAAAGGTTCAATACGAGCGAATAGATTATCAGGCCATCAGTTATTTTTCCGCTCCCAAAAAGAAGAAACTTCAAAGTCTGGACGAAGTGGATCCAGAGTTACTCCGCACCTACAACAAGTTGGGAATTCCCCTGGAAGAACAGAAGATACTGGCCGGTGTTGCGGTGGACGCGGTGTTCGACAGTGTATCTGTAGCCACTACTTTTAAAGCCGAACTGGCCCGGTATGATATTATTTTCTGTTCATTTTCTGAAGCCGTTAAAAATCATCCAGACCTGGTTCGACAATATCTGGGAAGTGTGGTTCCTCCGGCAGATAATTTTTTCTCGGCACTTAATTCCGCTGTATTTAGTGATGGAAGTTTTGTCTACATTCCAAAAGGTGTGCGCTGTCCGATGGAACTCTCCACCTATTTCCGGATCAATGCCGCTAATACGGGTCAGTTTGAACGCACTCTGATCGTGGCAGATGAAGGATCTGTTGTCAGTTATCTTGAAGGTTGCACTGCACCCATGCGCGACGAGAACCAATTGCACGCTGCAGTGGTGGAACTGGTTGCTTTGGAAGAAGCTGAGATAAAGTATTCAACCGTTCAAAACTGGTATCCTGGTGATGAGCAGGGGCGCGGTGGAATTTACAATTTTGTCACCAAGCGCGGCGCCTGCCGCGGAAACCGATCGAAAATATCCTGGACCCAAGTGGAAACTGGATCCGCCGTCACCTGGAAGTATCCAAGTTGTATTTTGCAGGGGGATCACTCAGTCGGTGAATTTTATTCCGTTGCCCTGACCAACAATTACCAACAGGCTGACACGGGCACCAAGATGATCCACCTGGGGCGAAATACCCGCAGTACAATCATTTCCAAGGGTATCAGTGCCGGTCACGGTCAAAACACCTATCGCGGTGAAGTGAAGATCATGAAAAGTGCTGAAAATGCCCGTAATTTTTCCCAGTGTGATTCCATCCTGATCGGAGATAAATGCGGCGCTCATACCTTCCCATATATTGACGTTCGTAATATGACAGCTCAGATGGAGCACGAAGCCACCACATCCAATATTGGAGAGGACCAGCTGTTCTACTGCAATCAGCGCGGTATTGCTACCGAGGACGCCGTTTCCATGATTGTGAACGGATTCTGTCGGGAAATCTTCAGGGAACTGCCCATGGAGTTTGCCGTAGAGGCGCAGAAATTGATGGAAGTCAGCTTGGAAGGCAGTGTGGGGTAATGTTACCAAACAATAATTCGTGACAGAGGGCTGACAGGGGTATCTGAAATAACCAAACAGAAGTTGATCAAGGTACGAATTCCCATTTCTTATTTTTGTTTTACCCGTTTTCTGATTTCTGATTTCCAATACAAGCAACCCAACAACATTTAAAACCAGATGATAACCAGAATATGACCAGTACACCATTAATTGATGTCCACAATCTGCATGTGGAAGTGGAGGGTAAGGAAATCCTGAAAGGGATTAATCTTACTGTCAAACCCGGAGAATTGCATGCGGTTATGGGACCTAACGGATCAGGCAAGAGTACTTTTGCCAACACCATCAGCGGCCATGAGAAATACCGTATTACAGGTGGCACTATCCATTATCGCGGTCAGGATCTGGCCGAATGGAGTCCGGAAAGACGAGCCTGCGAAGGGATATTTCAATCGTTTCAATATCCGGTGGTGATCCCGGGAGTAAACAATATTTATTTTCTTAAAACGGCTCTCAACGCCATTCGTCGGTATCGCGAAGAGGAAGAAGTGGATGCCATGGATTTTATGCAGTTGATTCGGGAGAAACTTAAAACTGTCAAACTGGACGAAAGTTTTATTCATCGGCCGGTGAATGAAGGATTTTCCGGTGGTGAAAAGAAACGTAACGAAATTTTACAGATGGTCACTCTGGAACCAACCCTGTCTGTCCTGGATGAGACTGATTCCGGGCTGGATATCGACGCTTTGAAAATCGTGGCAGAGGGGGTTAATCAGTATCGCAATCCAGAGCGGTCTTTTGTGGTGATCACTCATTATCAGCGGCTGCTGAATTATCTTGAACCCGATTATGTTCATGTGTTGAAAGACGGCCGTATCGTGACTTCCGGAGGCAGGGAGTTGTCCGATAAACTGGAGCTGGAGGGATACACCTGGCTTGAGAATAACGAATGAATTCCGACTGGAATGATATCCACCTGCCCAAAATTCGATCCTAAAATACCAGGCAACTGATGACAGCAGATTTTTTAACTGAACCCGCAATCCATCAAGAACATCCTGATTTCATCCAGAAACTGCGTTCACAGGGCCTACATGCCTTCAAGAAATATGGTTTCCCCACTTCCCGTCAGGAGGATTGGCGTTTCACTCCCCTGGAAACATTACTTGAAACTCAGTTCATTCCATCTGCTTCCGGCGCGATCGATCTGGATATTCCCGAAGATTTTCTGTTGTCAGATGTCTATCGGATTACGCTGGTGGACGGTGAATTGTCACCTGAACTATCGGATCTGCCAGAATTACCGGAACAACTTGTTCTGTGCACGCTGTCTGACGCCTTCACAGATCATTCTGAACTCATTCAAAAATATCTCCATCAACTGATTTCCCCTGCTGAAAATGGTTTTACCGCTTTAAATGCGGCTCATCTCGGTGCAGGATTGCTGATTTTTCTGCCAGCCGGATTGATATTGGACAAGCCCCTACATATCCTTCATCTGGATGGTAAAGGGCAAGAGAATACCGCCGTGCATCTGCACCATCTGCTAATCCTGGAAGATAATGCATCAGCCACAGTACTCATGCATCATCTTGGAACTTCCAGTCAGGTTCATTTCACCAATGTACTGACCGAAATATCAGCGGCCCGGGAAAGTCGATTATCTATTTGCAAAATCCAGGATAGTACCGATGCTGATTATCATATCTCCCACACGGCCCTTCATCAGGCCGAAGACAGTGAAATTCAGGTCTTTTCCGTGGATATAGGGGCTCGGATTGTCCGCAATGATATCCGGATGCACCTGAATGGAAAGGGAAGTTCAGGTTCAATATCAGGCGTTTTTGTGGGTCGGGATCGACAGATTATGGATCAACATACCCACATTCATCACAACTCCCCCAATGGAACCAGCCGCGAATTGTACAAGGGGATCCTCACCGATCATGCCCGTGGTGTATTTAACGGATTAATTTATGTGGCGCCAGATGCTCAGCAGACGGATTCAGAACAAACCAACCGCAATTTGTTGCTGGCGGAGACGGCGCGTATGAACAGCAATCCACAATTGGAAATCCATGCGGATGACGTACGCTGTTCTCATGGCTCTTCCACCGGTCAGCTTGACGAAGACGCATTATTTTATTTACAATCCCGCGGTATAGACCGCAAGCGGGCACTGGCGTTGATGATTGAAGGGTTTGCCGGTGAGGTACTCAACGACTTACCATGTTCATCATTACAGGCTAAGATGTTCAGCCATATTACGGACCGTTTGGCCTTGGCCAAAATTTGAGAAAGAATTTTATCAATGGATGAATTTCGCGAATTATACCAACAGCTGATTCTGGATCATAATCAGAATCCACGCAATTTTAAAGAACTGCAACAGGCCACACATAGCTGTGATGGACACAATCCCCTCTGTGGTGATGAAGTAACCATATACCTGCAAGTGACCGACGATGTGATCAAAGATATCAGTTTCACCGGTTCAGGATGCGCCATATCAAAGGCCTCCACTTCAATAATGACCACTATTCTGAAGGGAAAAACAGTGGTTGAAGCCCGGGATATATTTGACCAATTTCACCGCATGGTCACCAAGGGGGAACCCATCAGTGGAGAAGTGGGCAAACTGGTGGTTCTGGCTGGCGTACATAAATTCCCTTCTCGTGTAAAATGCGCCATGTTGGGCTGGCATACTGCTATGGCGTCATTAAAGGAAACCAACTCCGATAAATCTGTTTCAACTGAGTAATCATGGAAAATCAGGACCATCTAATTCGCCTGTCCCGGGATGCTAAGGCGCAGCTGATCCCCACCGGAGATCCAGTGATACTGCAAAAGGGTCAATTGGTGAAAATAACCCAGGCACTGGGTGGCAGCTACACATTGTTTATTAACGGCAATCTGGTCAAATTGGCTGGAGAAGATGCCGACGCCATTGGACATGAACCCAAACGGCCACCTGTGGTCAAAGACAGTGGTGAACACACCGAAGTGAATGAGTCTGATATCTGGGATCGCCTGAAGATGGTTTTCGATCCAGAGATCCCCGTCAATATTGTGGATCTTGGTCTGGTCTACGAGCTTGTATTAACCCCCTCTGATGATGGCGGGACCGACGTGGTGATCAAGATGACCCTGACAGCACCGGGATGTGGCATGGGACCTTCCATCGCCGCAGATGCAGAGTACAAGGTGAATCAGATCCCTGGGGTAAAAAGTGTTCACGTGGAACTGGTCTGGGAACCGCTGTGGCACCGGGATATGATGTCGGATGAAGCCAAGCTCCAGTTGGGTATGCTTTGAGACAAGTTATGTCATTTGATCCACACAATATTCGCAATGATTTCCCCATACTGCAAGCCGGGCAGGACAAACCTCTGGTGTATCTTGATAATGCTGCCACTACTCTGAAACCCCAGCCGGTTATTAATGCGGTGACTGAGTACTACAGTCATTTCAGTGCCAATGTGCACCGCGGTGTTTATGACATCGGTGAAAAAGCAACAGCCGCATATGAAGGCGCGCGGGAGAAAATGCGCCAGTTCATCAATGCCCCTTCGATTCGGAACATAATATTTACCCAGGGAACCACAGAAAGTATCAATCTTGTGGCCTATAGTTGGGCACGCCGGAACCTGAAACAGGGGGATGTGATCTTGATCACCGAGATGGAACATCATTCCAATCTGGTACCCTGGCAATTGGTTGCCCGGGATACAGGCGCAGTGCTGCGCTATCTGCCCCTGCTGGCTGATGGCACACTTGACATCAGTGAACCGGATCAGTATTTCACTTCAAACCTCAAGCTCCTGGCAGTAACCCATCAATCCAATGTGCTGGGTACGGTAAATCCACTGTCAAATCTCATTGAGATGGCCCATTCCGCAGGCGCATTGGTCCTGGTGGACGCGGCCCAGAGTATCCCTCACTTTCCAGTAGACGTCACCCTTCTGAACTGTGATTTTCTGATGTTCTCCGGTCACAAGATGATTGGTCCAACGGGGGTGGGGGTCCTCTACGGCCGGGAAGATTTACTGGATCAAATGGATCCATTTATCTCAGGTGGCGAGATGATTACCACCGTCAATATGGCCGAAGCCCAATGGAACGAATTGCCCTGGAAATTTGAAGCCGGAACACCCAATATCGCCCAGGTCATCGGACTGGGGGCTGCAGTGGACTACCTGAATAAACTGGGGTTGGATGCCATCCACAAATATGAGCTGGATCTCACCCAATATACCCTGGAGCAACTAACCCAGGTGGAAGGCCTGCAGGTGCTGGGACCACGGCAGAATCGGGGACCTGTTTTCAGTTTCTCGCTCAAAGATATTCATCCCCATGATGTGGCTCAGCTGCTGAACGAATTTGGCGTGGCCGTTCGGGCCGGACATCACTGTGCAGAACCCATCTCCCGATATTATCACCTACCTGCCACAACCCGAGCCAGTTTGTATTTTTATAACACCAGAGCAGAAATCGATCTGCTGGTAGATGGGCTTAACAAGGTGCTGGCTTTCTGGAAAGGGGAAGTGAGTTAGCGGCTCTTAAAGAGTTGATGAATATGCAATTGGTATGAACCCCAGGGCAAGCCCCGGGGAATCCAACCGTGTCCGCTTGCCTGCCCGGCTGGACTTTGTGGGCTCGCGCCGGTCTGACGGGTCCGCCCGCTGGCGGATTGAACCTGCCCTCATCAGCCCTTCGTTCTCCCTAACCCGCATATTTCATGAGTATTTTATTCCGATGACGGATCTGGTCGATTCTGCGTTGTTATACTTGAAGAAAAGTCTCTATGTACCGTCTGG
>JGI10211J34971_10003086_pt1 | contig 13406 bp, 13 predicted proteins | sample Etolagsediment_FD_34971 | JGI IMG/M metagenome (IMG submission 34971) | reverse complement strand
GAGCCATCAGAACCGGTACGTTGTATCCGCAGGATTGTTATATAAATCCGGAATCAAAAATTTAAAAATGCTTAATGAAGTTTCTTATGAAGTGAAGCCACACTACTACTGTTTTGAAGGGAATAGACCAAAGCTGTCCACCAGCGAGGCATATGCGCTATTCGCATTGGAGAGCCAAAAACCCTAAAGGCAAAGGCATTAAACTGGTGGATGCGCCGGCAGCGTAGGCTGATTTCCATGGACTATTTCCCATCCAAAACCTCTCGAACCGACCTCGCCAGATTATTCCCCCCGATGGGTTTTTCAATGTACTTCCGTTGAGAGGTTCCGTTTTCCTTGCTCAACTCGACAATTTTGTCGAGCATTTCCCTCCTTTGTCGAGTTTTCAATTTGCCATTTTTATATTAACCCATTGATATGAATATGAAATCATTTTTGGCACGGTGTTTGCTTTTGCAAGGGACAGGACCGTCGATAAAATTAGGCGAAATATAAAAAAGTTCAATCTCAAAAAAGGAGGATTTATTTCATGAAAAAATTTATGACAAGCAGCATTATGGTGTTAATATTAANTTTTATGAGNGCTGGTTTTACTCTTGCTGGAAATGGCAATGGTGGCGGTGCTGGAAATGGCANTCANGGAAGTCAGATGGGGTTAGCCTCNGTTATTTCAGGGTTGCCCTATGAGGAACCGATTTCTGCTGAAATCGACGGGCTCCTTCAGATGCGCGAGGAGGAAAAATTAGCACGGGACGTTTACTACACCCTTCATGAAAAATGGGGATTAAGGATTTTCGATAATATTGCCCAATCCGAGCAGCAGCACATGACAGCGGTCAAGCTTCTCCTGGATAAATATGGTTTGACCGATCCCGTGGTGGACTCCTCGGTGGGGATATTCTCTTCGAAAGAAATGGGGGCTTTATACGTGCAACTGACGGAACAGGGAAGTCTGTCTCTTGTGGATGCGCTTACTGTAGGTGCCACAATCGAGGACCTCGATATTGCCGATCTATATGAATTATTGGAAGAAACCGATAATTTGGACATCAGAACCGTCTATCAAAATCTGGCTAAAGGATCAAGGAATCATTTGAGGGCCTTTGTTTATCAACTCTCCATCTATGACGCCTCTTATTCGGCTCAATATCTGGCCCAGGAACAGATTGATGAAATCCTGAGTTCTGAGATGGAACGGGGCATGGTTGACGCAGATGGAAATTCCTTGATGCCGGATGGCGTAAATAAAGCAAAAGGTAAAATTTCAAATTAGTGGTGCCGATACGGCTTTTTTGCTCTCACTGTTCAAAAAACATCTCTCAGGGATGACATGTTACATATCACGAGATCGGCCAGAAAAATGGTTCGGGAGATTGTGGATCAGGAAAAGACCCTTTCCCCCATCCGTATCATGATGGCAGGCGGTTGCATCGGTCCCCGGTTGGGCATGCTGTTCGATTCGGCCCGGCCGGACGATCACGTCTATGAAATGGAAGGAATTCAGTACGTGATTGGCAAGGACCTGCTGTTTCAGTTTCAGCCCATTACCGTGCATTACACAACCGATTCGTCGGGAGGAAGGTTCAGTATCACATCACCTCGATATGATGCCGATCCATAATCGTCCTTTTTTTCGGCCCGCCCCGCCACGAAACGGGCGGGCTTTTTCCAATAGCAAAAAAGCCAACCGACCAAAAATCATCAACATGCCTTGTCATTCCTGTTGGACCTGATATAATTCAAAGCCGCACACCCAAAGTTAAAAAATTTTGCGTTTTTGCGTGAAATTTTGTTTTTAATTCATCCTGTTTGAGGCGCGGCATTTTTTTGTTGAGGAGGAATAAAACCCATGTTCCCGGAACTCACCCGCCATACGCGCGTGCTGGAAATTGTCGGCGATACCATCCGTGTGAAAGCCCAAGGGGCCGCTTTCGGCGATCTGGCCATTGTTGAAAATGTGGATGGTGAAACCGGACAGGCCAAGGTGGTCGCCCTGGATCGTGATATCGTCAGCCTGCAGGTATTTGCAGGGGGTAAGGGTCTTTCTACGAATGCCGTGGTGCGATTCTTAGGGCATCCCCCCGACGTGATTTACTCCGAAAATATTCTGGGGCGGATTTTCCGGGGGTCGGGAGAACCGTTCGATGACGGCCCTGATTTGTCATCGGATGCAAGAATCGAGATGGCGGGTCCCACGGTAAACCCCATGATGCGGGTGGTTCCGGACAAAATGATTCAGACGGAAGTTCCCATGATCGACCTGTTCAACTGCCTGGTGGAAAGCCAGAAAATCCCGATCTTTTCCGTTGCCGGGGAGCCCTATAATGATCTTCTGGCACGCATCGGTTTTCAGGCCGATGCCGATATCCTGGTGTTCGGGGGCCTGGGGCTCATCTTTGACGATTACCACTTCTTTAAGACGGCCTTTGAATCCCATGGCGTGTTTCACCGAACGGTCATGTATGTGAATCTGGCTTCCGACCCCATTGTGGAAAGACTCTCTATCCCCGATATGGCCCTGGCAGTCGCGGAAAAATTCGCCGTTGAAGAGGGAAAACGGGTGCTGGTCCTCATGACCGATATGACCGCCTATGCCGATGCCATGAAAGAAATCGGCATATCCCTGGAGCGCATCCCGGCGGCAAGGGGGTACATGGGGGATTTGTACACCCAGCTGGCCATGCGGTATGAAAAAGCATGCGATTTCAAGGGTGCGGGCTCAGTGACCATCCTCACGGTGACCACCATGCCCGGAAATGATGTGACCCATCCGGTGCCGGATAATACAGGCTACATTACCGAAGGTCAGTTCTATCTTCACGATGGCTATATCGATCCGTTTGGCTCCCTTTCACGGCTGAAACAGAAAGTGATCGGCAAGGCCACCCGCGAGGACCACGGCCAGATCATGAACACCATGATCCGCTTTTATGCCGAGGCCCTTGAAGCCGAAAAGAAAAAGGCCATGGCCTTTGAACTCTCCTCCTTTGATGAAAAACTCATCAAATTCGGCCAGCTTTTTCGCGATCGATTCATGGACATAAAGGTTTCCATGCCTGTCAAAGAAGCGCTGGATCGCTGCTGGGAGACATTGGCGGAATGTTTTGACCCCGGCGAACTCCTGATGAAACAGGACCTCATTGACAAATATTTTCCCGGTGAAAGTGTTTAATTCATGGCCAAGCTGGCATTGAGCAAAACCGAACTTCAAAAGCAACGTGAAAACATGCGCCTTTATAAGCGGGTGTTGCCCTCCCTGGAGCTCAAACGGATGCAGCTGACCGCTGAACTAAAGCGTGCCAGAGGGCAACTTCAGGAAGCCATGGAAGATGAAGACATGCTCAAAGAAAAGGTCGGCCGGCAGCTGCCCATGCTGGCCGATGAGGAACTGGATCTCTTTGGGCTGGTTGATGTGGAATCCATTGATATGGGCGAAGAAAACATGGTGGGCGTCAGACTTCCCACCTTTGTGGAGGTCCGATTCAAGGTCGCTGACTATTCGATGCTTGCCAGGCCCCATTGGACGGATGTGCTGGTGAAACGGATCCAGAAAATGGTGTCACGGAAAGTCCTGGTTCAGGTCATGACCGAACGGGTCCGTCTTCTGGAAAGGTCGGTGCGCAAAATCACACAGCGAACCAACCTGTTTGAAAAAATCCTTATTCCCGAAGCCAGGCGGAATATCCGGAAAATACAGATCTATCTGGCGGATGCGGAACGGGCCGCCGTTATACGATCCAAGATTACCAAACGTATTCGGCAAAAACAGTCTCAGGTCTTCCTAGGAGCTTTGCAGTGACCATTGTTGCACTTGAAAAAGTAACCTTTTGCGGCCATGTGGATGACCGTCGGCAAATCCTGACCGATCTTCAGGAATTGGGTTGTCTGCACCTGATTGCCATTAACCCTGAAAAGGAATTCGGTGGTACTTCAGGGCCTTCTTCACGGGCGCGTGAAGCCTTGCGATTTCTCAAAAGGTGCCCCCATCGGCGACGGCAGGTCACCCGTGTGGAACAGTTCGATGCTGCTGATATAGAATCCCGAGCGCTTGCCATAAAAGACCACATCGGGGAATTGGAACATGAACGGGACTTCCTTCTGGGGCGCATTGAGAACCTGTCTCCCTGGGGGGCCTTTGATTTCCCGGGATCCGAAGATTTAAACACCCTGAGGCTGTGGTTTTATATTGTCCCTCACAAAGACATGGGAAAAGTGAGGGAATCCGGCCTGGTCTGGGAAAGGGTTTTTGCCGACAGTCGGTTTTCATATGTTGTGGTGATTTCAACAAACGAGCCGGAAGGGATGCCCGTTGAAAGGGTGCGTACCGGCAACCGCACCCTTTATCAACTGGAAGATCGGCTGGAAGAAGTTGAACTGTCGCTGGAGGACCTGTTCGCTGAAAGGGCAGGNCTGACGCGGTGGTGCACGCTTTTTGCGCGAAACATTGAACGGCTTGAAGATCAGGCGGCAGTNGTCGATGCGGTGGGGAAAACCTATGCCGAGGATACGGTTTTTGCCCTTCAGGCATGGGCGCCAAAAGCCCGTATTGGCCAGCTGAAAGCGTATGCCCATGATCACAAACTGGTTTTTGAAGTCGCAGCGCCGCACGCCGATGAAACACCTCCCACCCTGATGGAAAACCCCAAAGCCGTGGCCGGCGGTCAGGATCTGGTGTCATTTTATACCACTCCCCAATACTGGTTATGGGATCCTTCAACCATTGTATTTTTTTCCTTTGCACTATTTTTTGCCATGATTTTTGCGGATGCGGGATATTCCGCTGTCATGGGCCTGGTGGTGCTCGGTTTCTGGAAAAAGATGGGTCGAGCGGAAACAGGTCGCAGACTTCGGATTCTGTTGGTGACCATGGTGGGGGCGGGGATTGTTTATGGCATTATGGTGGGAAGCTATTTCGGGGTATCCCCCGAGCAGGGGGGTGTTCCGGCTCGGCTCAAAATCATTGACATGATGGACTTTGATTTCATGATGCAGTTGTCTATTTTACTGGGCGTTTTCCATTTGGTCCTCGCCAACGGGATATCCGCCTGGAATTTTCGAAGCTCCAGCAGGGCGCTCAAACCGCTGGCGTGGATGACCGTGATTGCGGGGGGTGCGCTGATATGGCAGGGGGTTGCCAATGAGAATCTGGGCGGGGTGAAGATCCCAGGTGTTATTCTCTTAGGCCTCGGACTGGGCGGTGTGTTGCTGTTCACCAGTACGGAAGGGCCGGTTTGGAAACGTGTGCTCAAGGGCTTTACCGGACTGACCGGTATATCAAGCGCTTTCAGCGATGCGCTGAGTTATCTCAGGCTCTTTGCATTGGGTCTGGCCAGCGCTTCACTGGCCGGAACGTTCAACGCCATGGCGGGTCAGGTGAAAGAAACGCTTCCGGGGATTGGTATTTTTTTCGCCCTGCTGATCGCCCTTTTGGGACACACCTTGAACTTTGTACTGGCCGTGGCCGGCGGATTTATCCACGGGTTGCGGCTAAATTTTATCGAGTTTTTCAGGTGGAGCATTACCGAGGAAGGTTATCCCTTCAGGGCTTTTGACAGAAAGGAGAAGAAATCGTGGAAAACCTAAATCTAGTTTTGGGATGGCTGGGCGCTTTTGCACCCCTGGCCCTTGGCGCCGTGGGCAGTATGATCGGTTGCTGCAGGGCCGGGCAGGCAGCCATCGGTGCCATGCTCGAAATCGAAAGCGGCTATGGCCGTTTTGTGGGCGTGGCGGCAATGCCGAGTTCACAAGTCATTTACGGTGTGGTGGTGACACTGACCTTCGGTGGTGCCATGAATGCCGCATCATCTTCAGGGATTTTCAGCATCGGCATTCTGACGGGTGTCGCTCTGATGGTGAGTGCCATCTACCAGGGGTATGCCTGTGCATCGGCGATCAGCGTAGCGAAAAGCAAGCCGGAAGTTTTTGGCGTTTCATTGGCGCCGGCGGCGGTAGTGGAAGGGTTTGCCGTGTTTGCATTTGTGTTTGCACTGGTCCTGTTGGGAACGGTAACCGCGGGTTGAGGAGGCATTGAAAATGGATGAGCAGAGGACGGTTTCCTCAGGTGTTCAGGATTTGATTGCGCGGCTGCGGGACGATGGCGTTAAAGCCGGCCGGGAAAAAGCAGAACAGGTCCTTCAGGAAGCCCGTGATGAGGCGGCAAGAATTTTAGCTGAGGCCAAAGCCCGAGCGGATGAAATCCTGAGCCAGGCGAAGGTGCAGATTGAAAGGGACCGTAACGCCTGCATGGGGTCCCTTCGAACGGCCATTCGGGATACGGAACTGAAGATGGAAAGTGAGTTGAAAGCGGACTTTTCGACCCATGTTCGAAGGCTGGTTTCCATTGAAATGGGGGATCGGGAATTTATCAAACAATGTATCCTGGCGGTTTCCGGCATGGCCACCGGGAATATGGTCTGCGAGGGTCAACCCGTAGAAGTGCTGTTGCCCAAGGATCTGTTTGAAACCGACGAATCCGGTTCACGGCTGACACCTGAAGGAAAAGAACGGATGCATCACCTGGTGCTGGGAATTACGGCTGACATGCTGCGGGAAGGGGTTGAACTGAAGCCCTCCAGAAATCTCAAGCGGGGCATCCATGTTCGACTGGTGGGAGAGGATCTGGAAATCGATCTATCTGACAAGGCGCTCAGTGACTTGCTGCTTGAGAACCTGTTGCCCCGTTACCAGGCCATTGTGCGCGGTGAAGAATGAATCCATTGCGGATTTTAGATTGCGGAATGCGGATTGCCAAAAAAGATGATGCGCCAACCCTACTATACGTTACTTGCCAGTTTACCGCCGTTGCCGCGGTTTGACCGTGCCGAGCGGTTGCCCATCAGCCGGGAAAGGCTTCAGCAGCGCCTGCGGATGCTCAATTCCCATGATGCCGAAATGCTGGAGAGCGCTGCCGCTTTTTTGACCTGGCAGAAGGATGCCCAAAGACTGACAGATTCGGAAATGGTAGCCCGCTTCGAAAAAATGGTGGGGTCCATCTCAAGCGCTCCACTCAAAACGCTTCTTGATTTCCCCCTGGATCAGCGAACCATGATGGTGGCCCTTAGGCGGCGACAGCAGGGCTTAAAACGGCCTTCCCATAAAGATCCCTGGGGCGTGGGTCAATATGTGGAACATATTGAACGTAACTGGGACGCACCCCATTTCAGGTTGGCGAAACTTTATCCCTGGCTTCCGCAAGCGAAACTTTATCTTGAAGACGATTCGGTATTGGACCTTGACCGCCTGTTAAAAAACGTGCTCTGGGGCTATCTGGATGGATCGGTTCCGGACTGGGATTTTGGTTTTCGGGCTGTTATGGCTTATCGAATGAAGTGGGATATGGTGGATCAATGGCTCACACACGATGCGACAAAAGCCGCTGAGCGGTTTAATGAACTGGTGAAGGAGATTATCCATGAACAACCCAAGCTTTTCCATTAAGCCCCAAAGAAGATCAGCAGCCTCCGGCGACGGTAATGCAAGGGTCCTGGCGGTTCGTGACAGTTTCGTGACCATTGACACCGGGGGGGAAGCCATTCGAAAAAATGAAGTGGGCTTTGTTCTGGTGGGCGAAGAACGACTCATGGCTGAAGTGCTGCGAATTCAGGGGAATACCGCCGATATGCAGGTGTTTGAAGACACGCGGGGGGTTCGGGTGGGGGACCGCGTGGCGTTGAGCGGGGAGATGCTTTCGGTTGTCCTGGGCCCCGGTCTGCTGGGGCAGGTCTTTGATGGGCTCGAAAAACCCCTTTCCGTATTGGCAAGGGATTATGGCTTTTTTCTACCCAGGGGTGTGGATCAGTTTCCACTGGACCTTAAAAAAAAGTGGGCTTTTACACCCACTGTTTCAAGGGGCGACACGCTTTTCGCCGGTCAGACGATCGGCACCGTCCAGGAAGGACTGTTCACGCACAAAATCATGGTTCCTTTTAAGGAGCCTGAGGAAGTGGTTGTGACGTGGATTAAACAGGGCAGCTTTACGGTGGATACCCCCGTGGCCCGTATCCATTCTCCGGATGGAACCGAGCGGGATCTGACCCTTTTTCAGAAATGGCCGGTTCGACGTCCGATCCCTGAATTTATGATGCGCAACCGCAGATCAGAAAGGCTGTATCCCCGGGAACCCATGACCACCACCACCCGTATTATCGACACCTTCTTTCCCATTGCACTGGGTGGGACCGCCTGTATCCCGGGGCCTTTCGGAGCCGGGAAAACCGTGTTGCAGAGTCTTATTGCACGGTATTCCACCGTGGACATTGTGATTGTGACGGCCTGTGGGGAACGGGCCGGAGAGGTGGTGGAAACCATTCGTGAGTTTCCGGAAACCAAGGATCCCAGGACCGGCGGCTCTTTAATGGACCGCACCATTATTGTTTGCAATACCTCCTCCATGCCTGTGGCAGCCCGTGAATCGTCCATTTACACGGGGGTTACCCTGGGTGAGTATTACCGGCAGATGGGATACAACGTGCTGGTGATTGCCGATTCCACTTCCCGCTGGGCCCAGGCCATGCGGGAGACATCCGGGCGAATGGAAGAAATTCCCGGTGAGGAGGCCTATCCCGCTTACCTGGATTCAGCCATCAAAAATGTCTATGAACGGGCGGGCGTTCTCAAATNTTCCGATGGTGCCGTGGGCAGCCTCACCATGATCGGAACGGTTTCGCCCGCCGGCGGCAATTTTGAAGAACCGGTGACACAGGCCACNCTGAGCACGGTGAAGACATTTCTGGGTCTTTCCTATGACCGGGCTTACAAGCGGTTTTATCCCGCCATAGACCCGCTGATTTCCTGGTCCCGTTACCTGGACCAGCTTGAGGAATGGTTTACCGAAAACCTTTACGAATCATGGGTGGCAGATGTCAAGGCCATGCGTGAACTGCTGGTTCAAGGGGATGACATCTATCAGATGATGCAGGTGACCGGTGAAGAAGGGATTACCCTTGAGGACTTTATCCAGTGGCAGAAAGCCACCCTCGTTGACATGGTTTTCCTGCAGCAGGATGCCTATGACGAAGTGGACGTTTCAATGCCTTTAAAGCGGCAGCTTGAGAGTTTTAAGCTGGTTAAAAAACTGACTGAACAGCACTATGGTTTCGATGAAAAGGAGAGCGCCAGGCAAATGTTTACAAAAATCACCGGACTTTTCAGAAACCTGAATTACAGCCCCACAGGATCACCCGAGTACGAACGGTACTTTCGGGAGATTGAAGCGCTGGTTCAAAAATCTTCGGTGAGTTAAACTATTTTGCGGCTTTCTTGCCTTTTGCTTTCCTGCTTGCCTGAAGTTTTTCGCCGAGTTTGTGTTTTTTAGCGGTGGCCCTTCGTTGTGCTGAAAGGGACCTGGCGGCCAGGGACTGTCGGGATGAAAAACCGTATTTTTCACGGTATTCCTTTGAGTCCATGTCGTGTTCTTTTTGCAGGTGTTTGCTGGTCAGGATCTTGAATTCTTTTCCGCATTCAAGGCATATGACCTTGTTTTTCAGGATCGATTTTTTGGGATCAAGAGCCGGTTCAACCGGTTCTTCGGTTACGGGTACGGTTTCATCTTCAAGGGTTTTGAGGGTTTTCAGGGTCTGAAAGGTTTTTGTCAGGTAGGTTTCCATGTCTTCGGCTGACATGGTTGAGTGGGATGCCTGAGCGGCTGCCAGTTCTACCGCCATTTCCGTAAGTGTTTTCGCCATTTTTTCGGGCCTCCTTAAATAATTGATGAAAGTTTCGTAAACACTGTTGATAAAAGAATTGAAAAATTTAACGGATATGTCAATATTTTTTTTGTTATTTAGACGTCCAGACAATATGGGCCTGATTAAAGATCAATTTATAGGTCATTATGTTTCATTTTCATGATTTTGATCTAGTGTCGTGTCATATCAATAATGTCGCGAAGATGCCGTCATTCCGGGCTTGACCCGGAATCCAGAATCTCCGAGTTATGTACGAATACTGGATTCCGGCTTTCGCCGGAATGACGTGAGTAATGCTTCATTTTCTTGCATACCGGACACTTGATATATGACACGACACTAGTATTTTTCTGNTGTTAAAAAAGTTTTTCAGGTGAATAAAAATGAAATCAATTTGTATTGTGATTACCGCATGCCTTTTTNNTTTATGGTTTGCAGGTTGTGCTAAAACGTTGCCCACAAGGGGTGTCCCTTTTTCTAAAACCTATGAGCAGGAATTGGATATTAANGCCAACGGGTTCTACCGCAGTTATCTNGTCCATGTGCCGCCCCGTTATGACCCAAAAGAACCGATCCCCCTGGTGGTGGTGATTCATGGGGCCTTTGATACGGCGGCCGGCATGGAAACCTTTACCGGGTTCAGTGATTTGGCCGATCAAAAGAATTTTCTGGTCCTTTATCCCAACGGCATGGGCCTTTTCGGCTGGCTGCAGCACTGGAACGCGGGGCATTGCTGTGGAAAAGCGGCAAAGGATAAAATTGATGATGTGGGCTTTATCGAAGCGGCCATTGAGGATTTGAGCAGACGGCTGCGGGTGGATCCTAAACGGGTTTTCGTCGTGGGGTTTTCAAACGGCGGAATGATGGCCTACCGATTTGCCGCTGAAAAAACCCATTTGCTGGCCGGCGGCGCTTTCCTGGCCGCATCCATCGGCGGAAGGCCCTCAAATGAGGAGCCGGAATGGCGGATTCCGGAACCGGAAGGCCCTCTGCCGGTGATCATCCTGCATGGCATGGTGGACCAGGATGTTCCTTTTGAAGGGGGCAGCAGCCAGCGCAGGGGCGGTCCGAGAACCTATTGGCCCGTGATGGACTCCGTGGCATTCTGGGTCAAAAATAATGGGTGTGCCGAGAATCCGACGGAACATGAGGACTTCGATGGCCGTGTTGATGTGATTTCATGGAAGGGCTGTGCTGACCATACGGCGGTTTCTCTGGTCAAGATAAAGGGTTGGGCCCATGACTGGCCGGGCAACTATTTTACCGGTAAATTGCCTCAGGCAGACCCGCTGAGGCAATTTGACGCGGCAAAGATCATCTGGGATTTTTTTGAGACCACCGCAATGCCTTAATCCTCAATGATCCCGTCTTTCAGTGCCAAATGTGTCGGCACCGGAATGGGCAAGCAGCGGTCCTTTTCAGGATTGTACATGAGTCGGTAACTCATGCCCTGGTTCGTTTCCCTATACATCCTGTCCCAGCCCCTGACGAAATAGGAACAGGCATCGTTAAAACAGATGTACATGAAATCGTTGTCCCAGGTTTGACAAAAAGGATTGTCCGGCACCTGCCATTTTTTCATTTTTTCATTGCAATGGGGGCATCGAAGGGTCTTTTTGACCGCTGCCTCTTTCTCCTTCAGAAGGCTCTTCGCAATTTTTTCCCCGTAATCATCGGTGATGGCGGGCCTTTTGCTCTTTGGAGCGCCTCCTATTTTTTCAGCATACACAGCGTAAACGGGGTCACTGACGGGTGTTTGGCCCGCGTATTTGTCATCCTTGGGTCTTGGCTTTCCTTTGGAAGCAAAACGGATGGTATGTTCAAAAGCGCCTGATAATTCAAAAAAGTCATTAACCAGTATCACCCGTTCATTTTCGTCGGAGTCCTGCCAGACCTTTACAGCCTTTTGCGGGAACATCCGGTTTGAAAAAATAACCAGAAACAGTCCGCCCGGTTTCAGAATTCGGCCCACTTCCTCAAAGACAGCAACCGGTTGTGTCATGTAATCTACCGATACCGTGTTGACAACCACGTCAAAGGCGGCATCGGGAAAAGGAAGATGGGGGTCCTGATTGAGATCGTGAATGACGTGTCGCGTCAGTTGTTTGTTTTGTTTCAGNTCGTTTTCATTAAGGCCCAATCCAACAACTTCCGAAGCGTTTACGCTTTCGGGAATATGGCTGTCCCATCCCGCCATCAAATCCAGGATCACGGGGTTCTTTTCAGTGATTAAACTGGAAACGATATGCTCGACCGTCGCCAGCGCCACCGAATCCAGATGACTGATAAACCGGTCGGTTTCATAAAATCCCTTGTCATTGGTTTCATCCATCCTGGAAAATGCTTCAGGGCGGCAAAGTGGATTTAGCTCGGAGTCGTCATTTCTGAAAATAGAGTTTGCTTTCGCCATAAGAATTTCCTCCAATAAAAAAGCCGCGAATCACCATGAAGGTGAAACCCGGCTCGTGGCCCCCTTAAAAGGGCGGGTTTATCGTTACGAATATTTGATTTAGTTTCAAAACTAATCATCCATTGTGTTGTGTCAAGAAAGAAGCGCATCTATTTGATTGACCCTAAAATGAGGACTTTGTTAATATCGACAGCAACTGTCGGAGCGAGCCACTCTTTTTATGTAACCGTTCAAAGGGTGCAGGGGACAGGAGAGAAAGAGAGAGGAAAATTGAATCAATTACAGAGCTTTCTGGGCTTTCTGATGCTTCCCTTTATGGCCTGGCTTTTATCAGAAGGCCGTAGGAATATCAATTTCAGAACTTTGATTTCCGGTCTATTGCTGCAGGTCTGTCTTGCCCTGCTGCTCCTCAAATTTCCCGGAAGCCAGGATTTTTTCCTCTGGTTGAACAAAGGGGTGCAGGCGTTGGAGGAGTCCACACGGGCGGGAACCGGCTTCGTATTCGGTTACCTGGGGGGCGGGCCGCTTCCTTTTGATGAAAAAAATGCGGCTTTCACCTACATCCTGGCGTTTCGAGGGCTTCCCCTGGTACTGGTCATCAGTGCGCTAACATCCCTTCTCTTTTACTGGCGAATTATCCCTCTGGTGGTGAACGGTTTTGCCTGGATCCTGCAGCGTGTTATGGGCATCGGGGGCGTGGAGGGCCTGGGGGCTGCCGCCAACGTTTTTATCGGCATGGTGGAAGCGCCGCTCTTTGTGAGACCCTACCTGAGTAAAATTTCCAGAAGCGAGCTTTTCACCATTATGGTGTGCGGTATGGCGACCATTGCGGGAACGGTGATGGTCTTATACGCTTCGATCCTTCAATCGGTGGTTCCCGGTATCATGGGGCATTTGCTGGTGGCCTCCATCGTCAGTGCCCCTGCTGCCATTAACATCTCCAAACTCATGGTGCCTGAATTATCAGAGGTTTCAGGAGAAGCCCTCGCTGCGCCAAGGGGCGCCCGAAGTGCAATGGATGCCATCACAAAGGGGACACTGGGTGGTATAAAGCTGCTAATCAATATTATTGCCATGCTGGTGGTGTTTGTGGCCCTGGTGTATTTGATCAATCTGTTTCTCAAGTTTTTGCCGGAAATATCCGGGAGGCCGGTGACCTTTCAGCGGCTGGTGGGTTATATCATGGCACCGGTGGTCTGGCTGATGGGGGTTCCGTCCTCGGAGATGGTAACGGCAGGTGGCCTGATGGGGATCAAAACCGTATTGAATGAACTGCTGGCCTATCTCAAGTTTGCGGCACTGCCACAGGG
>JGI10211J34971_10003084_pt1 | contig 13413 bp, 12 predicted proteins | sample Etolagsediment_FD_34971 | JGI IMG/M metagenome (IMG submission 34971) | reverse complement strand
ATGGAAGAGGGAAATATACAGATGAAAAAGTCAGATGACGATAAATTCTACTGCGATATTTATCTAAAACTCAAAGAATTCGGTGAAGTGAACCTTAGACTCACCCTGTATGAAAAAAATCAGCTGAACCTTCATATATACTCATCCAATGAAAAGTTCAAAAATCTTATACAAGAAAATATCCCCTTGCTTCGCTCAGCTCTTATAGACACACAGATAACACCAAGAGAGATACGAATCCATGAACCTAAAACAAATGCAGCTTCCTCTTCACCATACAAGCAAGTTGCTTCAAGCGGCTACGAATCAGAGATACATATGGGATTTGAGGTGAAGGGATGAAAAAGTTAAAAGCTGCAGCCCTTCGTTATGATACAAAAAAAGAAAATGCACCTAGGCTTGTGGCAAAGGGTGAAGGAAAAACTGCTGAAAATATTATAAAGATTGCCGAGCTTAATGACTTACCGATTAAAAAAGATGAAGATTTAATCGAGTTGCTCTCAAATGTAGAACTCGACAAAGAGGTGCCGGATGCTTTATACAAAGCAGTGGCAGAAGTTTTTTCTTTTGTGTATAAAGTCTCTAGGAAGAAAGAGTAGACTTCACCCAAGAAGCAATCATACGAAGTTCTTCTTCGACTATAGTGTGATCTTTGTCATACGTTATAAACTCTATATCAAAACCGCCATCTTGGAGAAACTCAACCTGCTCTTTTGAACTATTGTATGGCAACACACCATCATCCGTTCCATGCGTACAAAGCCATTTTCCTTTTTGCACATCTTGGTTCATCTCCTCTAAAAGCCTAGGAGCATCATAGATATAACCGCTGATGGCAATGTATCCGGCCAAGACTTTATGGTATCTCGCTCCAAATTCAAAAGTGAGTAATGAACCTTGAGAAAAACCAAAAAGAAAGCTCTCCTGCGCATTGAACTTTTCTTCAAAAAGAGTATCTAAGTCATGCGTTAAAAGCTTTGAGGAGTACTCAATCCCGGGAAGTTGATCTGGTGGGAGTTGATACCAGGAAAATCCGGTAAAGTACTCAAAAGGTGCGTCAAAAAGGATGTAGTTCATATCGTCCAAATCTAAAAACGGAGGGAAACCACGAAAGCCCTCAGAAGAATCCCCACGGCCATGTAGAATAATCATCAGTTTTTTTGACGGCACTTTGGAGGGGATGAATATATATTCCAGTTCTAAGTCTAAATCTAAATTTTGCATTATTTCAACTCTCCCCAATTATCGCCAATATTCATACTCGCTTTAAGTGGAATATTTAATTCCATAATATTCTCCATTATCTTTCTAAAACGATTCCCAAGAGCTTCTGCTTCACCTGCGTCGACTTCAAAGATAAGTTCATCATGGATTTGTAAAAGCATTTTTGCGTTTAGCTTTTCTTCTTGTATCACTCTGTGAATCTCATTCATAGAAAGCTTTATCAAATCACTTGCAGAGCCCTGAAACATAGAGTTCACTGACTCTCTCTCGTATGCCGCTTTAAACATCGGAGTGGCATTTTCATAGTCAAAGTATCTTCTTCTTTTTAGTAAAGTTTCTATGTATCCATAGTCTTTGGAAAAATCCACTATGCTTCTAAAATACGTCTTCACCGTTGGAAAGCTCTCAAAATATCTTTCTATAATCCCTTTAGCTTCTTTGGTGGTGATGCCTAAGGTGTCTGAGAGTTTTTTCTGCCCCATGCCATACAAGAGTCCAAAGTTCACCGTTTTAGCGACTGAACGTTTTGCGGGAGCTTCCTCTTCACCAAAAAGTGCGATGGCTGTCTGCATGTGGATATCTTTGTCATGTTTAAATGCATCCACTAAAGTTGTGTCTTGTGAGAAATGGGCAAGAAGTCTTAACTCGATTTGAGAGTAATCTATACCTATGAGTTTCTTACCCTCTTCTGCCACAAAAGCTTCTCTGATTTTTAAACCTAACTTCGTTCGTGCAGGGATATTTTGAAGATTTGGGTTCTTTGAACTCAGTCTTCCTGTTGCAGTTCCTGTTTGAGAGAAAGAGGTGTGGATTCTGTTTCTTTTGTCTTCACGTCCAAGTTTGAGCAATGGTTCAATGTATGTTGAGTAAAGTTTATACACCTCACGGTATTCTAAAAGTGATGGGATAATCTCATGTGCATCTTTAAGTGAGGATAGCACTGCTTCATTTGTAGAGTATCCTGTCTTTGTTTTTTTACCCACAGGAAGTCCAAGATGTTCAAAAAGTATAACACCCAACTGTTTTGTTGAGTTGATGTTGAATTCACTCCCGGCAAGGGCATAAATACTCTTAGTAAGTGTCTCAAGCGTGTCTTTAACCTCAACCAAAAACTCTTCTAAAAAGTCGGTGTCTATTTTGATACCCTCTTTTTCCATTGTTAAAAGTGTTGTGATAAAAGGGACCTCAACATTCATAGATTCTTCTATAAGATGTTGTGCCGATTGAAGTTCCAACTTCTCATTTAAAAGATGAAAAAGTTTGAGTGTTATGTAGGCATCTTCTGCAGCATACATGCAAGCAGACTCTAAATCCACATCTGCAAATGTTTCACCCTTCTTCACCGTATCTTTAAAAGCCACCATTGTATGCTCTAGCAGTTTGTCTGCAAGTTTATCCATAGCTAAAGCACTCTCAGGATTCACAAGCCATGCGAGTATGATGCTATCGGCATACACGGTTAAAGTGTCATCTTCTAAAAATCTGCTCACAAAATGAAGGTCAAACTTAATGTTGTGTCCAACCACCTTAGAGTTAAATATCTTGCGTATTGCATTCTTAGCTACATCTTCACTTATTTGGTCTGGAACTCCGAGATAAAAGTGTGCAAAAGGAACATAATACGCTTCCTTATCATTTATACAAAAACTAAAGCCTACGAGTTTATCATGCTCATACTCGAGTCCTGTTGTCTCTGTGTCAAAAGCCACTATGGTGTCTTCTTTTAAAGTTTCTAGCACTTTTTGCAACTCTTTTGCATCTGTTATAAGAGTAGCTTTAAAATCCAGCTTTCTCTCTTGCGTTTGTTGCTCAACAACTTTTTCAACAGCGCTCTCTTTTTGAGCATCGCTGACCATATTTTTAGCATGAAGCGTTCTTAGCACTGCATTTTGTTCATACTTCACCAGTTCATCATAGATATTTAAAAAAGGATGTTCCACATCCATGAGGTACTCTTCAAAATCAAAATCTTCAAGCACATCATCTTTGAGTGTCACCAACTCTTTTGACATATATGCCTGCTCTTTTGACTCTAAAAGTTTCTTTTGCGTTGCACCTTTAATAAGACCGATATTTTTATAAATATTGTCTAAGTCTCCAAACTCCTTTAAAAGTTTTTCAGCACCGACTTTTCCTATCCCTCTTACACCTGGAACATTATCTGCACTGTCTCCAAGAATGGACTGATAATCTATAAACTGCTTAGGAGTTACCCCATACTTCTCAAAACATGCCTCTTCATCCATACTCTTTTTCTTAATAGCATCAACTACAACTATCTTACCATCATCTATTAACTGGTAGAGATCTTTATCATGCGAGACCACTCTTACGCTGTAGGCTTTGTCTTTTGCATACTTCACCACTGTTGCTATGATATCATCAGCTTCATAACCCTCGCAACCAAGAGTTTTATAACCCATCTTATCTATCCACTCTATGGCAATCGGTAATTGCATTATCAACTCTTCAGGAGGTGCTGAGCGGTTTGCTTTGTAATTTGAGTCTATTTCATTTCGAAATGTAGGACCCTTTGTATCTATGGCAAAGATAAGATAATCACTATCATGCTGTTTTTGCAAGGTGGAGATAAAATTTGTGAATCCTGTCAAAAGCCCTGTCGGGAAACCGTCTTTGTTTTTTAAATGTTGCGGGAGTGCGTAAAAACTTCGAAAGAAAAATCCAAATGTGTCTATTACTGTAACTGTCTTGCTCATATATTTCCTAATTTTTTTCTTGTTTTTCTAAAATATCATCTATCGCATGTTCTAAAAATTCATGATTATATCCTGCATCGCTAGCTTTTTTAAGACCTATGTTGATAGATGTTTCAGAGAATGGTTTATTTATCGGTACGATTGACTTGACAATATTTAAAGCAGTGGAAAACTCTTTTATCTCACTTGGAGCACTTTGGGGATCATCTGCATACTTAATCATTGAAACAAATTCTTCATCAAATTTCCAGTGTTTAAAGATTTGAGAACTAACCTCTGAGCTAGTCATGCCCATATATATCTTTTCGACTTGAGCGATGTTATTGGAGAGTTCCATCTCAGAGTAAAAAGATGTAGTTTCATCTTCTTGGATGATTGTGTTTGCAATAATAATCTTTCCAGTTTCTTGTAAAAATGTTGCAAGATGCAACTTCTCTGCCTTTCTCTTATCGACTTGCTTATACCATTTCATCATAAGTGTTGCTTGAAGTTCTGATATTTCAGCGAATTTTTCAGACGTGATTCCATAAGGCTGCATATCAACATTTAAGAGTTTTCTCACAGCATTTGTGAGAGCGATGGAGCGCGTCATATTCATACCAAAAAAAGAAACTGCCTGTGCTGCATTTTTTATCTCTTTTGCAAAACCGTAAAGCGGTGAATTCGCCGCTTTTAAAAGATTGGCGATAATCATTGGATCATGCTCGACAGCTTTCGCTAAATCCATAATCGAAGCTTCTGGATCTGCATAAACCCTATTAATATCCATTATCGTTTTTGAAAGTGGCGGTAGTGATTTTATACTATTTATAATAGAACTTTGCAAAAAAACCTCTTCGAATTTATTTGTTTATTTATTATATCACTTTAAAAACAAATACATTACACAAGCACTTTGTTACGACCACTCTTTTTTGCTTCATAAAGCTTACTGTCAACTTTTTTTAGTGCCTCATCTAAGGTTTCTATTTGGGCTAAATCAATCACTCCAAAACTACAAGTAAATTCGGGTATCTTATTGTAATCTCGTGTATATTTTTGGATAGATATTCTTAAATTCTCAGCAACTCTGTAAGCATTATCAAGATTAATGTCAACAAGCAACATAAACTCTTCACCACCCCATCTAGCAAACACATCTGTTTTTCTCGTATGCTCTTTCACCACTTTGGCTAAGATACGTAAAGCTTCATCTCCCACATCATGCCCATGCGTATCATTAATATTTTTAAAATAATCTATATCAAACATAATTAATGAAAGGGGACTATTTGCTCTTTTTTGTTTTTTACAAGATTCTTCTAAATATGCCTCAAAAAATCTACGATTATAGATATTCATTAAAACATCCATATATACTTTACGGTTAAGTTCTTTGTTAAAACGAAGTACAAAGTATAAAACTAAAGTCATCAAAAATGCAACAAAAACAAGATAAATTGTTTCTTTATTTTTTTCTTCGTAAAAGTAAGCCAAGTAATCACTCTGTTGAAAACTAATAGCATAAGCAACATCTTTTTTAGTAATCGGATTTTGTATAGCTACAAAACTTACAATACCTTTATGTCTTCTATGATCAATTGCAATAGAAAAATTTTTATATTTGCTCATACGTGTTTTTACAGTTGGATCTATTTTTATACTTTCACTTGCATGCTTTATATTATTAGTCAAAAACATCTTTTTTTCATGAAGAAAGTCACTATTTACAATAGATTCTTCATAGTGTATTTTTTCATCCTTAAAAACTTTAGCATTAACAATATTTTTATCAATAACTATATAGAGAGATATTTTCTTAAATGCTTGTTCGTATGTCTTTTTGAGAGAATTCACAGAATGTGAAACCTCAACACTTCCAATATGAACTTTATCCCCAGAAGCATAATTTATATCAAATAGTGGATATACATATCTATAACCATTAAAGATCTTTCCTTCTTCAAAACCATGAGTATTTACCTTGTGCATGTTTGTATACGCAATCGTACTTCTTACTTTACTTAGATTATCTCCAAACTTACTTGGTTTATGAAAACGTAAAAAACTATCATTGTTAGGCAGGTGAAAATGAAGCTGTTGAATATTTTGTTCTTGCAATTCTTTATATGTTTTCTCTAAGTGCTTATACAATCTGTTCCTAACCATTACTTTTTCATAATCATTGGCATTGTATGCAAATTTAAATATATCAATTACCTGTGGTGTATTTACTAAATAATTGAAAATAAAATTAGATGTATCTCTTGGAAAAAGTGTAATACCCGTATATCTATGTTGTGCTTCTTTTGTTTGTAGTTCTAAAAAACTTTTAAGTTCTTTATCCTTATAAATACTAAATGTAACTATAAAGATAGTGGCTAAGACAAAAAATATGGCTAGAAATGTCAGTTTATAATTAAATATATTCATATTAATGAGATCCAATCTTATCAGGTTTTCCAAAATAATAGCCTTGAGAATACTCAACACCTAAGTCTTTTAAAATAGTATAAATATTTTCATTCTCTATATACTCAGCAACCATTTCTATTTTTTGCTCTTTTGCAAATGCCACTATACTTTTAACTACCGAAATAGAATAAGAATCTGTTTCTATATTTTTAATAAGAGAACCATCAATTTTAAGTATGTCTGGTTGATACTTTAAAAGTCTCTCAAAGTTAGAGTATCCTGCCCCAAAATCATCAATCGCAATTTTCACACCATATTCTTTTACCTTGGAAATAAAACGTTCAATCTCATCAAAGTCTTTTACATTTTCATCTTCTAATAATTCAAATACAACTCTCGATGCACTTTTTCTATGTGTGTTTAATAACTGAAATATTTTTGTACGTGTTGAGAGTTTTTCTATATCTAGTGCAGAAATATTAACAGTAATATCTTTATCTGTTTTTTCTAGCGCGTCAAAGGAGTTTTCAAGAACCATTGCAGTAATTCTAGAATAATATTTTCCTTTTTTTGCAATATCTAAAAAGAAAAAAGGTGGAATAATCTTGTTTTGTTCATTAACTAATCTTACTAAAGATTCATACTTTACTATCTTTTGTGTTGTGTTACATACTATAGGTTGAAAATAAGAAATAATTTTAGAATTATCTAATGCAATCTTTACCATCCTTAGTATTTCTAAGTTTTCCAACGCTTTTTCGTGCTCTTTTTGTGCAAAATTATTTGAAATAATAAAGTCCTGCTTTAATTTACTTAAAGAATTTATACCATAGTCAACATTTTCTAAACAATTATCTCCATCTGCAACACTCATTACAATGGCAATATCATAATCAATTTCACCAACATCCACTTTTAAATCGTTGATGATAAATTGAAAGCTTTTCAACTCTTGAATAAGATCTTTCATTGCTAAATCATTTTGTAATACTAAATCCTTGACAAATGCATACTTACCATTACCAAGAGGATATAACTTATTAAAACCTAAATACGATGGCATATACTTCACTAAGTCTTTAGCAAAAGTTTTTTCTATACTTTGTGTTAACTTATGTCCATATAAGGTTTCTAAGTCAGAAAATCCATCAATCTCAATCATAACGATCATTGGTTCTTTTGCAGAGTCAACGAAATCATGTAACTGTTTTTTTGGATCAATAATATCAGTTACATCGTACTTTATAGATATATATTCCACTATTTCATTGTCTATATTGGTTATAGGACTAATTACGGCGTTACTATAATATATTTCATTTTTTTTAGAGATATTACGTAAAATACCTTTCCATATCTCTTTTTTAAACTTAATTGTATGCCATAAATCAGCATACATAGAAGCAGGATTATCTGGATGTCTCACTATGTTATGACTACTGCCTATCAACTCATCTCTTGTATAGCCTGAGACTTTACAAAATGCATCATTAACATACGTTAGCACTCCTTTAGTATCTGTCTTAGAAACTAAAGAATGTAAGTCCGTTAAATCTTGATACTGTTTTAAAAACCTTAAATTATTATGGTATTCATTAAGAAATTGAATTTTATTTATGATTTTTTTGAAAGTGGCTATTAAGTCATCTAACTTCATTGGTTTTAAAAGATACCCATCAACACCAAGTTCAATTGATTGTGTAAAATACTCAGATTCATCATGAGCTGAAATCATAATTATAGGTATATCAGCATCAAAGTCTTTAATTCTTTTTGCCATATCAAAACCATTCATCTTAGGCATACTTAGATCTGTCAATACTACGTCTATTTCATGAGTATAAAACTTTTCTAAAGCATCTTCACCATCTTTAGCAATAATTACTTCTAAAAATATATCTGATAAAATCGATGCTGTCACAGAACGTAAATCAGCCTCATCTTCAACATAAAGAATTCTTTTTGTATTAGTAAAATTGATAGTATCTTGCATATTTTTCATAAAAATCATTCTAGCTTAAGTATACTTAATCTAACTTATGTGATATTAAGTTAATGGGTGGTGTTTTTTTACTGTACTTTGTAGATCTTGTTTTTGTATATGTGTATAGATTTGAGTAGTGAGCAGAGATGCATGTCCGAGTAACTCTTGAACTACCCTTAAATCTGCTCCCCCAGTGATCAGTGAAGTAGCATAGGAATGGCGGATGACATGAGGCGAAACACCTAAGTATTTTTTTGTAATCTTAAATGCAGATATTCTACTTAACTTATTTCCTTGGTAGTTGGCCCATACGAAATCTTTTTCATATTTAAACTCTTGAAGATATTTATCTATCGCAAGTTTAGCGACCTCAGCTATTGGGACAACTCTTTCTTTTTCACCTTTAGCATGGCGTATATGCAACCACTCGCCATCTATATCTTCTCGTGAGAGTTCAAGACATTCACTTACCCTTGCTCCCGTTGCATATAAAAACAATATAAGAGCATAATCACGCATCCCGATCCATGTGCTTCTATCGATAGCTTCAAGCGAGGAGATTATCTTTTTATGAGATAAAAACTTTGGAAGCAGTTTTGGAATTTTTGCTAATTTTATTTTAGTGTACTCATTAGAAAATTGACTCTTATAACAAAAATCAAAAAAAGCATTTAAAGAAGAAAGTTTTCTATTGAGCGTCCGTTTGTTTTCATAGCGGGAAAGGTAGTTTAAAATTACTTTTGAGTCAAGTGAAAGCAGAGGCTTTTGCAAGTTCTCTTCCACCATAGAAAGATCACTTAAATAAGCCCCTACACTCTTTTTGCTAAGAGCCTTCGTTACACTAATGTACTCTATAAAGGCTTCTAGTTCATTTGACAATTCTTACTCTATAGAGATAAGCTCATCATTTACAAAGAAGCCTTTGTCTGTTACAAAAACAAAACCCTCATCAAGACTTACACTATGCACAGTGTATGAAGATAAGTCTTTAGGCGCTACAATAAGGTAACCTTCTTTTTCTAAGATATATATTTTGTCATCTTTAGCAATTAAACCTAAAAAATGTGCAAATGGAAACTTTAACTTAGCATTGAGTTGCAGGTTTGGTGTTAAAGAAACAATCTCCCCTTGTTTTGTAGCAAGAAACAAGTTTTCACCATTGTACGCAACACTTCTGATTTCATATTTTTCATGTGCTTCTTTTTGATCCATAGAAAGAATTTTATATGCGGTTGCTGCGATAACTTTTTGGTGTATAATGTTGAAGTATAAAATATTATTGAATTTATCTTCTGAAGAAACAATTGTAGTTCTCAATCTTTTTTTACTCTCAAGATTCACAATGATTATTTTTCCATCAAGTGTGGGGAAGATAACAACTCCTCCAACAAAATAAGGATTTGCAATTCTAGAATCTATTGCTAAAGCATCTCCAACAGTTTCTTTTAAAAGAAGTTCTTTTGAAGATATAGAGTATAGTCCTAGTTCATTATCTGCAAAGATTACAGCTAAATAATCATCTTGGACACTTGCGCTTGCTATGGTTTTTTTTAACTCAAACTCTTCGATTTTGTTTTTCTCTTCAACAGACTGAAGTTTAAGTTTTCCATCGATTGTAGCACTTAAGATCCATCCATCAGTATTAGCTATTAGTCTATAATTCTCTGCGATTTCTATATCAATCTTTGTATCTTTTGCTAAAATTTTTCTATTATCTAAAAGTGCACTTGTAGATGTTATGTCTATTATATCTTCACCAATACTCTCATATTTATCCCAAGAACTACCGGTAGTTTCAGGTTCAAAAACTTTTTTAGAACTGCATCCAGAAAAAAGGATTAAACCAAGCGATACACTTACTAATACTATATTTTTCAAAATTTATTTTACCCCATAATGTAAAAGTTCTTTAGCAATTTTTGACAAAGGTGAAGCTTCTGTAATTGTTTTTAGTTTTGAATGTGCCTTGTCAGTCTGACCTTCGTTCATAAGGATGATTGCTGCTTGAACTTGCGCTAAATCTTTATAAATTGCATCTTCAGTTAAAGCGTATGTAGTTAACTCATTTACATCTTGCTTGTTTTGTGCTAATTCGTATCGTGTCAAGTCTGCCAAAGGTAAAACTTTCGAATCTTTTAAACTTTCTAAGCTTGTAATATCTTTATCTGCTAATGCTTTAGAATAGATAAATGCATCATATAAACTAGGGCTTAAAGATTTAAGTTGTGCAAGTGCATTTGAATCAGAAGGGTTTGCTTGTAAACTACTCAAAGCGACATTTGCTTCTTTTGCTGTTGATTCTTTATTTATATTATAAACGATACTTCCCGTTACACCAACTACAATAAAAGCTACACCCGCAATTAAAATATTTTTATATTTTTTAACAAATCGCTCAGTTATAACAGACTTTTCAAAAAACTTTTCTTCTGAAGTTAACTCTTCTTTAATCATCTCTATATCGTTTTTAATACTCAAAAAAAATCCTTAAATAAATAATGATGTATATTATCGAATATTTCGTTAAAGTTTCATCAAACACATATCTTTTTTTTGTTACAATCATCGCACAATTATAAAGCCAAGGATTTTTATGCAAGTAGATGACGCATTATTAAAAAAATTAGAAAAGTTATCTTTTTTAAAAATAGCAGATGACAAAAGAGAAGAAATTATAAATCAAATGTCTGAAATTGTAAGTTTTGTTGATAACCTAAGCGAACTCAATACAGATGGTGTAGATGATACTTTTGCTATGAATGATTCAAGCACATTTTTAAGAGAAGACAAGCCATCTTGTGACACAAGTGTAAATGATGCAATCCTTAAAAACGCCCCACAAAGTGCTGATCATTTCTTTATTGTCCCTAAAATAATCGAGTAGAACATGATAAAAGTGTATGGAATTAAAAATTGTGATAGTGTAAAAAAAGCGCTCAAATATTTTGAAAAACATAATCTAGATTATGAACTTTTTGATTTTAAACAAGAACAGGTCCCTTGCAAAACCATTGCATCCTGGCTAGAGAAAACTGACTTAAAAACACTATTCAATGCAAGAAGTACAACCTATCGTACACTCAACTTAAAAGAAATAAATCCAAACGACACACAAAAACAGGAGTGGCTTTGTAAAGAAAACATGCTCATTAAACGTCCTGTTGTAGAATTCGGTGAAGAGCTTCTCGTAGGATTTAAAGAAGATAGTTATAATGGAGTATTTTTGTGAGTGAGACTACTGCGCCAAAATCATTAGATATTAAGAAGTTACTTAAAAGTGTTTTAGCATATGGCTCATCTGATCTTCACCTTGTTGTTGGAAGTGAGCCACAGATTAGAATAGATAAAGAGTTACGTCCACTAAATCTTGCTGTGCTCAATGCAAATGACGTGGAAGAGATGGCTTACACTCTTATAGAGGACAAACAGAAGAAAGATTTTGAAGAGTACAACGAACTTGATTTTTCTTTTGAGCTTGAAAATATTGGACGTTTTCGTGCAAACTATTACCGCACTATTCATGGTATTGCTTGTGCTTTTCGTATGATTCCTATAGATATTCCTACTCTTGATGCCTATGGGAATCCCCCTATTTTCAAACAACTTATCAAGCGTGAAAAAGGTCTAATTCTTGTGACAGGACCAACCGGTTCAGGTAAATCAACCACACTCGCTTCCATGCTTCATGAGATAAATCTCACAGAAAGACGTCATATAATCACGGTCGAAGACCCAGTCGAGTTCGTGCATACAAATATAAAGTCACTTTTCTCACAACGTGATGTGGGAAGTAACACTGCTTCATTTGCAGCAGCACTTAAATATGCACTAAGACAAGATCCAGATGTTATACTCATCGGAGAGATGCGTGACGCTGAGACTATCGGTGCAGCATTAACTGCCGCTGAAACTGGTCACTTAGTTTTTGGAACACTTCATACAAACTCTGCACCGGGGACTATCAACCGTATTATCGATGTATTTGATGGTGAAGAACAGGCACAGGTTCGTGCACAACTTGCAAGTTCATTAGTAGCCGTAGTATCGCAAACATTGATTCCTAAAATTGGTGGTGGAAAAACTGCTACACAAGAGATTCTTATAACAAATCCAGCTGTACAAAACCAGATACGAGAAGATAAAGTTCACCAAATCTACTCACAAATGCAGTTAAACCAAAAAGAAACCCACATGACAACACAAACACAGCAACTTGTTGAGAAGATGCAAAAAGGTGTCATCACACGAGAAAATGCTATCAAAAACTCCAACAGACCTGAAGAGTTGATTAAAATTATAGAGGCATTATAATAGATTCAGTGCACTACACTAAATCTATAAGCTCAGCCTCATCAACAATCTCTTTTTCCTCTAAAAGTTGCGCAAGTTTAGAGATTGTACCCCAATGTTTCTCTACTAAGTTTTTTGTCTTTTCCTGAGCTTCATCAAGCCATAGTTTCAGCTCTGTTTCTATCTCTTTTTCAAAAAAACCACCACTTAACTCAGATATATTGATATATCCAGTACTATCTCCCATCCCTAAGCTAGCTATAGCATAATGCGCATACTTTGTAGCCATGTTCAAATCACTAGATGCTCCACTATCAAAACCATCTTCACCATACTTTTTAAGTTGGGCTTCTCTTCCTGCAAATGCAACACATAGTTTATTCTTTATGTCTTCTCTTGTTACGTTCTCATAGTTTGTATCTCTATCATAGGACACAAAGCCCAATGCATCCGCTCTTGGTGTCACAGTGATTTGTTCTATCTTCACCTCCGGCATGAGCACTCTGGATATGACAGCATGCCCTGCCTCATGTATGGCAGTGGATTCCATCAACTTGCCAATAGATTTATGTGTGATTTTTGAGCCATATTTTATGGTGTTAATTTGCTCTATCACTATCTCTTGTGTTATGTACTCCAACTCGTTTCTAAAAACGAACAAAGAACTTTCTCTCGCCACCTTTTGCAGATCTGCACCTGTCATTCCTGCTGTATATGTGAGGATTTTTTCCTTGTCAAATTCACCAGAAGTTGGTTTTTGCAAGATTTTATTTACAAAAAATTCTCTAGCTTCACGGTCAAGCG
>JGI10211J34971_10003082_pt1 | contig 13417 bp, 6 predicted proteins | sample Etolagsediment_FD_34971 | JGI IMG/M metagenome (IMG submission 34971) | reverse complement strand
CCACAGGAATGGTAAGGTTGTTTAGAAAAGATTTAGGTGTAAATTCTCTAACAGTAATAGGTCAACAAACAGCCAAGACAGATATAAGCACAATTAAGAGAATAGCATTATACGATGCAGTTACGGATAACAAAATACAGGACCTTGAAATATTTGATCCTGGTAAATTAAAAATACTAGCCGAGGCTGAAAAAGAATTATCATTTAAAACACCTTATGACCCTGCCGTGTATAATGTAGGAACCGATGATGTTGTTGTAGATGCAAATATTTCTTGGTATGACAAAAACGTAGGTAAGTTATGGTGGGATCTGTCAACTGCAAAATGGATAGAATATGAACAGGGAGATACTGCATATAGACTGGCAAATTGGGGTGCGCAGGCAATTGGTTCAAGTATTGATGTTTATGAATGGGTAGAAACAAAACTATTACCAAGTGAATGGAATGCAATTGCAGACACCACAGAAGGATTGCGCATTGGTATAAGTGGTCAACCACTGTATGCGGATGACACTGTCTACAGTTTCAAAGAATTTTTAAATGTCAATACTGGTTTGGTCACGGAAACAAAATATTACTATTGGGTCAAGAACAAAGTAACTGTTCCTGATGGTATAGTGGGTAGAAATATTTCGGCAGCGGCGGTCGCAGCATCCATAAGCAATCCATCAACGCTAGGTAATACTTTTGTTGCATTAGCAGCCACTAATCAAGTATTCTTCTACAATTACAAGAATATAGTTTCCAGCGATAAAACAATTTTAAACATTGAATACTTCACAGATACAAGTGCAAAAAATGCTATTCATAATGAATATCAATTGTTAACTGAAGGAGTAGCAGATAGCATTCCTGCAGAAAAATTAGAAAACAAATGGTTGGATAGTTTAATTGGATATGATAATCAAGGAAACAGAGTTCCTGATCCTAGTTTACCAATCAAACAACAGTTTGGTATAGGATATAGACCAAGACAGGGAATGTTTGTTAATAAAAAGCAGATTCTAAAACAAACCATACAAACAATTAACAGTGTATTAACTAAAGAAGCCTTTGCGAATACGATTGATTTTACAAATCTAAATCTGTTTGATGAACAACCTAATGCAAACTTATACCTATATGATGTAAGTGTGTCAACTGTTGCAGACCTAGTAACGGTAGGAACGGTAAGGGTTGATAGAGCCGAACTCACAGCCAATATAATTGACAATGAAATTAGTTCGATTAATATAATAAATCCTGGGTTTGGTTACAAACCGCAGGAATTGTTTGATCAAGAAATTCCAGGCGTGTATCAAGGACCTGCTGTAACTATTGAAGGTGACGGTCAAGGAGCAACTGCGGTTTGTCACATTGACGGCCAAGGAAGAGTGGTAGCAGTAGTAGTCACTAATTCCGGTAAGAATTATACATATGCAAATGTATCAGTAAGAAGATTTAGTGTATTAGTTGAAAGTGATAACACAGCCAATAATTATTGGTCAATATATGCATGGGATGATGAAAGAAAATCATTCTTTAGAAGTGCATCACAAGGATTTGATACCAGAAGGTATTGGAGTTATACTGATTGGTGGAAGACAGGTTATGGTCCAACATCTAGAATTATTAAAGAAATCGTTGATGTTTCTAGAGAACCAACAATCACTGCCGAAGTGGGCGATTTAATTAGAATAAAGGAATACGGTTCTGGTGGTTGGGCAGTATTTGAAAAGACAGCAGAGACTAGCAGCATTCCTCTAGGAAATTATGCGTTAGTTGGAAGATTTAATGGAACCATTCAATTGTCAACTTCATTATATGATATTGCAACTAGCGGTGTTGGGTTTGATAACGCTGTAAGTTTTGATAACGGATTTTATGATCTTGAACCAACTACTGAATTAAGAAATATTTTACGAGCAGTAAAAGAAAATATTTTTATAGGTGATTATGCTGTTGAGTGGAACAAGATATTCTTTAACAGTGTTAGATATGTGCTGCATGAACAAACATATGTTGATTGGGCATTCAAGACCAGTTTCCTAAATGCTACTCACAATGTTGGACAATTCAAGACCATAAGCAATTACAAGAATGATAATCTTGAAAGTTTTGCGAGCTACATAGATGAGGTTAAGCCTTATAGAACTACTATTAGAGAATACATTAGTAAATATGATTCAATCGAACAGAACCCATTATCTACCACAGACTTTGATTTACCTTCAGTTTACTCAGCAACAGAAGGAAGATTTAAAACGGTTAACGAACTAAGCGAAGAATTAAATTCTTATCCGTGGAAGTATTGGAATGATAATAATGGATATTCGATTACAGAAATAAAAATTTCTTATGCAGGAAGTGGTTACACAAGTCCTCCTAAGGTTGTCATAGAAGGAAATGGATCAAATGCATCAGCACAGGCATTCGTGTCAAGCGGTAAAGTTGTTGGGATCAAAATTCTTAACACAGGATCAGGATATACCAAGACACCCACAGTTTCATTAGTTGGCGGCAACGGTAGTTCAACTGATATAGCAAAGGCTGTTGCTATTCTTGGAGGAACTAAGGTTAGAACCTTTGATATTGGAATTAAATTTGACAGAATAAACAAAGATGGTCTCTATGCTAGTTTTACAGATACGGAAACCTTTACAGCCACTGGAACCACAGCAGTATTCAACTTAAAATATGCTCCCACTAGAGACAAGAGCAAGATAACCATTACGAATAATGATCAAATTGTTCTAGGCAGTGATTACACAATTAGTCTATATAAGAATAGCACAGATGACTTTAATATTCTTAGAGGAAAAATTACCTTTAATATTGCTCCGGAACAGGGCGACGTTATTAAGGTAACATATGAAAAGAATGATGAATTACTGGATAGCGTTAATAGAATAGAAAAGTATTATGCTCCTACTTCGGGCATGAAGGGCAAGGAATTAGATCAATTAATGACTGGAGTGGACTTTGGTGGAGTTCAAGTCCAAGGAACCACATTTGATGTTACCGGAGGATGGGATGCCCTACCGTGGTTCACGGACAGTTGGGATAGTGTCGAAGCAGCAGCAGATTACTATCACGTTTGTGACGGAAGCACAGATTATGTAGAATTACCATTTGTTCCAGCAGATGGGCAAGAAATAAACATTTATCTAAAGCGTGCAGGAGAAGGAACACTACCAACAATCGATGACCTACAGTATTCTGAATTTGTTAAGAATCCTCCTGTAATAAGAATTGACGATCCGTTCTTCTTTGAAGGTAATGATTCATCAACTTCTGCTAATCCAAATGCAGAAATGCCAACATTTATTGGTGATGGTTCTACAAAGATTGTTGAAATAGGAAGATACATTTCTACTAATGACGGAGACATATTAATCTTCCGACCAATTGAAAGTGACGGTGCTGTAACTATTACAGATCCTAACATTGTTGACACAAACATTAGTGGTGGAAGCCTAAGTGCGATAGATTCAGCATACGCTACTGCAACCGGCCTAACAGCGGAAGAAATAAAGATTGAAGGCGGTAGATTCATTGGTCCTGAGCAGGTTCCTGCAACAGAAGAAAATATTCCTGGACAGATACTTGATGGCCTAAGCATAAAAGTGTATCAAACAACAAATGAAGGTGTTGCTCCTATACAATCAAAAGTTATAATATCGGACGGCTCAACAACTACTTTTGATGTTGGTCAGAAAACATTTGAAAGTAAATCGATACTGGTATATGTTGACGGTGTTAAAAAAGTTCTGGATACTGATTATACGGTAACAGATGATAGAACCGTAGAATTTACTACTGCACCTACATCCAATAGCAAGATAGAAGTTGTTTCGATTGGACTCGGTGGTGTCAGTTTATTAGACTATCAAGAATTTATAGCAGACGGAGACACAGGCTTATTCCTTACAAATGCTCCATATGAATTAACTTCTAATATTTTTGTAACAGTGGACGGAATTGAAACTGATGCACAATTTACTAACAGCACCGATTTAGTTGATACTGTTGGTAGAACACTAGTTCAATTTGGAACAATTCCGGATGAAAATTCAGTTATTAAAATTATCGTTGTTGGATCATCAACTGATGTAGATTCGAGCAACATATCAATTGTAAGGGTAAACAGACAGAACATAATTTATAACGGTGTTGATAGAAATTATAACTTAGATAATTTTGTTCAGTTAACTAGAGACAGTTCTTTATCCTCAATGGTAGTTGAAGTTAATGACATAAAATTAAAAGGTCCAGACACTGTGTATGAAGTGTATGACGGAACAACTAATTCTTTCACACTAGGCGAAGATCCGCTAGAAGGTGCAGGAACAATTCTTTCTGCAAATATTTCTGTATTTGTAAATGGTGAGAGAAAAACTTTTATTCAGGATTATGTGTATGACGGAACAACAAAAATATTAACATTTACGACAGGCTTACTGAAAGTTGGAGACGTTGTAAAAATAGAAAATGATTTAAGAAGCGAATACACAATCGAAAACGGTGATGTTGTAATTAGTAGTGCAGTATCGTTAACAAGTGGTGATGAAATCTCAGTTACTTGGTTTAATGAATATCCTAGCATGAAGATAGTAAGCGATGTTAGAACCGGCGGTAAGGTAAACTACGAATTGCCATTTACTCCTTTAGGAGTTGATTATGTATGGGTATACAAAAATGGAGTTAAACTAATTCAGGACGTTGATTATTATATTTCATTACCTAGAGGAGTAATTTATCTTGAAACAGAAAACACAGATTCTGATACCATAACAATTACAGCATTTGGAAGCGATGTTTACAGACTGCCTAGCGCATATCAAATCAATAAGGATATGTTAAACATCTATAGATTTAATCGTTACTCTACAACTGAAGTTAGATTAGCAAAAGATCTAAATTATTATGATACAACAATTACAGTAAATGATACAACTGACCTATACAGACCAGTTAGAGATAGAAATATTCCTGGTGTGTTAGAAATTAATAATGAAAAAATAGAATACATGACAGTATCTCCAGTTACCGGAGGAGGTTTTGTTCTAGGACAGTTGAGAAGAGGAGTCCAAGGAACCGCAATCAAGGAATTACACAACAGTGGAGATTATGTAGTTGATCTTGGTCCTAGAGAAAGTTTACCATACACCGAAAATCAGGACAGAACGGACTTTGTTGCAGATGGAAGCAGTTTGCTCATAGGTCCTTTGGACTTTGTGCCAGCAAAATCCAGCACAGGATCTTGGATTTCAACATCAATTCCGGATGGGTATGGAAGATGTGATGTGGTAGAAGTATTTGTTGGCGGAAAACGCCTACGTAAAACACCTCTTACGGTGTTTGATGAAACTCTAGGCCCAATTAGCCCAGATGCAGATAGAGAAATAGAAGCAGAATTTTCGGTGGATGGTGTGAATCCATACATTAGATTAACCGTTCCTGCAGGTGCTGGAACACGTATAACCATAATTAAAAGGACAGGACAAACATGGTATGATAAGGGAGCAGGAACTGCTAGTGCAGGAATTACGTTATTATCCAATGAAACTCCGATAAGTAAGTTCATTGCTGCTAAGACAACCAAGTTACCTGAATAAATACACTATGAAACGTGAAGAGAAAGATATGCCAAAGGAAAATATGCAAGATAAACAGTCTCCAAAACCTACAGTTAATGAAAACGGTGGGTTTCATTTTGAAGGACACATTAAGATTTTTGACCCTGAAACTGGAGAAGTTTTTCAGGACAAGCGCAATGCAATACACTATGAAAACATGAGTGTTGCTATGGTTCAATCCCTTTCAAACCAAGGGCTAGGAACCATCTATGAAATGGCGTTTGGGTCTGGTGGAACAACTGTTGATCCTACGGGCTTAATTACATATCTTACTCCAAATACGGTTGGTGTAAATTCTAGTTTATATAATCAGACTTATACAAAAGTAATTGATCAGAATGCAATCACCAATACTGATCCTACAAGAAATAAGATGGAAATTAGGCACATAAGTGGTGCAACATACAGTGATATCGTAGTTTCATGCTTGTTAGATTACGGTGAGCCTGACGATCAGGAAGCATTTGATAACAGCGTTAATCTAGACGGTAATTTTGTTTTTGATGAACTAGGATTAAAATCATATGATCCAAACGGAAGTGGAAAATTACTGACACACGTTATCTTCCATCCTGTTCAAAAATCACTTAACAGATTGTTACAGATTGATTATACAATTAGAATTCAAAGTTTAACAGGTTTTAATGAGGGATAATAGATGCCATACATTGTAAATTTTACAGATAGAGAAAATAAATCCCCGATCACTGTTTTCGATAACACTTCTAGCCAAGATACTAGTTTAACATTTCCAGGTAGAAACGTTGTTGGGTATGGTCAGATAATTGCTGAAAATTTTCTATCACTGTTAGAAAATTTTGCTAGTGCCAATCAACCAGTTAATCCGGTTGAAGGACAACTATGGTATGATACCACAAATGGTGTTCTTCAGTTGTATGATAACACAAACTGGAAGGCAGCATCAAATATTCAAAAAGGTCCCACAGAACCATCAGTCGAAAATTCCAAGGTTGGCGAACTATGGGTTGACACAACAAACCAACAGTTAAGAATTTATACGGGTTCAAGATGGTTACTGGTTGGTCCAAGCGAAAGTGCCATTGATGGTAAGAGATACGGTCCGGCAGTGGAAAAAATTGTGGACCAGGATAACTTTGACAGAAACGTATTAACATTTTATATTGCAGATACTCCAGTTGTAATTCTTTCTAGAGATTCATTTACACCAAAGATTGAAATTAGAGGGTTTGATCAAATTAAGTCAGGCTTAAACATTGCCACTCCGGCAAATGCCGCAGAAGCAACCGAGTTTGAGAGCATTTTCTTAGGAGGCGAACTTCCTAAGTTAATAGGAACAGCGGCAAATGCAGATGCTTTAAATGTTGGCGGAAATGAAATAGCAGCGGCAAAATTTTTAAGAAGTGATACAACAAACACAACGGAATTTGGTTTCAATATTAGAAACAATCAAGGACTAACAATAGGTCTTGATGGAAACTTTCAATTAACAACATCGGCAACTTCGGCAAAAATCTATAACAGTGCTGCTGGTAGTTCACTTGATTTACAGGTAAACAGAAACGGTATACCTGATACAATTTTAAGAATTCTAGACGACAAGGTTGGTATCAACGTTGCTGCACCAAACAGTGAATTGGACGTTGACGGCGACATCGGTGTAACAGGATCAATACTTGTTACAAACACAAATGATACAATCAATCTAAGCACAGGTAGCATAAGAACTACGGGCGGAGCAGCAATTAGCAAGAGCCTAAGAGTTGGTCAGAATCTTATTGTTCAAGGCAACACAGTAACAAAAAATATCTTACCAGAAGCCAATGAAACTTATGACATAGGATCAACTGCTTTTAGATGGAACGAAATTAAGGCCAAAAAAGTTATTGCAGATGAAATAGAAGGAACAATCAGCGGTAACATTACTGGTAACGCTAATACAGCAACTAACCTAAAGAATGTAACTAGTTTTACAATTGCTGGAGACGTTGTATCCAGCGGATTTACGTTTGATGGTATCGGTGATGCCAAAGTGTTTAATACACAGTTGACGGCAAACATTATTACTAGTAAGGATGAACCTTTACCTAATAGATCAGCTCAAGGAGATCAGATATTAGTTTATAGGGCAAACCCAGCAACAGGCAGCTCTTCCGTTGGTCTTCTAAAACAATCAAGAGATACTTTTGTTGCAGATCTAGGAGTTCCTATTGGTGCAATATTACCTTACTCAGGTCCAACAGCACCATATGGTTATCTATTGTGTGATGGCGGTGAAGTTGAGATTGCAAAATTTAGAGCATTGTATGACATTATTGGAACAACATATAATGGAACGGCAGCATTGAATGGTGCGGTAGGAAAGACATTTAGAGTTCCAGACCTTAGAGGTAGATTTGCTCTAGGTAAACACAACATGGATAACAACATAAATGTTCCTAATGATGTTGGAGGAACAGTTGACAATGGTGGTGGATCACCAGTTCCTGCTAGAATTTCAGGAACTGAACCAGAAACACTTGCAGCATCCAGCGGATCTAGTTCTGTAACACTTACGCTACAGAATTTACCTGAACACACTCACACGCTTCAGGGAGACAACGAACAATTTTACGCAGTAAGGGTTGATACTGCACCTACTATCAGTTCCATTTCAGGTAATGGACCTAATAACCCAGGTGAAGCACAGTATCTTCCAGACACTGGAGGAATTACTAAACCAACAGGAACTTCATTGAGTTCGCCAGTTGGTATAATGAACCCATACCTTACTTTAAATTATATAATTAGATCAGGACCACCTGCTTTTGAAACAATAGGAACATAATAGATGGCTTATCAAATTAATAAAACCGATGGAACGATTGTAGCAACCGTAGCAGATGGTCAGATTGATAATATTTCAACTGATATAACTCTTATTGGTAAAAACTACAGCGGTTTTGGTGAAGCACTGAACGAAAACTTTATTAAACTTCTAGAGAATTTTTCAAGCACAACGCAACCAGTCAACCCAATCAAGGGACAGATTTGGTTTGATGGAACTGAAAACAAATTAAAAGTATACAGTGGAACAGCATTTGTTCCTGTGAGTTCTGCAACAATTTCAAATACACAGCCTACAACACTTGGTGTTGGCGATCTTTGGTTTAACGATACACAGAAACAGTTATACTTCTTTGATGGAACTAGCACAATTTTGCTTGGACCTGATTATTCACAAACACAAGGACTTAGTGGATTTAGAGTCACAAGCATACTTGACTCATTAAACCAAACACGTGTAATCACCATTTTGTATAACAACGGAATATTGTTGGGAATATTCTCGAAGGATTCTTTCACACCCAAGAATGCCATTGAAGGATTTAGTGGAAGCATTGAACCGGGTTTCAATCAAGGAACTCTGTCAGGAATGAAGTTTGACGTCACTGCCACTAATGCAGAAAAATTAGGTGCAGTTGATGCAACAACATATGCAAGGCGAGATACGTCAAACCAATTTGCTGGACAAATTAGGGTCAATTCAAATTTAGGTATAGTATTTGGTGGTGGTGACCAAGGTAACCTAACTGTAGATGCAAACGGTAACATATTTTTCTCAAACTCATCACAGGACAAGACGCTTACAATTAATGTTAGAAAGGGTATCGTGCAGGAAAATGCCGTGGTCATTGATGCTGCGGATAGAAAGATTAGCCTATATGATGGATTCACAGACAGTGAAATTGTTATGGGGGGCGATGTTGAGATCAAGGGTAACACAACGATCAGAGGTCAGTTAACCATCGAGGATGGCGATATACTTTCTCTTAATACACAAAATTTAGTTGTTGAAAACAAACAGATCGAACTAGCACAGACGGGTGACGACGCTACAAATTCAGACACAGTTGCCGATGGCGGAGGTATTGTATTAAAAGGACCTGCGGGCAATATTGATCACGTATTCCTTTGGTCAAATCTAGGTTTAGCATCAACAACAAGAACTCCAACCCTTGCTGCACAGGCATGGACTTCATCGGAACACATTAACCTTGCAACAGGTAAAGCATTTAAAATTAACGGCGTGACGGTGTTAGATGGAAACAGTTTAGGAACGGGAATCACTTCCATTCCAGGCGTTACATCATTCGGAACACAGAATCTTCTAAACATTGGTTCAACACCTCCAACTGCCGATATGAAACTCGAAGTTGATAGTGGTAGTGGAAATCCTAGAATTACTACAATTCTATCGAACAGTGATTTGGAACTAGCACCAGATGGAACTGGAAACGTTTCTCTAATCGGAAGTCCTAAAATTACAGGACTAGCAGATCCTACCAATGCACAGGATGCCGCAACCAAGGAATATGTTGACGATATTGCTGAGTCAAGAAGCCTAGCGTTTTCGATGGATCTTTCGGATGGTAAACCAAACAGTTATATTGGTGGAACCATTCTTGCAAATCTAGCACCACCGGTAGAATACAGAAACGGAACGATTGCAAGAATACTATGCACAACACTTTCAAATTCAACAACCAGTTTGGATATTAATCCACTGTTAAATGAAACAACAGCAGAATTTAATACACCAACAGGAACCGCATTCGCTGTAACGAATGTTGCAGTATCAACTGCAACTATCGCAGCACCAACAATTGTAACAACTAGAGTCGTTAAGACCTTCCAACTGTTGGCAGGAACTTGGACGTTTGTTTCAGAAGTGGCATTACCATAGGATTATAGGAGCGTTAGATGGCATATGTAATTAATAGAAGTGATGGAACAGCATTTACAACATTGCAGGATGCTACCATCAACACGGATTCAAGTTTAACACTGGTAGGTAGAAACTATATAGGTTATGGTGAACTACAGAATGAAAACTTTCTCTTCCTATTAGAAAATTTTGCCAATACTAGCGCACCAGCAAGGCCAATCAGCGGACAGTTATGGTTTGACACCAATACTAATGTTTTAAAAGTATACGATGAAACCAAGTGGACCGAAGTTGGATCAGCAACCATATCATCAACACCTCCACAGGATCCACCTGCAGGCGCTTTTTGGTTTAAGTCGGGAGTAAACACACTTCATACATGGGATGGAACTAACTGGGTATTCATAGGTCCAGAATCGGCAGATGGATATGGTGTGACGAGAGCAAGAAGCACGTCCCTACTTGCAGACAATAATGTTTCTTATGCAGTAATACTGCTTACGGTAAATGACATAGTGGTGGGAATAATTTCTTCCAATTCATTCACGATAAACAGTTCCAATGCAATTGCCGGATTCAGCGATGTTGAAAATGGTATCACCCTACACAGTTCATATACGGTCAAGGGAGAGTTGAACGGAAATTCCGCAACCACAACAAAATTAAAAAACATCAGGCTGATTAATGGTATTGGTTTTGATGGCACACGAGACATAACAATTAAGTCCAGCACAACAAACAAGTTGGAAGCGGGTGATTACATACTAGGAAATGATTTTGATGGTAGCAGCACAGTAACTTGGAATATAGATGCAACGTCTGCTAACACCATTGGAAAGATAGTGGCAAGAAATGCCAGTGGCGGATTTAGTGCAGGGCTAATCACTGCTGATCTAGCAGGAAACGTGACTGGTAATGTTACCGCAAGTTCAGGAACATCGAGATTTGATGTTGTGGAAGCCAATACATTCATAGGTGCAACGCTAACAGGTAATGCTTTTAGCGCAACCAAACTAAGAACGGCAAGGAATATTAATGGAGTTCCATTTGATGGTTTGAGCGACATTACGGTTACGGCAAGTGCGAGAACATTGACCGACACCGCATTGGCAGCAAACATTGTTAGTTCACAGTTAGAATCGGTTGGACTGCTTAATAAGTTGGATGTAAATGGTGTTGTAACCGTAAGCAGTAACTTTGGTATTGCTGCGGATGGTAATGATACCACGCTTACGGCAACTAGAATTCTTAAATTAAAGGCATCGGATGGATCAAACAATTCAATAGTTGATTTGATTTCACCAGATGTCTCGGTGGCAGCAGGATACGGTTCCAAGGGTGCAATAACTCCTAGCATTGATGCGGATCTGGATCTTGGTAAGAGTGCCAAGAAATGGGACAACGTTTATGCAAACACATTTAATGGTGATTTAACTGGAAACGCAGACACTGCCACTCTGGCAACAACCGCTACAAATATCGCGGGCGGAGCCGCAGGCTCTATCGCTTACCAGACTGCGTCTGGAACTACCGCGCTGCTCCCTGCGGGATCGCCGGATCAGGTCTTGGCATCAAGAGGAACGGCTGCACCGCCAGTATGGGTGGACAATGTTCTTGAATCTGCGCAGGCAGTAAAATTAAAAACATCAAGAACAATAAACGGTGTTGGGTTCGATGGAACTGCAAACATCACAATCGCTGACAATACAAAGGTTGCATTAGCAGGCGACACAATGACAGGATTCTTAACTCTTCATGCTAATCCTACGGCAAACATGCACGCCACAACAAAACAATATGTTGATGGTCAAATAAGTGTAGCAATCGCAGCAATACCAAATCCATATTGGGCTGGAGCAACAACGTTGGCAAATGTTCAGGCAACTTATTCTTCATTTCCGACCGGAACTCTTGTTTCATTCTGGGACGAAAGATCGTATTCCAGTCCTGCTAACTCAAATGGTGGTAGTGTTAGTATTGTTGATAGGTATAGAAGAAAGGTCGAAAAGCAGGCAAATGGCTCATGGATTGATGTAGGATAAATATGGATATGAATAGACAGACAGCACTAGCACAGTTCAATAAACTTAACAAAAAATTTACAACAGTTCTTGGAATGGTGGATGATCAATCTCTGCTCAATCATGATTTATACCTTTATAGAGAAATTGAAATTGATATCGAAAATGAAAATGTCAGAGGCGACTATGACAATTATGAGATTTATGATGTAAATGCTACTCCTCTCATGACAGAGGACGCATTAAACACTCTAGCAAGAACAAGAATTACAGACAAGTATCCATTAGAAAATCAATTAAGCATTTTAGGATCTGCAATTGAAAGATTAGCAGACAATGCCGGAATTGAAGCAGATGAATTAAAAGAAATGAATGATTTTATTGCTGAAGTTAGACGTGCTAACGGCATAAGAAAAGAATACTTTAGAAATAATTCACAGGTAGAATACAAAAGCACTGAAGATGTTGCAGCAGAAATTGCAGAAAAATATGAAGGTGCTATTCAGGAGTATGGTGATGACATACGTGATATCTAAATACTTGGATAAAGACACAGCAGACAGAGTAAGAGAGTATGCTGAGACTCTTGAAGGACCTAGATGGGTTAGAAGATCACAACTTACTCCACCTAGGCAAGTTGATGGCTCATCATGTTTATATGATTTTTGCGGTCACAGTCAAATGCCAGGTCACATAGTAGATTTTTTAAAGTCTATTGCACCGCATTTTGAGGAACATAAACTTGCAGAAATTGCAATCAACAGATATAACATAGGCGATTACCTAGGTAAGCACAAAGACTTTGACTATTATAGAAAAAATTTAGTAATCGCACTGCAAGACAGTGAAGACGGTGTGTTAATTGATGACGAAAATGAATTTATAAAAGATTCTGTCGGGCAAGGAATATGTATCGACGGTATAGGTCCGGTGCACAGTGTAGCACCAGTTAACAATAAAAGATATTCATTAGTTTATCTTTACGAGTAGGAAATTATGGCACATATTTTAAAAACACAATTGAGCGCAGAAAACTTAACAGCACTAGATACTTTAAAAAATAGTGTAAATTTTGCATCAAATATAAC
>JGI10211J34971_10003081_pt1 | contig 13419 bp, 17 predicted proteins | sample Etolagsediment_FD_34971 | JGI IMG/M metagenome (IMG submission 34971) | reverse complement strand
GCTCTGCAAGGTTCTTGAGGGGCCTGATGCAGGAAGGGTAATCCTGAGGAACGTAAAGGGACCTGTGAAGAAAGGAATGATAATAATGCTCCTTGATACCGAGAGAGAGGCAAAGGAGATTAAGGCGAGGTAATATGCATGCCGGACTGCTCATTCTGCGATTCTGAAATAAAGAAAGGAACAGGGCTTATTTATACAAAGAAGGACGGAACTGTTTTCTATTACTGTTCCAGCAAGTGCAGGAAGAATGCGCTTAATCTGAAGAGAGAGGGAAGAAGGCAGGCATGGACCGAGGCAAGCAGGAAGTTCAAGGCAGGAACGAAGAAGAAAAAGAAGTGATTTTTATGAATATTGAAAAGACCCTGGTAATAATAAAGCCGGATGCCATACAGAAGGGAGTGACCGGGGAGATTATCGCAAGGTTTGAGAGAAAAGGCCTGAAGATTGTCGGTATGAAGATGATTCAGATGGATGAGAAGCTTGCGAAAGAGCATTATGCGCATCTTGCTGATAAGCCGTTCTATCCTGACCTTGAGAAGTTCGTTACCGAGCATCCTGTTCTTCTTTTTGTTGCTGAAGGGAAAGAAGCGGTGGAGGTTGTAAGGCTTATAGTAGGCCCTACGAATGCAACTAAAGCTCCTGCAGGAACCATTCGCGGAGATTTCTCCAACAGTACTTCAAGAAACGTAATACATGCAAGCGATTCTAAGGAAACCGCAGTAAAGGAAATAAAGAGATTCTTCAAGAATGAAGAGCTTTTCAGTTATGAGTTCAGGAACGAGTATTACAGGTATGCTGCTGATGAATGATTCTTTATTTTAGAAGCATCCAAACTACATCAACATATTTTCCCTTGTGTTTCGCCCATTTAGGAAATCTTGCCATTTCTTTGAAACCAACTTTTTCGTACAGTTTTTTGGCTGGTTTATTCGGGTCTGCAACGTGAAGATAAATATTCCTAGATTTTAGTTTTTTCTTTGCTTCCGCAATTGTTTTTCTCATAAGAAATTCTCCTAACCCAGCCTTTCTGAAATCTTTAGCAACAGATATACCAAGAATAATATTCTGTGATTCTTTTCCCAATCCTTTTTCTGCATTACAGGCTCCCACAATACGCTTTTTATAAAGAGCAGCAAAACAAATTCGTTTTCCGTCCCTTACCCCCTTAATCATATTCTTTTTCCATTCTGTTTCATGCTTAAGAGTTAATTTTTTGTCTAGTAACACAAAAGTATTTTCGGCAATAAGAGAATTTATATGATCAAGAAACCATCTGGTGGGGATTTTCTCACTGATAGGAACGATATCAACTACTCTCCCATCTTCCAATTCATGCTTCAAGGATAACACCTTTAAACTATTTCAATGCCTTCTTTCAAAGCCATACTAACCAGGGAAATTTGCTTTTTAAGCCGGTTAAATTCATTCAAAGTATAACAAATAAAATCAACTGGAAACCTGAAATTCCATTCTTTATAAAATGGAATAGGTCTTTTAAGATGGCTTTTACCTTTGAACGCATCACTAACTATAATCAAGTCTATATCGCTATTCTCGCCATAGGTACCACTAGCTACCGAACCAAACATCAACACCTTTTTTATTTTATATTTCTTTTCTATCTTTTTCTTGAATTTTTTCAATTCGGCTATTGTAGGAGGCTTTTTTCTACCCATTCAATCACCTTTTGAGCATTAACAATGAGTTCCTTTACCTCTGATGCTTTGTAATCCACATTCATACCGGGATATCTCGAAGTTATGTAGGCTGGATTTAGAGTGATTGCCAACTCCACAATATGTTCAGGCGCCTTGAGTTCAACAGCCAAGATTTTAAGGTCGTGGATTTTCCATAATTTTTTGAATTTTTTGACGTAGAACGCTTTTAGCGCCTTTTCAGCTGCCTGTTGAGAGAGGAAAGCAGCCACTTCGTATTGTTTACCATCAAAATTATATTTGGCAGCATTTAGGTCGTTCTTAGCTTTTTTTAACCAATCTTCTACCTCTCCCTTCATAGAGAATAAATGGAATGGAAAAAATTAAAAAGTAGTAGTCGGGGATAGTACCTTGTTATCGTTCTCGGGAATCTGCTTGAACTGCGGTTCAAGTCTCCCCACGAACTCAAGGATAACATCTGGTAATCGTTCGTGGGAATGGAATGGCATCCCTGATATGGTCGAGGTTGAGAATCCATTTTGTTAATCTTTCAATTCCTAAACCGAAGCCAGAATGAGGAACAGAACCGTATCTTCTCAAATCAACATACCATTTCATGTCGCCTTCAGGGTCAAGGCCGAATTTCTTCATCTTTTTTACAAGTTTGTCTACCTCCCAGATTCTCTCGCTTCCCCCTATGATTTCCCCATGTCCTTTTGGTGCAAGCATATCAGCAGCAAGGACTGTCCCCGGCTTCTCCGGGTCTTCCTCCATGTAGAATGCCTTTATTTTTGCAGGGAAATTATGGACGAATAAAGGTATGTCATACTCTTTTGTCAGTATTGTTTCTTCATCAGCACCGAAATCCTCGCCTTTCTTCATTTTTCCCCCTAGCTTGTTTACTTTTTCAACCGCATCTTCATAATCAAGCCTTGGGAAGGGCGTTTTTATCTGCTTCAGGTCATCAGGTTTCCTTCCGCATGCCTCAAGCAAATCAGAATGGTTCTCTACCATTTTCTGTACTACGTATTCAACCATCTTCTCCTGCAATTCCATGTTCATTTCCTGGTCATACCATGCCATCTCAGGCTCAAGATGCCAGTATTCGGCAAGATGCCTTATCGTCCTTGATTTTTCTGCACGGAATGAAGGTGCAAGGACATAGACTTTTTCAAGTCCGAAGATAAAAACCTCGGAATAGAGCTGTGAACTCTGAGTGAGGTATGCCTTGCTTCCGAAATAATCCATCTCGAAAAGCGTGGAACCGCCTTCACATTGTGATTTTGTTATTATCGGAGGTGCAAGTTCATAGAAGTCCTCCTTATCAAAGAATTCCCTGAGGTAGGTCTCAATACGGTACCTTGCCTTCATTATGCTTGACATTTTCCGGGAACGAAGCCACAAATGGCGTACATCAAGAAGGAATTCCTCGCTTAAATCCTTTGAAATTGGAAAGGGTTCCCCCCTGCTTACAAGGCTTACTTTGCCCGCCTGGAGCTCCATCCCTCCGGGAGCCCGCTTGTCTTCTTTTGCAGTTCCCGTGATTTCAATCGAGCTTTCTATGTATGCATTCTCCGCATCTTTCCAGCTTTTTTCATCTACCTTGTCTTTTTTCACTGCACACTGCATTATTCCTGTAGCATCGCGAATTATGAGAAAACGAAGATTACCGCTGGCCCTTTCCCTGTAGACCCATCCGCGTATGGAGACTTTCTTCCCCTCTTTTCCTTTCTCCAGAATATCGGAAATTTTTGAATACATAAAATTACCTCTGAACATTAATGTTTACTCGGTTTTATTAACCTTTTATCCGTGATTATCAAATCCATCGGAATATCATGCTCATGTTTCGGAAGCCCGTCCATTACCTGGAAGTCATAGGCGAGCCCTATCTTGAATACTTTTGAATTCTTCTTGAAATACCTGTCGTAATATCCTTTCCCATATCCTATTCTGTGCATGCAAAGGCCGAAGACAGTACCGGGCACAAGCACTACTTCTGCAAGATGGTCCTTCGGGGCAGGGTGTTCTGGTTCAGGAACACCGAATTTTCCAGGGACTAAATCAGAGAAAGAGGTAAATTTGCACATTGAGATGTCTTCTTTTGTTACCGGCACCAGAATTTCCTTGCCTTCATTTATTGCGCGTTCTATCATTCTTTTTGTCTGCACTTCATTTCCTTTCGGAATGTAAAATGCAGCGGTTTTTGCTTTTTTGAAATGTTCTTCTTCAAAAAGCGCGTCCTCTATTTTTTTGCTTCTTTCTTCAATATTTTTCAGAGCGAGCGAATTGCGTATTGCAAGCACATTTTTGCGCAGTAGTCCTTTTGCCTCTGCAACCATGGACTGGAATAGGAAAGCAATATTAAAAATAGAATCGAACTTCTAAATCCCATGGAAGTTAAACCGATAGAGTTCAGGGATGGAAAACTGATTCTGCTTGACCAGACCCTTCTCCCGCTGAAAACAGAATATGTGGAACTGGGGACGGTTAGCGAGGTTGCTGAAGCGATTAAGAATATGAAGGTAAGGGGAGCGCCCGCGATAGGGATAACCGCTGCATACGGGCTTGCATTATCCGAAAAGCCGGAAGAAGAAGCGGGAATACTGCTGGGGGCAAGACCAACCGCTGTAGACCTGAGAAATGCGGTTGATTTCGTTCTTTCGAAAAGACTGGATGGTATGGATGCAAGAGATGCTGCAAGGAAATGGCACAAGATAATTGGGGAGAAATGCAGGGGAATAGCGGAGAATGGAGCCACTCTGGTAAAGGATGAAATGAAGATACTTACGCACTGCAATACCGGGGCATTGGCAACAGGTGTAAATTACGGGACAGCGCTTGGTGTTGTCAAGAAAGCATGGGAGGAGAAGAAAAGGATTTTTGTTTTTGTTGATGAGACACGGCCGAGGTTCCAGGGTGCGCTGACGAGCTGGGAACTGAGGGGATTGGGAATACCGCATGACGTGATTGTCGATTCCGCTGCAGGAAGTTTTATGAAGCGCAACGAGATTGATATCGTTATTGTCGGAGCAGACCGGGTTGCCTCCAATGGTGATTTTGCAAATAAAATAGGGACTTATCCTGTCGCCGTGCTTGCAAAGGAAAATAAGGTACCTTTCTATGTTGCTGCCCCGTTTTCGAGCTTTGACCTGAAGATTAACAGCGGGAATGAAATTAAGGTGGAGGATAGGAACGAGAAAGAGGTTGTACTGGATGTTTATCCTGAAGGAACAAGGGCAAGGAATCCTGCTTTTGATGTCACTCCCTCGGAATATGTCACTGCTTTCATCACTGAATTCGGGATTCATAAGAAAATAAAAGAGGTTGAGGAAGCTTGGAAGAGTACGCTGGCGTGAAGTTCGGGGCAGTTGTTGAGGAAGGCGAAGTAGGAGACGTTTTCGGATTCCTGAAACTGGACATGATGATTGGGGAGTATATCAGCCCGAAGGGAAATGAAGGGAACATGAGTCTCAGAGTTGAAAACGGATTTCTGATAAAGAAGACAGGCATGAGGATGACTTCGCTTGCTGAAAAGGATGTCGTGCTTGTGAAAAAGATTGAGGGCGGGAAAGTTTATGTTGTTGGCGGAACACTCTCTTCGGAATCTGTAATGCATTATATGATTTATCAGAAGAGGAAAAATGCGAAGATAATACTGCATTTTCATGATGATGAACTGCTCGGGAAGCTTGACTGGGAGTCCGTGGGGCCTTTTCCCTATGGCAGTAAGGAGCTTGCGGAAGCGGTTGTAGATGCTTCTGAAAACAGGATAAAACTGGAAGGGCATGGATTCGTGATTATTGCGGATGATAAAGAAGAATTGGTAAAAATTCTGGGAGAGATTTACTAGGATGTCCTTGTTCCGCAGACAGGGCAGACGGCAAAGAATGCATCGTTCTCATAACCGCACACAAAACAGGTGTATGATATCTCCTTTTCCTTTACTTCTTTTTCTGCGGCCAGATTATAGCTGCATTTTGAGCATTTCACCGCCCCTATTTCGTTTATTTCACCGCATTCCGGGCATTTTCTCCTGAACATCGAAACTATGCTGACCCCGCATGCAGGACATCTCTCCATGTTGAGGGTTACCTCTGCACCGCAGTTTGGGCATTTCAGCTTCTGGTTGTTCTTCTTCCCGAACAGATTCCTTAAAAAATCAAACACGCCCATAGCCCATCTATCTCAATCAATTTTAAAATTGTTTATGTTTTCATGTATTACCCAATTTGCCTCGGTAGCTCAGTTTGGTAGAGCGGCTGACTGTTAGAAGCTTTTTGATTCCGGTTTTCCTCCGGGCAAAAACCTTCAGGAAAAAGCCCTGAGATTATTCTCAGAGTTTCCGCAAATCAGCAGGCCGGAAGTTCGAGTCCTCCCCGGGGCGTGAAAACATAGGAGCAGCCTTAGCATTGGGGAGCCATGAACGCAGGTTCATGCAATCCCGGGGCGTTTCTGTTTTTCTTGTAACAATACGAATTCATTCCAGAGAATCGTCCAGAATCTCAATCTTGTAGATTTTCGGGTCATTCCAGTTTTCGCAGGTTCTTTGTATGGTCCAGAGGTAACCGCCATCCTCAAATGGTTCCCAGGCCATAGCCCATGTTCCATCAGCTGCAGGATAGATTTCTCCGACTAATTCTCCACCCTTCGTCCACTTGCAGATGCCTTTTGAACATCCGGAAAATGTCCAGAAATGCTCTCCTGTCCAGACTATTGCCTGTGCTATGCTGTTCTGGAAATAAATCTCCTCCACAACTGTGCCGTCTTTGGTTAACTGGTATACCTTTTTGCCGTCCCGGCTTCTCAGATACAGGAATGTTCCATCACTAGTCATTCCCATTGTTCCACCTTTTTCTTTATCAGGAATGTCGAAAGAATCCAGTATCTTGATATAATTCCCGTCTATCTCGAATTTGTATATCTTAAGAAGGCTGAAATCATTGACATAGAAATGCTGCCCATCATAAATCAGTCCTCTTGGATTCATAATTACATCATTTCCATACCGAACATAATCTCCGGTCTCCGGATTGATTTTGATGAAATCAAGTGATTGTCCTACCTGTCCGCTTCCAAGGCTGAACCTGTAAAGACTTCCATCAGCATATTCCAGAGCCCAGCCGAATTTAAGGTCTTCTCCAACCTTATTCACTACTCTTCTTGTCTCGTCCTCTTCATCATAGACGTATGGAAACTGGTCTTCAGGACTGCCGGGAATATATCCAAGTGACTTGTCTACTGTATCTTCAATGTCCAATTCATATATTGGTCCCATAACATTGTATTCATTGGGCGTAGTAACCCCGGTTGATCCTCCGTTTAGCCGAATAGCATTGCCAGGAGTATCATAAAACCTGTTTCCGATAGCTGTCATGTTGGATTCCATGCCTGCAGTGACTACCAGCTGCGGATAGTTGTAGAAATAATTGCCTTCAACATTGGATTCGGTTTTCTCTGTATGGATTGCCCATCCGCCGCCGCCGTTATGGAATGTGTTATGCCTTATCTGGACGCCTGTGTTGAACTGCTCCAGGGCAATCTCATGATATCCGTTCTCATAAAGGAGGTTCCGCTCGAATGAAGGTGAAGACCGCTCTGCATACAATCCTTCAGCATTGATCCACCTTACTATGGAATCAGTGACCGGCACGCTTGAATCAAACTGCATAATGCCCATCACTCCGAATTCGATTATCACATATCTGAATTCCGAATTATTGGAATTCTTTACGGTTATTCCTGCCCAGTCACCATTTATCGGGTCTTCCGCATCAGAAGTGAACCATATCATGTCTTCCTTGGTGCCGATTGCCTTGATTGTTCCGCCATCGATTAACAGGCTTCCCCGGTTGAATGTTTTGTAGTTCCTGTCATGCTTGAACAGGATTTTCGTTCCGGGTTCAATCGTAAGAGTCACACCCTCCGGAACAATAACCGTGCCGTCAACATAGATTTCACCGCTCCAGTACTCATCGGATGTCAGGGTTCCGCTCTTTACGTTATACTCGAGTTCATCGCCTTCATACATTCCCATATCATCAGGGTCCTCGTCTCCGGGCATTCCTTCTTCATGTTCTTCCGGCATTCCCTCGTGCATTTCATCTTCAGGAGGCATTCCCTCAGGCATTTCTTCATGAGGCATTCCTTCAGGTCCTTCCTCCCAAGGCATCTCTTCATGTGGCATCTCTTCATGCGTTTCATCTTCAGGTGGCATCTCTTCCGGAGGTATTTCTTCGTGCATTTCCTCTGGCATTTGCTCTTCAGGCATCTCCCCTACTGGAATTTCTATACACCCTCCCAGCAGAAGAGCCAGGACAATAAAAATAGTGATGGTTTTCATGGGTTCAAGTCTGCATTATATTTATTAAATTTAATCTTTTGCCATTGTCCTTTTTCTATTCGAACAGCGGAGTGAATCTTAATATCGGTATAAGCAGGTATGCCATGCCCATGTATTCGGGCGCAACGAAAGCGAGCACCATTGCAATCACTGAAACAAACGGAGTAAGCATAGACCTTTTCCTCGCAAGCTTCACGCGCTCCACATTTATTTCATCGGCCATCAGCATCTTTTTTCCTATGGCGTAATGCCAGTTGAGGTAGTATAAAACGCCTATTATGAACATGTTTACTGCGAATGTCAGGTTTGCAAGCGTATCATCGGAATAATCGCTCATTACTGAGGTGCTGAATGGGACAAGCACCACAAACATCAGGATTATCATGTTCAGCCAGAGGTGCGTGAAATCCGTCTGCTTCAATATGTGTATCTGCTGGCTGTGTATCATCCAGAATATTGCAAGAAGCAGGAAGCTGAGCGCGTAATTGTAGAATGACTGCGCCTGCTCGAGGAGCATGTTGTGTACCTGCGTTTCAGGGGGAAGGTTCGACGGGTCAGGAAGGATAAGGTTCAGCACAAGCAGTGTCATTGCGAATGCGAATATCCCGTCCATGAGGGACCGGATCCTATCGGGCCTCATCCATATTAAACTGTTTTCCGTTTTCTTTTTCATCCAATTAAAATTTATCTCAACTTTTATATTTCTTGGGGTCTTAAACAAATTCGGAGGTAAATTTTATGCCGGTAGAATATGGAGAATACAAAGGAAACAAGCTTATCATACTGAAAAGGGATGAGACTGACAAATTCCCGTTCAGGTTCGGAAANGCAAAGGCAAAATTNATAGTGGAAAACTTCGAGGAGATAAAGAAGTTCGCCGAAGAGGAGTAATTTTAAACATTACGTGCGTTCTGGAACCATGATTAAGGAAAAAAAACATTTCGCACTGCTGATAGTCGCAATAATAGCCTTATTTCTTTTTTATGCTTCAATCCCGTTTCTTGCAGGAATATCGGGAGCGGCTATCCTTTACGTCATGTTCAAGCCGCTGTATTTCAAGCTTCTGAGGAAAACAAAAAACACAAACATATCCGCTGCCGTTGTTATCCTGGTTTCCTTCGTCCTGATTGTTTTGCCCATTTCATACATTGCTTATCTGTCAATAGTTGAATTCGGGTATATCCTAAGCAATGTTGTCAAGATAGAAGATGCAATAGGACCGTTTGCATCATCATTCGGATATGACCAGAGCGAACTGGCAAAACTGGTAGGAGAGCATATTTCCGATATAGCCGGTGCTGCAAGCCAGATTGCACTTGGGATAATGGAGGGAATAACCAGCATAACGCTGAATGTTGTTATTATGTATCTGATACTCTTCTTTGCATTTACCGAAAATGAGAGAGCTACGAGAGCGCTGAAAACGATTATTCCGTTCAGCGAGAAGAATTCGGGCCTGTTGATGAGAAGGTTCACCCACGCAATCAACACAACGCTTATAGGAAACGGTGCTGCCTCGATTGTGATTGGCGTGCTGCTTGCCATAGGCATGGTGGTTCTCGGCTCAGGACACTTTTTCTTCTGGGCGCTTATAGGAACGATTATGGCATTCATACCAATCATAGGCATCCAGATTATCTGGATTCCTGCGGGCATCTATTACCTGCTTAACGGGGATTATATTGCAGGTGCAGGTATCCTGGTATGGGGTGCTTTCCTAAGTTATATCTTCGATGGGCTTGTAAGGCAGCAGATCCAGAAGAAGGTCGGTGAGATGCACCCGTTGATATCGCTTATCGGACTGATTATCGGTATTACCTATTTCGGGGTTGTCGGTATAATTGTGGGCCCTCTTATCCTGACGGTGTTCGTCCTGATGGCGCAGATGTTCAGGGATGAGTACGTTCCGGGTTGGGAATGACAAATTTGCAAAAAAATTTGTCAGTATTGGATTGAAAACTTTTTAAGTTTTCAAAAATTGACAGCACAGAGCTGTCAATGGAAATTCGATAGAATTTACAATATAATAAAAAAAAGAAAAAGAAATTTTACCTTTTTCCTGTTGCAAGAGAAAGCATCAGGAATGAGAGTCCTCCGAACAGAACGTCTATTCCGAAGAGAAGCCCTATTACCCAGAGTGCATCCGAAGGCCATGCCATCAGGATAAGCAGACCGAGCAGTACTGACAGGATTCCGTTAAACAGCAGCCATTCGGGATGAGATGACCGTTTGACCTTGAATGACATGCCTATCCTGAGCAGTCCTGTAAGAAACAGCAGTACACCCAAAAGCAGCGTAAGCGTAATCGCGCCTGTCAGAGGGTAGAATAACAACATTAACCCTGCAAGGAAATACAGAAGTCCTACAATCAGGCTCAATAAGAATCCTGTCCACTTGCGCGCCTGGAATGACATTACCACTTGTGCAAGACCTGCGATAAGCAGAAGAACTCCAAAGAGCAGTTCAACTGTAAAGGTGCCTGCAACCGGGAACATTATTATTATGAATCCAAAGAGGATCAACAGTATTCCCAATGCGAGGAACCATCCAGAGAGTTTTTGTTCATTAACGTTTTTTTCAGCCATTTAATATTCACCTCTCAGGAGAGAATTCAGGAAAAATACTTAAATGTTAATCCTTCGTAAGATAGGCAATGGAAGAAGATGCTTTAGGATGAGAGATGGCGAGGATGAAAGTTCAAAAGGAATTCTCATTGGAGCGTATGCTCGACAGATATGAAAAACTCTTTACTTCTTTTTAGCTATAAGAACCAGAAATGGGGATGTTAATCTGTTTGCCAGAAGCTGATTCAACATAAAGGCATCTGTAATTTTATTGAATATGACGCTTGCGCCGGATATCGGTGCATTAATAGCATAAAACAATGGACTTTTGCTCTTATGCCAGTATGAGAAAAACCTGTAATGCCCTAGGTAAACCGGTTCCAAATCAAATTCTTCGGTTGTTTTTTCAAAAAAACCAAGATTCATTATCTTAAAATTATGAATTTTTTTCCAATTAGTGTTTTCCCGGTCAAACAGGGAATGGGTAATATAATTCATGTTCCCAAAACAGGGAATGGACATCACCAGATAAGAGTCTTTTGCCAGCAAATCAACCATTTTTTTAATATGCAGAGCAGGGTTCTTGAAGTGTTCGATATAACCGAAGGAAGATACCACGTCGAATTTTTCATTTATTTCCCATTTCAGGAAATCGGATTCGAATAATTCGTAATTCTCGACCTCGTTGAATTCAAGATTTTTTCGCGTGGCATCCATTCCGCATTGGTCTACTCCGTAAACCTTATACCCAAAATTTTTGTTAAAAGCAACGAGAAAACCGCCAGGAGTGCAGCCGACTTCAAGACATTTCATCTCAGGATTAACAGGAAGGTATTTTCTAAAAAGGTCGAAAAAATTGCAATTTCCCATTTTACGGGGTTTGTGGTCTTTCCAGATATTTCCCCAGTATTCCTTTTTTGTAAGCTCATCCATGATATAATTACTATCAAGCAAATTTTAAAATCAACTTCATGATAGATTATAATGGTTATGGAAGAGGATAAAGCTTTCGAATACACCAAAGAGATTGCAAAAGGGACCATATGGAGTCTTATAGGAAAAATAACCTTCAACATGATCTCGTTTTTTTACGTTATTCTTGTTGCGCGTGCAGTCTCACAGGATGACCTCGGCTTGTTTTACCTTTCACTGAGCATAGTTACACTGCTGATGGTATTTGAAAATTTTGGCCTTAATAGCTCGCTTATAAGGTACGTTCCTTATTTTGAAGGAAGGAATGAGATTAAAAAAATAAAGGTACTTCTGAAATCAAGCTATCTGATTTCATTTATCTCTGCATTGTTACTCGTTATTCTCTTGTGGTGGGCCTCCGAAACAATCGGAGAGATATATCAGAATCCGCGTCTCCCGGAAGCCCTAAGGATGCTTTCGGCAGTGTTTTTGCTGAATAATTTCTTCAAGGTAAATACCGCATATCTCCGAAGCCGCGCTGACATAAAGGCGATGCAGATAAACACGAATCTGCAGAACTTCCTGAAGCTGATACTGACTTTTGCCCTTTTTTATGTTTATGGGGCTTCAACACTCACGCTCGTCGCGGGTATCCTGCTTTCCTATCTGTTTGCAACGTTGTTTTCATTCGTAAACGTTTCGACACGCCTAACTGATTTGCCAAAAGCAGATGAGGCAATCCCGACGAAACAGCTTTTCCTTGAAATAATCCCATTCGGACTCATGCTAAGCTTCATGAATTCCCTGGGTACTTTCCTGCTTTCTGCTGATTCCGCCATTCTTGGATATTTTACCGAATATGCAATGGCGACTACAATTGTAGCCATCTATTCGGTAGCAGCACTTCTGGCAATGGTCACCTATCTTTTCCCTAGTTCGATAGCCAGTATCTTTCTTCCCGTAATGTCAAGACTTTATGGCAAAAACGATTTGGAAGGCATGCGCAAGGTAACAGAAACCGCGCAGCGCTGGTCCCTTTTCATAACGGTGCCCATTGCGAGCATCTTTATTGCCTTCTCGGGGGAAATGCTGGAAACGTTTTATGGCGCCGCATATGTCGGGGGTGCAACAGTCATGTCAATATATGTCTTTGCTGTCCTCATAATGTCCATACCTTCAGTACTCTCACTTGCGCTTACCTCGATGAAGATTGTAAAACTGCAATTGAAGGTACTGCTGGCACTAAGTTTTATGCAGATAGCGCTTGATATATTACTGATACCTGCATACGGAATGGTTGGCGCTGCAATATCTTTTTTCGCAAGATGCATTGTGATGTTAATTATTTTCTGCTATTATGCGAAAAAGATTTTCGATTTCAGGTTTTCAAGGGCATTTTACAAACTGTTTAATGCCGCTCTGATTGTAATGATTATTGTTCTGCTGGTTAAACCAGCAGCATTGGTTCTGGCAGGAATGCTTCCGGCATTGGAAGGTACGGGGTTGCAGTTTTACCTATCAAAACTCATTTATCTGGGTTATCTCGGGATACTCACAGCTGCATCATTCCTTATTTTCATGTTTTTTGTTACGCTCTCAAGATGCTTCAGGAAAGAGGACGTAGTGCTTATGGCGAAAGCGATGAAAAGGGCAAGAATCCCAGGGTCGGTCATAGCGTTGATAGAAAATGTGGCATCCCGCGGCATCGCAAAGTAAAACGGCTAATCAAAATAGCCCAAATCAGCAAGTCTTTTTTTCATTTTTTCAAGGTCTTCTCCGTTTATTTCCTCTCCGGTGAGGCTTTCCGCTTTAAGGGATTCTATTTTTTTCCTGAGCATTGAAACGGTTTCCCTGTTGCTGTCCGCTATATTTTTCCGCTCGCAGGGGTCATTCTCCAGGTCGTACAACTCGTCGCAGTATTCCTCCTTGAACGGATAATACATGT
>JGI10211J34971_10003080_pt1 | contig 13419 bp, 12 predicted proteins | sample Etolagsediment_FD_34971 | JGI IMG/M metagenome (IMG submission 34971) | reverse complement strand
GCCGCCCCCTCAAGGTTGTTCTCTTTGGCTGTCAGCAGGGTAATAAATTTACCAATCGGCACCATGCCAAGAAGGTTCAGCGTAAGAACAAAGAAAAAGACCGTCCACACAAAGCCTATATGTTTGTCTGTTGCGTTGCCCAAAAAGGGCCTGGCCACCTCTTCGCGGATAAAAACGCAGACGGTTTCAATCAGATTGCCGAAGCCCCGCCGAACAAGCCCTTTGCCTCTGACCGCGCGCGGCAACACCACTATCAGCAATACCGCCGCCAACGTCACCATAAACATATGGTTACTGACTACAATCCCCCAAAAGCTGAACAGCTCCTTGGCAACCACATCTTCAAGAGGATTGATTTCCGCCAAAACCATATTATAGTGCTCCCAGTTGAATTTTCCCGTTTGCTCGCGGGTAAGAACCTTTATAACAACAGGTTACAATCCCACTCGCGGGATTTTTTTACCCTTAAGGGTATACTTAAATCAAACATTACACGTTCCATCAGCCAAAAAAAATACTTATGCAATCATCCCGGTGTCCAATTATTATTTCGATTCTTTGTAAAACAGATAAAGCATCCCGATGAAGCTAATAAAAAAACCCGTTATAAGTAGAAACGGGCCGCCCGTATTAAAAAACTTGTCCAGCTTATACCCGATGTAGCAGAAAACGCTTATAACGCCGCAAAATTCTATACCAGCCCCCATCCACCGAAGACCGCTGCGATGCATGTCATCTTTTTTCCGGCCGTTTTTCTCCATACCGGCCTCTGCAACAAACAAATCCGTTCAACAACGCCGCATCTAAAACTAACTCTTCGCCTGGTCCAGAATCAGGTCCTTCACACGCCTGCTCGGCAGATTGAGTGCACCGTAAGCACTGGCAGCCAGGCTTCGAAGCTCAACATCCGTAGCATCTGAACTTATCAGCGAATATATCGCATCTATCTGCTCATCCGTCAGCAGATTAGCGTTCAGCTTGGCCGAAATCGCTAAAGACCCAAACGCATACTTACGCACGTCAAGAGAATTCTGCGACGAAAGTGCCATATCTGCTACTGCTCGCTGGGCATCAGGACTGTCAAGTCCGGCAAGAACCTCACCGGCAAGATTCTGCATCTGTGTCCATGTACCTTTCGTCGCACCTATCAGAGCCGACAGCCCCCCTGCCAGATCGAAAATGTTATTTCGCGTCATGGCCAGCTTATTCATCACATTGACTGCCCGAAGGGCGTATGAATCGGCCAAGTCATTACCCAGTTGGTCCGCTCCTTTTCTACTGACCGCCTCAGCCAGACTCTCTATAATGAGTTTGCTGCCCACAAATTCTGATGTCGGACCAGCCGAGGCGATTGCAATTGCTGCACTATACCTCACTGCTCTGTCATCGAAGCTAAGGGCTTTCACCAGAGGCTGCTGCGTCCCCACACGATAAAGCAGCGACTTTTCCCCCGCGTTAGCGGCCAAGGCTTCGACAACGCCAAGAGCTACATACGCATTGTTCTCATTAAGAGCCCTTTCAAGCGCCTGATGCAGATATTCCGGCCCCGCCGTCGTCGCATACGTCATCGCGTCGGCATGAGCAATACCGAAATACTCCGGCTGGGCCAACCCCGAAGATTCTGCCTTGAAAAACGCGGCTAACCAAAGCCCTATTGCCTTACCCAGATTTTCATCTGCCTTGAGAGCCCACTCGCACGCATGCATCGCCATAAGCTCATTGAAATAAGCCTTCTCAACCTCCTGACGTACAAGTCTGCGGCTGCTGCGGTCCCAGAACCAGATGTTCGCGAAGTCATAATCCGCCGCTGGCGCCAGCGACTCGCTGTGATAATAAAAGTTCTCGGCCAATCCAAATAGCAATTCCGCCGCCGGAAGTTTCAATGCCGATGGGTCTATTTTTTCCACAACTCCAAACGCCAGTTCCTGCAATTGGGCCGACTGGTCGTTCTCGGCCACATACTTCAAATATCCGAGCGATTGCGGATAGCCGATTTCACCCAACGCCCTGATTATCTCAGCCTTTACCGCTACGCTGTCCGTCTGCAGTGCTGATACCAAAGGCCTGATCGCATCGCGACCAATCTTGCCCAAAGCGTCTGTAATGTTAGCGAACTCATCCTTCCTGCTCTCGTCTGCTAATGCATCAAGCATATAAGGTATCGCATACTCACCGGCGTTCTTCAGACGCTGCTGGGCAGCTATACGACCGCGAATCGTACTACTGAGGCGTTTGATTTCCTCTATGATTATCTTGGCGTCCGTCCGGCGAATAAACCTGCCCTGCTCGATGATATCCAAAATCTGCCCGCTCACTTCCTTCAGCTCCTCGCTGACAGTATGCATCCTGAGCAAAATACCGTAACCGTTGGGATTTTCCTCGCTAAGCGCAAGCACCGCCACCGGATCAGGATTACTCTCTATCAACCTCTCGGCATATCCCGCCGCAAGGTCAAATCGACCTATCGCCGTGTAATGCAGAAAATCATTCCAGTCATCTTCCAGACTTTGGCAAAAACCTATCCCTGAAATAAAAATCACGCCTAAAAATGCAATAATACCCTTTTTCTTAAACATCAAGTATCTCCCAAGACAAATTTCACCTTAACACAATTCCTCCTTGTAACGCCCGAGATAATCCGTAACTCTGACTTATTATAAATTAACTACCTGCCCTGTCAATTAAAAACCCACGCCGAACTAAAAACTACGAACTATAAAGCCTGTTTTTTTGAATATAAGCCAGAACCTTCGGCTCCAACATATCGCTGACATCACCACCACAGGCCAATTTCTTCCTTATTTCTGTACTATTAATATCGATAAGGGGTGTTTCAATCACATTCCGCTTAAGCTTTTGGACTCGCTGGGGCCCCAGAACCCCTTCAAGTCCGCCAAAATCAGGGCGCTCAAAGCCGGCCCTGAACATCACACACAGATTACACTCATCTATCAACTCACGTATCCCGTGCCACTTGACTAAATCCTTCACTGCATCGGCACCCACCAGCCAGCAAATTTCCGTCTCTTGGCCATACTCAACTCGAAAATGTCTTACCGTATCCAGCGTATAACTTGGCTCGGCCCTGTTCAACTCACAATCACTCACTCGAAACTTATTCTTGCCGCTGATCGCAAGAGATATCATCTCAAAACGCGCAACTCCATCAGCCGCCGGCAAAAATTCTTTGTGTGGCGAACGCTTTGCAGGAACAAATACAATCTCCTTTGCGCCAATTTGTTCACAGGCATACTCGCCTACACGCACGTGACCATAATGAATCGGGTCAAACGTCCCGCCGAAAAATATAACTTTTTCCTTCATCACGACAAACAACTAACAAAAATCTGTTGATTTACAAAAAAATTTTACCACATTTGAAAAAAAATACTACTTGTAAGAAAATTTTTTGACCCGGCGAAATACACCGCTTCCAGTCGAACTCTTATAACATAACAGCAAATAAAACTAACTGAACGTGTGTCGATTCGAAAAACAACACAAACGCTGAAACCGGCTTATAACGCATCCAAACATACCTTCCGGGAAAATTACAAAAATATAGTTATCGCTTAATCATATTAATCCTCACCGGGCCAAACAACTCTCTACTGCAAAACAAAGTTTGAGCGCTGAAACTTTAATAACAAAATAAATTGCAAATCTTAAAAAATAATGAAGTATTTTTGTTGATTTTGACGATAAATATGTATACTTGTTAAGATAATCAAACGGATGCTTTTTAATAAATTAATAATAAAGACTGGATTAAAAAATGAATTGCCGAAAGGAGGTGATTAACACTATGGCAAAAAAGAGAAAAGCTGCAAAGAAAAAAGTAAAGAAGAAAGCCAAGAAGAAAGCCAAGAAGAAAGCTAAGAAGAAAACTAAGAAGAAAGCCAAGAGAAAGAAAAGGAAGAAATAGTCTGACAAAATTGGTGGTATTCGAAAATGGAAAGTTCTATCGCCACGGCAGAACTTTCCATTTTTTTTCCGACCCCAAGACAATCTCCTGCCACCAGCAACATCCGTAGCAAACCCTTGACAGCCGTCAACTTGTTGATATATTTAACATTGCAGCGACAAATAGCCGTTTTGGACCAAAAAACCGCATTTTTGACACTGAAAACGCTGCCGTTGGACCGGTTCGAGGCGCAAGTAATACGGTCGTGTTAGACATTAGACATAATAATCCTGCTAAGTGACATTGAAAGGATAGTCAAAATGAAAACCATGGTACCGTCAGTACTGTTTTTGGTCGCTTTAACCCTTTCAACCCTCATTTCAGGCTGTGAAGAATCAAACCTGACCTCCCAAAGACGGGCAAGACTGGTGGGTGATGAAAACCTCAAACTGAAAAAACAACTCAAATTATGTAACCAGGAAACTCAAAAACTCAAAAAAGTCCTTACCGAATATGAAAAAGAAGAGCAAAAAGAATATGATGCCCAGGAGAAGGCAGACGATCTCGCTTTTAAACTGATGAAAAATCTTGCCGACTCTTCCAGGGAAATCGATAAGCTCGCCGATGAAAATCTACAGCTTAAGACCAGAATTCAGGAACTTGAATCCAAACTCACCCAAAACACAAACCGGCCGGATTCACAGTAGCCCTTAAACACATATTTCTTGTGAGGCTTCGACACAACCGCGCAGATCTTCATCCGGATAATGCTTCTGCATTGCTGCAGCAACCAGCCCCACAAACATTGGCTGAGGCCGAAGCGGACGTGACGTCAAACAAGGATGAGCCTGGGTCCCCATAAAGAACGGATGTGACGGAATCTCCAAAATCTGCATAATCGGCTGATTCGGCGCCTTGCCTGAAAACACAAGACCACCGGCATCAAGCTGCTCGATATACGCCGGATCAACTTCATACCTGTGCCGAAATCGCATCCTGACACTACCGACCTTACCGAACAACTCCCACGCCACAGTGCCTCGCTTAAGTTCTATGTCTCTGCCTCCCAACCGCATATTTCCGCCGAGACCTTCTATCTTTTTCTGCTCGGGCAATATATCGATTACCGGTTCATCGCAATTGGCGTCTATTTCGGTAGTGTTGGCCTTTTTCAACCCGCAAACATTACGGGCAAATTCTATCACCGCCATCTGAAAACCAAAGCAAAGACCAAGATAAGGCACATTATTCTCTCTCGCATATCTTATACACGCAATCTTTCCCTCCGCTCCGCGAGTCCCGAATCCACCGGGAACAATGATCCCGTCAACATCACGCAGATGACCGGAAACATTCTTATCTGTTACCACCGTCGTTTCAATCCACTTTATGTCAACTCTACACCCAAGCGCAATTCCCGAGTGTTCAAGGGCGTTTATTATCGACGCATAGCTGTCGCGCACCGATGTATATTTGCCCGTTATCCCGATCGTTACCTCATGCCCCGTAGTGCCAATCCTATCGACAAAATCACACCACTTCGCCCATTCCTTGCGCTCATAGCGAAGGCTAATCCTGTCCTCAATCTTCAACATCCGCAACACTTCAAAATCAAGCCCGCAATCCCGCAGCATTGACGGTATCATATAAATACTCGCCGAATCGTGCATACTGAATACGCGTCCCAGAGGCACATTACTGAACACGCTTATCTTCTGCCTGACCTGCTCAGTCACCGGACTTTCCGCCCTGCACGCGATAATATCCGGCTGAATCCCCATCTGCATCATCTGCTTGATGCCTAACTGGGCGGCCTTCGACTTCTGCTCACCCAGCGTCTTAGGTTCCAATATATATGTCATCCCCACAAAACAGCAGCTTCCAGGCCCTTCCTCGTAAGCCAATTCACGCATCGCCTCAATATAAAATGCGTTCTCCAAATCACCCACGGTTCCGCCCAGCTCGACAAACACGATATCCGCATTACTGTCCATCGCCAGATGACGCAGCTTCAACTTAACCTCTCCAGTAACATGCGGTATCATCTGAACATCCCGCCCGAGATAATCCCCGTGCCGCTCCTTATCCAAGACAGAGCGGTATATCTGGCCGCTCGTTGTGAAATTCGCCCTGCTAAGGTTCTGGTCCAGCATTCGCTCGTACGTGCCAAGGTCCATATCGCATTCCATTCCATCGTCCAACACAAAAACTTCACCGTGTCGAAACGGATTCAGCGTCCCGGAGTCAATATTCAGATAACCTTCAAGTTTAATAGGTGCGACCTTGAGCCCCTTATCCTGCATCAGCTTGGCTAAACACGAAGAGAATATCCCCTTGCCTAAACCGCTCATCACCGTACCCATAACGATTACATACCGCGCCTTGCCCTTTTTATATCCGCTCGGCATCGGCGAAAAATACTCCGTCTCCGTCGAAACATCGCTGACCTTGGCCAACAAATCCTTACTATCTGCCATAGTCCCAACCTCTTATCTCAAATTCACAATTCGCAATTTACAACACTTTCCATTCCAGAACGCCGCCCGAAAATTCTTCCTCAAACTGGACCTCAAGTCGAAGAGCATCCGTTTTGACAGCCTCAAATGTTACCTTATTAAACTTATCCTTCTCAACACCGTATCCGCTTGATTGAGCAACCGGCTTCCATTGACCGTCATGCCTGTAAGAGACCTGCCATGACTTCGGCACACGGCATTGACCTCTGCCGGTATCGTCAAACCAGTATACCTCAACCGACAAGACCGTTACCTCCTCCTTAAAATCATACTGCAGCCACTCCTGCGTACCCAGATGAGGCCACCAGTGAAAGAAAAGGGTTTCTTCGTCGCCTGAATGTCGCGGCTCGATTTGGTCGTTGACCCCGCTCAACTGTGCATTGTCCAGGTGCGTTTGATACGATGTGCTTACCTTGCTTTCAGAAGCAATCGTCGGGGCCGGCAAGGCCCTCGCACCCTTTACAGTCCTCCCTAACCACACACTCATAGGCCCGGCCCCACGGTGAGCCCACGCATAATACGGAATCGCCTGAAACTGCTGACTCTTTTCAATCAGCGCCCCATTATTGCCGTGCTCAAGTCCCTTTGCCCTGCCCTTGATAACCACAACGCCATTCAGTAAATCCTTACGGTACTCAGCTTCTAATACAGCATTATCTGCCAACACAAGATTTCGCACATGTCCGGCGTTATCCACACCCTCAGCACAGTAAACTATCGGCCCACGCTGCAGCGCAACTCTGCCGATATCATCTTTAACATTATCATGAGCCATAACACGCCGAATCGGCATCGGCAGATTCAGCTCAATCACATCACCGCTATGCCATTTTCGCCGAATTGTTGCAAAGCCGTCATCTATCACTAAATCAACCTCCTCATCATTTACTTTAAGTACAATGTTTTCTTTTCCGTGATCCACATAACGGTAAAGGTCGCTTGGAAAAGGCGTTTCCTGTGCCCATCCGGGAATGCGAAGGCACAGCTCAAATTCCCGGGTATCGGCCGGCTCGACCGCTATCTTAACCAATCCTTCCCACGGATAACGAGTATGCTGTGTCAGGCGAACGTTGGTTTTACCTGCCTTTATCTGGCCACTACCGCCGATATAAAGATTCACATAAACACTATCACCATCCCTGGCATACACATACCCGGCTATTGAAGGAACAAACCGAACCACATTAACCGGACAGCACGAACAACCGAACCACCCGCTGCGCTGGTAGCCGCCCTGACACTCAAGAGGATTCGGATAAAAGAACTTGTTGCCCTCGAGCGATATTCCGGAAAGAAAACCGTTATAGATTACACGTTCCAGAACATCGATGTATTTCGCATCACCATGAAGAAGAAACAATCGATGATTCCACATCGCATTTGCAATCGCCGCACATGTTTCGTTATAAGCGCTGGCATTCGGCAGTTCGTAATCTTCGCCGAATGATTCTCCCCCATGCCTTGCCCCTACCCCGCCGGTTATATATTGCCTCTTGGAAACCACGTTTTCCCAGATTGTGTCAATCGCCTTGATATACCCTTCATCTCCGGCCAGGGCCGCCACATCGGCCATACCACAATACATATATCCCGCCCGTACGGCATGCCCTACTGCCTTTCTCTGTTCGATAACTGGTACATGGTCCTGACAGTAGGCCCCGAAAATTTCTCTTAAATCCTTCCTGCCCCGCCAATCCAGAAAAGACTTGGCCAACCTCAAATATTTCTCCCGGCCGGTTACCCGATATAGTTTTACCAGCCCCATTTCAATTTCTTGATGACCCGGTACGTCAATCTTGCCGTCTTCTCCAAACACTGAATCTATATAATCCGCAAGCTTTACAGCCACATCAAGAATTTTACGTTTTCCCGTTGCTTGGTAATAGGCAACCGCCGCCTCAAAAAAATGTCCCGCACAATACAATTCATGCATATCACGAATATTCGTCCAGCGTTTCTCCGGCTGTCTGTCCGGGACCGAATAATGCGTATATAGATAACCATCTTCCCACTGGGCCGCCGCGATTTTGTCAATAACACCGTCCACATACGCCTCAAGCTCAGGATCGGGATGTATACTGAGCGAATACGCCGCCCCTTCTATTACCTTGTAAACATCCGAATCGTTAAAATATATCCCCTCGAAATCCCCCTCCATCAATCCGGCCGCCTTGGCAAAGTTGCTTATCCTTCCCGTTTGCTCACACTTGTCAAAGCAGTAGCGGACCGTAACATCCCGGTTAGTCTTCATCCTATCCGCCCAAAATCCCTCTGTAATCTGAACATCCGTAAAGGCAACTGCCTCGAGTTTGGCAGGCTCCACGGGTCCCGACGACATCGGCCAAGCGCTCACAGGCAACACTAAAAATCCCAACACACTAACCAGCCACATATTCCTAATCGTTTTTGCCCCTTACCCTTTCTTATATCGCTTGACAAACGCCACATATTGCTCGGCCGTGTCGATGCCTTCCCACGCGTGCTTGACCTTACCCGTTATAATCGAAAAACCGTGCTCTATCGCCCGAAGCTGCTCAAGCTTCTCACATTTTTCAAGTTCACCCTGCTTAAGCGAGGTAAATTTCAGCAAAAAATCTTTCCTGTAGGCGTATATCCCAAGGTGTCTTAGGTACCTGCCCGTATCGCCTACCCCACCGGCCTGTCTGTCATAAGGTATCACTGACCTCGAAAAGTAAATCGCCCGCCCATCTTTATCCACGATAGCCTTAACGACATTCGGGTCGGTTATCTGCCCTTTATTTTCAAAATCCGCCACCAGTGTTGCCATGTCCGCACTACTTCCCCTCAGAAGTTCTACAAGCTCATCGATATTGGCCGGCTCAATTTCCGGCTCATCGGCCTGCAGATTAACGATTATCTCAGCATCAATATCGCGCACCGCTTCGGTAATACGGTCCGTCCCGCTTTGATGTGCCTCAGAGGTCATAACACAATCGGCCCCGAAACTCGCGCAGGCCTGCATTACCAGCTCGCTGTCGGTCGCTATAAGCGCCTTTTCCACGCTTTTAGCGCACAAAGCCCGCTCATACGTATGTTGAACGAGGAATTTGCCGGTATCTTTAGCGAGAACTTTCCCCTCGAATCGACTTGACCCATATCGAGCAGGTATTACGGCCAATACTTCCACAAAAAGCACCCCTTGCAGCGATTTAGCCCGTCAGTTTCTCCAAAAACCACTGCCCGATTATATTAAACCAAATCCCCACCCTTGTCAACCACCCTTTTAATTATCCCAAACTTTACACTTGCCCTCAAGGCTGCGGTCTTTCAAATTGGCCTTTTGGGGCCAAAACCCATGTTTTTCGTTCAGGAATAAAGTCTGGCTGAAAAACGATATTTTCTTTAGACTAAAATGGTCTCCTGAATTGTCGTAATAGTGACGATCGTTGGTTTCGAAACTGATAAGGCAGGCCTTAAATGTTGGAAGATAAACTGCTCGTTTGGAAATTTAAGAATGGTGATACCAGCGCCCTGCGAAGCATCTATGAAAAGTACAAAAATGACCTGCTCGCCCTGGCCATTACTCTTGCAAATGACAGGGCCACCGCCGAGGATGTCGTCCACGATGTATTTGTTTCTTTTGCGGAATTTGCGGACAAACTTCGCTTAAGAGGCAGCTTAAAGAGTTATTTGTCAACCTGCGTCGCCAACCGCGTTCGTAATCTTAGCAAGGCGAAACATCGACAGATGGTTCTGCTCACCAAAGCGGAGAGTATCAACTCAAGCGACAACAATCCGGCCCAGTCTGCTATGTCGAAAGAGAGCAAGCAGCGAATCGCCAGCGCCATTACTCAGCTTTCTTACGAGCAGCAGGAAGTGATTATTCTGCACCTGATGAGCGACATGAGATTCAGGTCAATCGCCGATGCCCAGGGTGTCTCAATCAGTACAGTTCAGAGCCGGTACCGCTATGGACTCGATAAATTGCGCACGCTTTTAAACAGTGAGATGGAAAAATGAAAAATATAGAAAAAATTATTAAGGATTTCTGTGTCGCCGCCAGGACCGAGACTTCAACAATCCCCGAGATGGATAAAAGAACCATCAATGATGCCTTGGCAGCACATGAACAATCGAAAAAGACAAAACCAGCTGCTCAACAACTGAATATTTGGAGAATAATTATGAAAAACAGAATAACAAAATTCGCCGTTACGGCGGTGGTTATAATGGCAGGACTTATCGGTATAAATCAGTTTGATAGTTTGATCGACCTGGCCAAGCCAGCATATGGCATTACGGATGTGACGGAATTATTCCAGGCGGCCAGGACCATCCACATGAAGGGAAGAATGTATTTTCCCGTATCAGAGCCGGGCAAAGAACAATCTTCTGTTGAGGTGGAGTATTGGCTTGATACCCAAAACGGTAGATGGAGATTAACCTATCCTGGTTACTCCGGCAACGATGAGGGCATGAAAATTCACGTATCGGATAATATTTCTGACGGTGAATATGAAATGCATGTTAATCACACCAATGAAACCGTCTCTTTTACCAAACTTAGCCCTTTTCAGCTAAGACTCTTTACACACAAAAACATATACACGTTCTTTCAGTTGTTGTACATCAATTTTGACCTTTTTGAATACACGAAAGTCGGCCGGGAAGTTATTGATGGAGCAACCTTTGATATTTGGGAGGGGGGCAGAGAAGATAATCTGGGCACAAAAATGAAAATGAAAGCGTGGCTATCACCAACAACCGGCGACTTTGCTCGTATCAAGACCTGGAGACCCCGGGAAGATGGAGACATGGTCAAGCAAATGGAAATTGATTTGGTTCAGCGTGATATCGAGATACCCGATGAAATATTTTTAACCGAAGCCCCTCCTGCCTACGTACTTGAAAATACTAAGGATATTGCAACCGAACGTGAGTTGAGTAACGCAAGCGTTGGTACTGATTCAGTAAGCCTCAACTGTCACATCGTTTTCACAATGCCTGATGAAAGTGTAATTATGGGTTACAGCAGCGAAGACAGAGAATCTGACCAGCCGCAGGCAATGCTGTTTGAGGATCTGCAAATCGGAGGCCCATTACCAAAACTTGCCGCTGAAGTTTACGCCATCAAGCCAATAACTACGGATGAGACCATTACGTATCGAGGTTACCACCTGGCTTATACACAAAAAGCAGGCAAGTTCTATGAGTGGAGCATTTATGTACCCGAACAGAAGCCTGCCCCCAAAACTGTGCTGGGTTATAAACTTGTGCACAGATATAATCCCCAAAACAGAGAAATCAATGCGGAACTTTCAATCGCTGTAGCGGTGGAATTGGAGATTCAAGATGCAGAAGATTTCGCTATTTTTGTCAGAGGTGCAATGGCCGATCTCAGCGAAGAAGGACATGTGCCTGAACATGTGACTTACGAAAATGTGCTCGATTTAATCGATGAGATAAAAGTATCAGTGGTGCAATAAGCCTTTGCCAAGTGAGAGTAATACCAAGGCCGAGCAGGATGGCTCGGCCTTTTTCGTGTCTTATCGGCCAAGAAAACCTATAGGATGCCAGGAGCTAACGTTGAGCTAATTGGGCCCAGTCGCAATCAGTGAGGGCTTCGACTGTCAAATCGCCTAACCTGCAGTTCTCCACATCAGAATCTTCATCCTGCGGCACGATTGAAAGGATTTCTGCTTCGCCGTACTCAGCTATCACATCGGCCCCTGTCTCCTCCGCAAAAGTGGCAGAAACCGCTTCATAACCGCTGATTACCACGCCTGCCACAACAAGACCTGCTGCCCGCACGGCATCAATCGTAAGCAGTGTGTGGTTTATCGTGCCAAGGTAAGGACGGGCAACTATCACGACAGGCAGGCCAAATGCTTTCGCCAATTCAAGCACATCCACATCACCTGAGATAGGTACGCGAATACCGCCGATGCCTTCGACGATTACAAAGTCGCTGGCCTCGCAGATTTTTATATATGCAGTCTGAATTGCAGCAAAGTCAACATACCGCCGTTCAAACTCCTCACACACAACCGGTGAGGCAGGAGTGACAAATCCTACCGGGTTGATTACTGAAAGCTCGAAATCACAACCGGACCAATATCTTAAAAACTCGGCATCTGTGCTAACCAGACCTTCGTGGTGGTGCTTACAGCCGGTTGCGACGGGCTTAAATACGCCGACGGTGTAGCCAGCCTGGCTGAGTATTTTAGCTATTCCACCGGCTACGAGCGTCTTGCCCACGCCCGTATCTGTGCCGGTGATGAAAAGCCCATTGGCTTTCGGCAAATTCAGTTCCAACGGCATTTAAATCTCCTCCAAAATTCGCGGCAAATCGTTTTCAATAGAATCTTTAATAATACCTAACAGCTCCTCAAGCAAATCTATGCCCATCGCTATCGGCGGCATCACAACTATCACATCGTCCAACGGCCGCAACATCACACCCTTGGGCCTCATCGCCCCGCAAAGCTTGGCTCCAATTTGCTTTTCACTTGGAAAGGGTTCCTTCGTGGCCTTATCCTGCACAAGCTCTATTCCTCCCATCATCCCTCGCCGCCGGACATCACCGACATAATCAAGTCCCGTCAGTTCTTCAAAAACTTCATCTATCAGAGAAATTTTAGCCGGCAGCGATTCAAGGATCCTGTTTTCGGCGAAAAGCTCCAAGGAAGCTAACGCGGCCGCACAACCCAAGGCATTCCCGGTATAGGTATGGCCGTGGTAAAAGGTCCTGTGCTCACCGGCCTCACCCAGAAAGGCGTCGAAGATTTCCTGTGTCGTCAAGGTCGCCGCCAACGGAAGATACCCGCCGGTGATACCTTTGCCAAGACACATAATGTCAGGCTCCACACCTTCATGCTCACAGGCAAACATCTTGCCCGTCCTGCCAAAACCGGTCGCCACCTCGTCAACGATTAACAGCACATCGTATTTTTCCGTAAGTTCGCGAACGCCGTTCAAAAACCCTGCAGGATGGACTATCATTCCCGCCGCACCCTGAACGAGCGGCTCCACACTTAC
>JGI10211J34971_10003079_pt1 | contig 13424 bp, 14 predicted proteins | sample Etolagsediment_FD_34971 | JGI IMG/M metagenome (IMG submission 34971) | reverse complement strand
CTCGCACCGGCAGGGCGAACTTTGCTAGTGTCCCATTTTGGAACCTGACCTCCAATGAGAAGGCTAAACAATTCTCGGTATGCTTTCGCCCAGCCCATTTTAGAATCCTGAACAACAATTGTCGTATCACTGTCCTGAAACTCCTCTGCTATCGTCGGCAGGGTTTTGATGAATTCTCGTTCGACTGAGAAGCCGACACCCGTTCCGCACATAAGAATGTACAGAATTTCATCAAACGACTTGGGTTTATTTGCACTGACATACGAGCAGTTGTACCCTGCGATGTTATCTCGCTTCAGTGCTTCTCCTGCGGTCATCAATGCTCTCATTGAGGGCATGATTTCTAGGTTGAGAACTGCGGTTTCGAGTTCTTTGCGGAGATCAGCGGGAACTTCGTAGTTACACTCAGTCTTTAGGTGATCCTCAAAAAAGTTAAAATAACGAGCAACAGTTTCACTCCAAGTCTCTCTGCGTCCCTTGTCGTCCAGCCAACGAGAGTAGCGTGAGAGGTGAATAAAAGACTGGTATAAACTAGGTAATTCCATACTAAACTCCTTTTATTTTTGCTGGTGATTTATATAGTCAATGGCACTGAGTCAGTGCTTTCCACGACTCAGGAAAAAGTGGGGAAATTATCTTACCGACTGCTTCCGCATACTGACGAATTTCCCACTGAGCATGTTCGTCAATGCGTTGCTTATAGAAGCGTGCATATGCAGCAAGAGATCCAGTCCAGTACCACTCAGTGTACATACCCTGCGGTAGAATGAAGCGTGCTTGCTCTGGAGCAACGCCTGCTTCAAGCAGACGATCATAAGAATCAACACACGATTGAACAGCGTCCAAGTATTTCTTTTCATCCATCACAGAAAGTTGAATGAAGTCTTCGCTTCCCTGCTTTGCTCCATTGGTTGGTTTACCTCTCCATTGTGGGTAGTAAAACTCTGGAGTATATGAAACATAACGTCTAGAGATCTCATTCTCTACAAATCCCTGCTTGTGCTTGAAAAATTGTGTGCGAACAGAGATAGGTGCTTTAATCCGTAGAGTGATCTGCGGATGGGCAAATGGAGTCCAGTGATTGTGCTTGGCGAGATACTTGATGAGTTTCTGGTCCTTCTCTCCAAGACGAACCAGTTCACTCACGGGAGCAGATGAACCAGACGCAGCAAGACGATCTGCTGCTTCCTTGTCTACTTCCCATTCTGTTTCTTTTGCGAAGGAAACTCTCGCTGCATTACATACCATGATATCTGAGCCCATATGCTCAACGTACTCTACATGTCCCTTATCTAAAACTTTTTGTGTCATATTCTTTTCCAATCGTTTAAACGAAGTTGTGCTTCAATTCCAGAGCAAGTATTTTCATCTATTATCTTTTTAATCTTACTGGCTGACATGTTATAGATCATGTCATTGATATCTTTCTCTTTTACTGTACTCGGCCAGATACAAACAGTCTTACCCTTTTCTATAAGTTGTTCGTTGTAAGAAACTATCTGTCGATTCCTAGGCTCATTGTCTAGAACATAAACCATCTCTGTGTTCGCAAAACGAGCAGGTACATTGTCAATAGCACCAGCACCAACCATAGCAACAGTGTTTGGAATAAACAAACTGTCGAGAGGTCCTTCTACAACATAAACTTTCTTCTTTGGGTTTGCTCTCCACAGCCCATACCAAAGACGATCAATAGACTTATCAGACTTAACTGTAATATATCGAACAGTCTGTCTCGCTTTCATTTGATCAGATGGAAGAAGACTTCTTCCCTGAGCAGCAACAACATCACCTTTCTTGTTGAAGAAAGGAATAACCAGTCTTGGTTCTGGCATTCCAAGATCTTTGTTTTCTAGTTCTGGATCAACTAGTTTCATATAATCACGAAAGTTCTCACAATAATAAAGAATATCAAAATGTTTCTTTGGAATGTTTCTCGCTTCCAAAAACTTTCGGATAACATGATTCGGTGGTGCATCCTTTGCAGACAAAAGAGGTTTCAGTAAATCGCATTTAACTTCAAATTCTGGTTTTGAAAATAATCCGAACATATCTTTTTCCTTTGGTTTGATGTAATTAGAACGACTGTTCTCTCCATTTTTCCATCGTTCCAAAGAATACTCTTTATGTAAAGTAGGAGAAACTGCCTCAAGAAAACGAAACATAGAATGACCTGCGCCACAGTTGTGACACTTGTAAAAGAAATCATTTCCCTTCTGGTAAAAATAACCTCTTGATTTAGTCTTGTTCTTTTGCGAATCACCGCAAATAGGACATCGGCAATTTGCAAGGTTATCCTTCTTCCAAGAGAAGTTTTCTAGATAAGTTGAAACTAAATTGATATATTTTCTGTCGATATAACTGCTCATATATTCCAGTCTTCGAACTTCTTCTTGTCAAAGTTCTTCTCAAAACTCACCTGATCGAAACCCTTACCAGAAGATGTTTCTGTTTGGTTTGCATCAATAATATCCTGTTGTTCTATTGCTGCGTCTTCGAGTTTCATTTTTGCACGATCAATCTTTAGAATGAACTTCCTGTTCACAGCGGTATCATTATACCTGTTTTTCAGTTGCTTTACAAGTATTTGTTTCAGTTCTTCCAGTTCCTCGGTTGAGATCAAGGCAAACATAAAGTCTGCTGTGGCAGGCAAACCAAAGGACTCAGATGTATCTTCGAGTCCGATGTCGCTACTAGAGTAACCAGTTCTGTTTGTCTGTGTGGCAGTAAATACTGGCACGTTGTATTCCACAGCCAACCCACGAAGTTCCTCCGCGATCGACTTGATGTAATAATACGAGCCAACATTACCACCATTCTTGATTCTTGCCGATGCACAGATGTTAAGGTAATCAATGAAAATAATGTCTGGAACAAAACGCTTCTTGATTTTAAGTTCATCCAGCAAAGCACGGAAATGGTTTACATTGGCAGTAGCGGTAGGATATTCCTTGATGATAAGGTTTCCTCGAATGTTTTGTTTCAGTGATTCGATCTTCGAATCGTACATTTGCTTTGGAAGTTTCTTCAGATCATCCATAGTGATGTTGAATAGATTCGCATCAATTCTTTCCGCGATTCGTTCCTCTGCCATTTCGCATGTGATGTAAAGAACATTCATGCTCTGAGTCAAACAGTTTGCAGCATGATGGCACAAGAACAGAGACTTACCAACACCAGTACCAGCAATAACTACATTCAGAGTTTTGTTTGGGGTTCCACCATTTGTAATTGTATTGAAGAATTCCAAGTCGAAAGGAACCTTCTTTTCCACCTTGTGGTAGAAATCAAAACGATTATCTGCATCTAAAATATAATCGTGTCCGATGTGCTCGTTGAAAGAAACACCAAGGGCAACACTCAATAGATCTGGAATAGCATTCTTGTCCTGTGACTTGCTCTTTCCATCAAGAATCTGAATGCTATCCATAATCGCATTATAGATTGCTTTGTCTTTACAGAAGTTTTCTGTTTCATCGTAAAGCCAAGAGTCGGAGTTTGATTCCGACTCTTGGAAATTTTCAACCAGAGTCAAAGTAGATTTGAACTGTTCGTCATTAAGATCGTTTCTCTTTTCAATCTGAATATTCAATGCATCCTTGCTAGGAAGTTGATTATACTTACTGAAAAAATCACGAATCTCTACAAACAAAGTCTTCTTTACTTTGTCGTGAAAATACTCTTCCTTCAAAAAAGGAATGACTTTACGAGTGTAAGTTTCGTTAAATATTAAATTTTCAAGGATGATGTCTTCAGTTACTTTCATTCTCTATGCCTGAGTCTTGCAAACCACCGTACTTGAATTCCTTTGAAGCGGCTTCGTCGAGTTGCTTCATTATTTCTTCTGTGAAATACTTTTCTGGTTCCTTGTAAACACTCTTTTCGTATGCCTTAGAACCATCTGGGAATTCATATCGGGTGCTAACTTTCTTAACAATACCATACTTTTCTGCAAGAGTCAAGAGTCCATAGTAGGGATGAAGTCCGCTATCGTAGTTAAGAAGAACATCAACCATAGAATTTTCTTTTGTCAGGCGAGACTTATAAAGTTTACAATGAACAATATTACCAATAACATCTGTACCTTCCTTCACCTTCTTCTTGGAAAGGAACACGATCGTTGATGCTGCATACTTCAAGCCAGCACCACCCGACATTTCTTTTGTCGGGAACATCGAACCAACTTGATCGTAAGTGTGATTCGTCATAATCATAGGAATACCAGCTGCTCCTAGTTTAAGAGTCAGAACTCGGAAGGTTGCCTTGATTACCTGTGCTCGGGTCATATCTCTGGTAGTCTTACCTTCTGCGGTATCTGTCATTTCTTTTTCTGTTGACAACATACCAAGAGAATCCAGAACAATCATCATTGGCTTCTTCTCTTGAAGTTCGTTGTACTTGTCAACGATCTTGATTGCCTGATGACGAAACTCTTCTACGGTAGAAACAGGCATGATTGCAACGCGAGCAGGATCAATACCACGCTCACGAATCATGTCCGATGTCACCGCTTGCTCAGTATCAAAATACAGTACAACAGCGTCACTATTATCAGACAGAAATTTATGCACAACTCCGAGCGTAAAATAGGTTTTTCCTGTGGCCGACTCTCCGGCGAGCGCAATAATTTTATTATCCGGCATACCTCCGTGAATTGAACCACTAAGCAAAGCATTAAAAATATAGGAGCCAGTATCCACAAACCCAGTGATGTCGCTTCCTGCGATTCCTTTATCAACAATGCTAGCATATTTGTTACCACTTTCTTTGATTAAATCTTCAAGCATGAAGTTCTCCATAATATCTTGATATATTATTCTTTGCACGCAACAAAGAATTCTTCTTTTCTAGCAAAGAATCGTAAAATTCAGCAGTTACTTTCTTGTCTTTGATTGTATCAAGAAGATGTTTGTCTGTCAACTTAACTTCTTTTTCTACAAGAAGATAAAAAAGTTGAAGATCTTCTAGAGTCAGTTTGCAATTAATAAGAGAGTTTGTCATAAGTCATCCAAAAAAACTTTCAAGAGATGCTTTCTTTTCATATTCCCAACCAACTGCATTCAGAATGGTTGTGAGCGGATCGAGAAAACTCGTCTGAAATTGTTTATCATAATTTATGTAGTCTGTCAAACCAAATTCTTTTGGTATTCCGTTCGGAAAAGATAAAACATGATCCTTACCGAATGCACCGGCAAAAGGATTTGGAGTTTTAAGGTAAATAAACTTGATCTTGTCCCCCTCGATTATCTTTCGATACTTTCTAGTGAGTTTCATTTCATTGATATAATGATTATAGATCAATGCACCCTTTACTGCAATAGGAGTTCCCTTTGTATAAATCATGGCGTTATCTTTATACTTGTTCATGTTAGAAACTCCTCGCGGAAAAGCGACTTCCTCTGGACTCAGACTATAAAACTCGTTTCTAAATTCAGACACAGACTCGATCAAATCATTTTCATTGCCATTCATAATGATCTTGATCATGTCCTTGAGCCTTTGCCTAACAACATGAGGCGTCGATGATCTGGATGTTTCAATGCCCATGATTTTAAGTTTAGGTTCGGAATAACGAACACCCTCTGAATCATGAACATTCAACATATAACGCTTCTTTGCGGTCCAAACTCCAGTTGATGAAATAACTTCCCGCTTCATATACATCTCGTTTGAATATGCATTCATCATTCTCGAAAGTTCTTCGTACTGTTTTTCGATGAATGGCTCAATGATTTTTTCACATGCTCGGTCGAGATAATCGACGATTTGTTCTGTGGATTTACCACTGCATGTTTTCTGTACGAGATTACCAAGACGGATATACACACTGTCAGTGTCAGATGCAACAACATAATCATAATCTTCTGTCTCCAGTGTTTCATTTAAAAACGCATTCAGTTTGTTTTCTATCCAACGAATACTCAACTGCCCAGATAGAGTAATTGCTTCCGCCATTTCTACATCATAGTATCTAAACCATTCGTTTCCGATAGCACCGTAAGCGGAGTTCAATTGAATCTTACGAACCAACTGAAAGTTGTGATACTTTGCAATATCATTGTCTAGTTTTTGTGCAAGCCCAGCCTTACCAATTGTGGGCATGTTCATCTTTGAAACTTCTTCTCGTTGCTTCTGTGCCTCGATCATCAACTTCTTGTACTTCTTTCTTTCTTCATACAACTTCTGCATGAGTTCAGGAAGAAAACCTTGCTTGTCACGACGATACAAAGTTCCATTTGCAGCAATACAATAATCTTGTTCTTTCCACTCATCCAACAAATCATTCTGTCTTTCGTTGAGAATGGAGTCAACAGAAATAACACGACGAGAGAATGTTCCCTTCACCTTGGTGTCTGGACTGATATTGTATTGCATGATCAAGTGAGGATACAGGCTGTTGAGATCGAATGAAACAATCCAGTCATGCTTTCCAACAATAGGATCCTTGACATATGCGCCCGCATACTGCGTATCTTTTTCAGAGAAGTTCTTTGGAGGTACTATAATCTTCTTCTCATAAAGATAGTGAAAAATGATTTGATCCCAAGTCTTGACTTGAGAGTAAACATCCATCATGTTTACCTTTGCAGAGTATGTCAATGCAACAACAAGTTCAAGAAGTTTCATCTTCTGTTCAAGTTTGTGAACAAGACGAACATCCTTAATGTTGTATTCAATAAACTTCTGAAAGTCTTTCTTGTAGAACTCTGCGATGCTATCGAATTCATCATAAGAGAGTTTGTTCTCGCCAAGTTCTACGAATGCAATATGATCGAGTCGGTATGATTCTTGATTGGTGTAGGTAAATGTCTGATACAACTCATAATAATCTAGAACAGAAATACCAATAGGCTCAAAAATATCATGATCACGATTCATTCTGGTGACAACCTTGTCACGAACATACCGCCAAGGAGAAAGCATCTTGGACTTCTTTTCTCCGAGAACAACCTTTGTTCTCATATAAAGATATGGAATGTCAAAGAATCGAATGTTCCATCCAGTAACGATGTCTGGTGCAATCTCATTCCATAAACGATAGAACTCTTCTAGAAGTTCTGTCTCTGTTCTAAAATTATATGCAATCTCATCTGGATTCTTTGTCTTGAAATCACCCAAACCAAGAACGTGATACTCGTCACCAACGGCAAGAGTAATTGCAATCACTCTTTCGTTTGGATTCTTGTAATCTGGAAATCCTTTTTCGCATTCGGTTTCGATGTCGATATAGGCAATTACAAGATCATCAAACTTGTAGTCCATCTCGCCTGGAAATTCATCAGCGATGTACGAATAAACATAATCACTGTTTCCGTGAAGTTCTAGTCCAACCGTATTTCTGTGTTCCTTGATGAATGCGTTCGTTTCAAGAATACCACCGACACGAAACTCGTCCAGATATCTTCCATCTAGACTCTTCCACTCAGTAACATCATTTGTCGGAACATAAAGAGTTGGTTGATATGGAATCTTTTTCTTGATTCGCCTTCCGTTTTCTACACCGCGATAAAGAATGTCATTACCACGGATCATCACATTAGTATAAAAGTTCATTCATTCCCTTCGGCAAGAAACTGCGGTTTGCCTATTGGCTCTGCTTTCTTGTCGCTGACATAAGCCGATAACAATACCATGTAGTTTATAACATCTACTATTGTATCATAAAAACTTTCATCTTCAACATGCATTTTTCCAGCATGTACGAAAGAGGAAAGTCGGCTCAACTTATCTGTGACTCGAACCAAAAAGCCTTGCTCTGTGTCACAAATTCCCATAGATTCAACCCGAGTGAAATTAGCAAATGGCTGATTACCATCACTGCCTGCATAGTCTCGGTTTTTAAGAGACATCAATTCTTTTGCTGCATTACAAATTTCTGAATGATATCGAAGAAGTTCGTCACGGTCCATATTATACTCCAGTTGATCCGAAGCCACCCTTGCGATTGCTCTTCTTATCGGGAGGTGTTGCTTCTGTGTAAGTGATATAGTGTGCAGTCGAGTACGGCTTGGTGATTTCCACCTGTGCGATGCGATCTCCGTGCTTGATGCGGAATGGCATAGAAGTGGTGTTGTAAAGAGGAACAAAGACTTCTTCACAATAGTCAGAGTCGATGACTCCTTCGCAGTTGATGAGGTTGATACCTTGATTCCATGCAAGTCCTGATCGTGGATGAAGTCTTGCAGAATAACCAGCGGGGATGTTGAATACCATCCCAGTCGGAATCAACGCACGACAATGTGGTCCGAGATCAAAAGTACAGACTGCATGATCGTTTTCATAGACGACATCAGGATAGGTTTCGTGTCCCTGATTGTAGGTGTCGTACCACTTGATCTTTCGCATCTCTGGTGTCTTGTCTTCACCAACATGTGGTCCGCGAAAGTGAGCGTGAATGTCGAGACATGCTGCTTCAGTCGATCCGAGTTTTGGGTGAATCACATTTGAATAAAGTTTGTGTATTTTCATACCTTGCATAATATACCTCCACGACGAATTATACACAATTTATGTAGGGTGTCAAGTCTATACCGTGGTTCTTCTCCAGACGATCGGGTCGTCATCGACTTTCTGAAATGATCGTCCGCTCACGGTCACAATGTCACCGACACCGCCAGTTCCGAGGGAGAGGGAACCTGTGTCTGTTGTTGTAAACTTAGTTCCGATTGGAAGTTGATATATTTCTCTTCTAGAATCAGAAGTAACATCATCGAATCCTGTAAAATAATTTAATTTCAATAAACTCTTTCCGTAATCATTCAATCTTCTATTTACAGGATCAAAAGGATTTTCTGTTGCTGTTATATTATTATGTTCATTAATGTTTCCGTCTATATTGTACGATGTGCAGTTATAAAACACACAGTCTTTCACGACATACGGAAAATCAATTCCAGACTGCAAACGAATTCCTGTTCCACAATTCACAAAGAAACAATTCTCAATGATTACTGGATTGCCATAGGTTGCAACCAATGATGCGGTATCAGATAAAGATGTAGTCATATCAATACCAACATCAAGATTATAAAAAATACAATCTCTGAATGTTTGAGACCCTGTATTTGCATCATAATTGTAATAATATGCCATATGGTTTTCGTTTGGGTTTCCCATGAAAACACAACCACCAACATAACCACTACCATAATTAGTCGAATTGGAATAGATATAATATCCTGATCCACTGACAAAAGACAAATTAGTCAAATCAAAAACACACCCATCTAATCTAGTCCTATGACCTCCACTCGAAGTCATTAAAGCATTGACATTTGAATATATTTCTACTCCGGGAGAAGCATAATATCTTACTCCATAGAGAGTTTTATTTCCATCGGCGTACACTATAGCCTGTCTTTGTCCACCAGAATAACTAGCAGTCTGATTTATTGTTATATTTTTTAAATGTCCAACACCCCTAGCATCTAGTATTGCACCATAACCACTACCAGTAAGATCCACTTCTGTTGCTATATCCTCGAATAATATTCTAACACCCCCACCTATCAGTCCAGTTGATACGGGAGGCGTTCCATTTAAACAGCGATCGCCGGGAGTGGTATCATAACCTCGTATTGTTAGTTCTTGATCAAATCCCTGATTGTATGCGTAATTCATATCACCATAAGTAGCACCGCCACCTTTTACCCAAAGAACATCTCCACCAGTGACAGCAGAAATCGCAACAGAATAAGAAGCGAAAGCATCATTCTCGGATGTTCCTCCGTTGGAGTCGGAACCAGAGATACTGTTTAGGTAATATTCAGCCATTTATCACTCAGTTGGTGTGTATAGCAGAGGACGAACACATGGTTTACTAATGACTGCTTGTGCGGTTGCACCAGAGATTTCAGAAAGAAGAGTGGTGAATGCACCAGCGACTGCGTTGATGTCAGCACCAGTGAGTCTTGAGACACCTTGGTTCTCTCTACCATCTTCTACGGTTTCGAGTGCGCTATCTGGGAACAAAGCACCAATCTGTGCCCACTTGTTTGCGAAGTCTGTACCTCTTGCGCCCATGTAGCGAACATTTTCGCACATTGGACGGATATACTCGTTTACGAACTTGATTGCTTCAGGATCTGTGATTGCCATTGTAATTTTCCTTTTTATGAACCTGTAATTGTTTTTATATCTAAAGTTGCACCCATAGTTTTTAGTTGTTGACTTGTATAGTAATACAGTGCATTTCCACCATACCATAATGTGTTTGGTGCATCATGCGGGACTTGGAATATTGCATATCCATCGGTTCCCTCTGTACCAAATTTGCTAAATCCGTTGGTGTATAAATCAGAACTATTTGCTGCCACAGACATATCTGTTGACCAGATAGAGAAGTTTTTAGCCATTACCGTAGCATGATTGGAACTCGATAAATCAAATTTATATCTCATACCACGAAAAAGAGTTAATGTATCCTGTACAACACCATCTACGGTATATTTCCATGTTCCGGTATAAGGATTGCCAGTTAATTGTGCAACAACATTGTATTCTCTAAAGGAAGGAAAATCCACATCAGCGACTATAGAATCCTGATCTGCACGTTTAAAACTTATCTGATTATACCAAGGAGAACCGCTTGTATGACCGTATGCTATATAATACCTTCTATCGTAATTTCCCCCATAAGAATATCTTTCTCCTATGTCTGGTATTTCCACACGAATATAAGCACCCGTGGTTCCAGGATCTCCATACGCATATACTCCACCGGAAGAATAACCTGTTTGTTGTTCACCTATAGGCCCGTATGAGTAATGAGGATAATCAGAATAATACAAATCAAATACAGCGGATGATAAACTAGGATCAGACACATCAAACTTATAACCAACACCATACAAAAGATTTAAAGATAACGGAGTGTTATATGTCATAGTCACACCATTTATGTGAAATGTAGATGCTCCGAACTGACTCACATTGGTTCCAATAACTTCATAAAAGTTACCAACTGGTTCTTCTATGATAACGTCACCAGTCATTCCATTTACGGAACTAACATCACCACCACCGCCTCCTATAGAAGCAGCAACTTCGTTTGTAATTGTAGCAACGTCAAAGTTCTGTCCGAGTCTTTTCCACTTTGCTCCATCGAAGCGGAATCGAGTCGATCCTCTGACGATCTCATCGTTTACACTTGCGTCTGAGTTGAACTGTGACATTTATCAACCCCCGAATGTGATACCCTTGAGTGCTGTCGCTGCTGTTTCCAATTCGTTTGCATTTGCAACAAACAAATCAATCAGTGCTTCATCGGCACTATTTCTTGCTTCGACATTTGCATAAATTGCTTGTAGGTTATCAATATTTGTCTTGATTTTGTTCATTTCATTCATAATTTCTGTGAACTGATAGAGTGAATTCATTTTATTCTCCTGTCTCCGTAGTCTATGAATAGTTCTTCATTTCTATTTATGAATCTTTTCGTGGTAAACCGATATAGGTTCTCATCCACGATATATTCAAACTTAAGGTTTGGTTTATGGCTACTATTGAACACCGATGCGAGTCCGAGTGATATCAGATATCTCTCTCCATCTGTAGTTCCCCAGAAGTAATTGTTCATTACATCCGAAGGTTTTACCGATTCAATCCTTATACCCGAATCAATGAGATGGCTTTCTTCTACCACAACATTTTCTTCAATGTCTTGGTTTGCAAAAACACCTCTTCCGTGAACTGGTGAATTTCTCACTTCAATCTTGTGTGATGTTATGAGAGTTGCCATCGCAAGAAAACCGTCGCTTTAACTGCATTAACACTATTCAGGGTAACATCGGTGAAAATCCATTCGCCAGCAGCAGCAGTTGGTCCTGGCGAAGAAACAGTGCCAGAAGCGTACCAGGCTGGAACTGCTTTTGATCCAGTGAGCGATATAGTTTGTAAAGTTGTAGCACCAGAGTTTATCGTTGTTGCTGCTGCATTTAATGTTGATGTTTTCTTTACGCTAACATTAAAGAAAGTACCGTTAGCAATTCCGCCAGGAACGTAGAGTTGAGCATCAACAAGTTCAATTGACTCTGGAACAATCTTTACTTGGTGAGTGATCATACCAGTTGGGATTGTTGCTGTTCCCTTACTCAACGGCATTTCCATTGTGTAATATCTTGGTGTTGTGACATCCCCCGTCGCACCATTGACACTGGTGACTGCGACTGCTGGATCGGCACTGATTTCCACCCATGCTGCACCACCACCTTCGTCGATGTATGTGTAGAATGAACCAGTGTCTGTCTCGAACCAGAAGTCCATCTCGGTTGGACTTGCGGGTGCAGTTGCTCCGATGTGAATATAACCTGCGGTGACTCCACCTGTCATTCCGTTGACGGATGAAACACCCTCAACTGCTCCTGTTGCTCCGTTGAATGTCTCAACATAATCAGTAATACTCGTGGCAGCAGTGTCTTGATATGTTCCATCTGGGAAGGTGATTCCAGCGGTATCCATTGAGATACCTGCTGATGTATTCACTTTACCTGAAAGTATTGATGTGCTATACGCCTTAAACGGAGCAAAAGATCCAACTTCGCTTCCGCTCATTGTAAATTTAGTAAATCCACTGGGGGCAAATTGAAGACTAGAACCATTTTGGAAAATATGATGAGTATTACCAATGACAACAGATCCGCCAGATTGACTCCCAGCATCAGTTGATATCAATCTGGTTGCAGTAATCCCACCATCACTCGAAATACCAGCGACATGGAGTGTCAGTGAACTTGTATCAACTGTGCCAGTGAGTCCATTGAATGTCTCGACGTAATCACCGACTGGACCTGTTGGACCAGTAGCACCAGTTGGACCCTGAATACCTTGATCGCCTTGAATACCTTGAGCACCAGTAGGACCAGTTGGACCAGGAACTGTAGAATCAGCACCAGTTGGACCCTGTGGTCCCTCTGCACCAGTAGCACCAGCAGGACCAGCAGGACCAGTTGGTCCTGTAGTTCCAAGAGACAGAACAACAGGAGTATCTGTACTCGTTTGAGTCCATGCATAACCATTCCAAGTGTATGTCTTGGAACCAATATCTGCTGTTTGACCTAATGTTGGACTATTTGGAAAAGTTGCCATGATTACTCCGTACTCTCTATTTATTTATTAGAAAACAGTTACATATTCTCCAGTGAAACCACCACCCCCACCAGAAGATATTTTTTGTACAAACAAACCACCAATGGGCATTTCATGACGTAGGGCTTTCGTATAAAGAGGAGAATCTGACGGCACAGAAAAATCACCGGAGTACCCGTTATTAAACTGAGGATCTTCCACGATATTATAGGCACCAGTCATTCCCTGAATGTAACTCGGAATATCCTCTGATGTATTATTATAAAAAAGATTATTGTAGAACCCAGAAAATCTAAGTCCTGGTTCGTTTTCAAACTCTATGGCTTTATTGTTGCTTG
>JGI10211J34971_10003078_pt1 | contig 13425 bp, 13 predicted proteins | sample Etolagsediment_FD_34971 | JGI IMG/M metagenome (IMG submission 34971) | reverse complement strand
AATATTCATCGCTGCAAGCGGCAGAAGCACTTTTTCCCTGAAGATCACAATGAGAATAAGGGAAGCCAGAAAAAACAGGGTATCCCCCCTCAGACCGCTTTTCTTTCTCAGGCTGAAGCTGCTGACTTTCTTGAATGTGATCTGGGAGATCATGAGAAATCCGATCAGCAGTACAAAGGGCAGGATGATTTTCGGTCGCCCAATTCCCCCTGTGAACTGTATCAGGAACATTGGAATACTGACAACCGTGATAGCCGCAAGGGGACTCGGCAGTCCGATAAAGTGTCCGGGACTCTCACGGTGAGCCAGGACATTGAATTTGGCAAGGCGAATAGAACCGAAAATCACAAAGGTAAAGGATATGAGTGAACCGTAAATAAAAATGTCGCTGGAATACAGAAAATAGATCAGAAGTGACGGAGCGATCACAAAACTCAGCAGATCAGCGAGACTGTCCATCTCAACGCCGAAATCACTGCTTCCATGCACAAGCCGGGCCACCTTGCCGTCAAGTCCGTCCAGAATGGACGCGATAAAGATCAGCCAGCCGGCCAGAATGATCTTTTCATGATATGTCTGCAGATCTCCTCCTGTATCAAAAGCGAGATGTGCATAAAAAATCTGTATAATTGCCAGATAGCCCAGAAACATGTTCAGCAGAGTGAACAGACTGGGCCATAAAGTGCGTTTGATCTTTATTTTCATTCTTCCGATCCGATATATCTGGCGAGGATGCTCTCTCCGCCCCTGACTCTTTCACCGGGCTTGACCAGCACGTGAAATTTACTTGAAAAATACAAATCAATTCTACTACTAAATTTCATCAGTCCGAACTTTTCCCCTGCAGAAACTTCCTGATCAGGATGAAGCCGGCAGACCAGGCGCCGTGCGACCAGTCCGGCAACCTGTCGCAGAAATATGGCACCGCTGCCAGTCTCCATGCGGATAAAGTACTGCTCGTTCAGATCACCGGCCTCCGGAATGAAGGCTTTAAGGAATTTACCTGGCTGATATGTCACCTCTTTCACCGTCCCGTCATAGGGAATGCGGTTGACATGCACATCATGGAGGTTGAGAAAGACGGCCATGTGCGTACAGGTTCCGCTCTCATCAGGGTATTTGCTCCCCTCCCGGACAAAGAGCACCTTCCCATCGGCAGGCGACAGCAGTGCATTTTTCTGTGCGGGAATGTTCCGCTTCGGGTCACGGAAGAAAAACAGGGAGAAAAGGGCTAGAAAAAGGGCGGCAATGAGAATCCCCGTTGTGAGAACTCCCGGGATGAACCATTTCAGCAGACCCGCCGCTGCGCTCAGCAGCCAGAAACTTAATACCGTAGACCGGCTGTCTTCTGCCAGTGTCATAGTCCGCACCTCCTGAAAATAGTATCAACCTCTTTAAGAAAATCCTCATCCCTGAAAAGTGAGGACAGCTCAGTATCAGACAGAATGGACATGAGCTCAGTGTCATTTTTCACATTGTCTTCCAGAGCAATGCCCGTTTCCCAGGTTTTCATGGCCAGTGCCTGTATCCTGCGATAGGCATCTTCCCGGGTCAGGCCGTTCTTCACAAGCGCCAGCAGAAGTTTCTGACTGTGATGCAGTCCGCCTGTCAACTGAAGATTTTTCTGAATATTCACAGGGAAAAGTCTCAGACCCGACAGCAGCCAGATCGATTTTGTCAGCATATAATCCATCAGATGCAGTGCGTCTGGAAAAATAATCCTCTCAGTACTGCTGTGACTGATATCCCGTTCATGCCAGAGGGCCACGTTTTCGAAAGCGGTTGAGGCGTAGCCTCGAAACAGTCTTGCCATACCCGTAATTCGCTCAGTGATGATGGGATTCTTTTTATGCGGCATGGCCGAGGATCCCTTCTGCTTGTCGGAGAACGGTTCCTCCACCTCATGTACCTCTGTCCGCTGGAGATGACGGATCTCAGTGGCGATCTTTTCAAGACTGGCGGCAATTCCTGCCAGAACACTCATAAAATGGGCATGCCGGTCCCGTTGAATCACCTGAGTACTTACATTGTCAGCCTTCAGCCCCAGTTTGCTGCAAACGTCTTCCTCAATGTCCGGCGAAATATGCGCGTAGGTTCCGACGGCTCCCGATATGGCACCGTAACTGATGTCCTCCACTGCGGCATCCCACCTCCGAAGATGTCGGACAAACTCCTGATGCCAGTTCAGGTATTTCAGCCCGTAAGTCGTAGGTTCGGCATGAATTCCGTGTGTGCGGCCGATTGTCAGAAGATGTTTATACTCTGTTGCCTTCCTGCTGAGCAGTTCAATGAAGTCTGACAGCTGCCGGCGGATGATCTCACCGGACGCCTTCAGCTGCAGCGCAAAGGCAGTATCCAGCAGATCACTGCTCGTCATTCCGTAATGTATCCAGCGGCTCTCAGGACCGACATAAGCGGCTACATTTGTAAGGAAGGCGATCACATCGTGGTGAACCTCTGCCTCTATGCTGTGGATTCCCTCAACATCATAGGCAGCTTTTTGACGAATGATGTCCATCACTTCAGCAGAGATAATCCCTGCCTCCCGATGGGCTTCGCAGACGGCCAGTTCCACATCCAGCCAGAATCTGTATTTATTTTCCTCATCCCAGATGGCCGACATGGCAGCCGTGCTGTAGCGTTCGATCATGCTCAATTCCTGTCGCTGGACCTGCCGGGGGTCTCTAATATAAGTTTTCTGTCAATATGGTCTCCGTTTCGCCAGATCTTCAGATTCAGGATATCGCCGGCTTTCAGATACCCTTCATTGATGATCCTGTAAATATCGCGATCATTGCGGATCCCGGTTCCGTTTACCTCAGTGATGACATCCCCGACCATCAGACCCGCCTTCTCGGCAGAAGAATTCTTCTCAACATTGGTGATAATAATGCCTGCAATATTCGGCAAATTGAGGTAGGCCGCAAGAAAGCGGTCAATATTCTGCACCGACAGACCGGTCTCGAAGCCCCTGTCCACACGGCCCTTGTCCCTGAGTTCTTCCACAACCTCCATCACCCTGTTCACAGGAATCGCAAAACCGATGCCCACTGAACCCCCGGCACGGCTGCCGCCGGTAAAGATAAAGGTGTTTATACCGATCAGTTCTCCCAGTATATTCACCAGGGCTCCGCCGCTGTTACCGGTGTTAATGGATGCATCCGTCTGTATCATGTCCTGGTAGACTCGCCCGCTGCTCTGTTCGCCGAAATCCAGGTGTGTTGATGATATGATTCCCAGTGTGGCGGTGGGCTGATTGTTGACGTCGAACAGACCGAAGGGGTTGCCCAGTGCCACAGCCCATTCACCGATGAGGATATCATCGCTGTTGCCGGTCTCAACCCATGGCAGGTTCTCTCCTTCGATTTTAAGGAGGGCGATATCTGTCAGATTATCATTGCCGATGAGGGTGGCATTGTATTTTCCTCCGCCCGAAAGGGTGACAATGATCTCCACAGCATCCTCCACCACGTGACTGTTGGTGATAATATCTCCCTCAGGACTGATAAGAACACCGCTTCCCATACTCTTCACCCGCTCACGATACATCTGCCGTCCGAAAAAAAGATCCCAGAGTGGGTCATCGAAACCTCTGTTGACTGCATAACTTTTGATCTGGGTGACATGGATACCCACCACCGCAGGAGACACCTTCTGAATGGCCCGGGTCAGGGCTGTCTGTCGGGACTCCGCAAGTTCCAGCTGAAGCTCGCTCTTATTGCTGTACACAAAAGGTTCATCTGATACGGTCTGCAGTGCCGGCCCATCTCCCTGCGAAGAGTCGCCTGCCGGCTTGCCGCTGCATACCCAGAAAGCGAAGACCACTAACAGCAGACTGAAATTGATGGCTTTATTTTTCATAGATCCATCCTGTTAATCTTTATTTGAAAAAATGTCCGCGGCATACTCTACACGGTCCAGAAAGAGCCCGCAGGCCGGTGCGGTAAAGATCAGCGGATCCTTCTGCTTCGCACCGAGAAGACTTTGCAGATCGCTGGAATTCTTTCCCTTTCGTGCCAGCTGAATCATTGTTCCGACGATCATCCTCACCATGGAATGTAAAAAACGATTGGCAGAAATCCTATAGGTCAGATGCTCTCCGTCAAGGTCCCAGCGGCTCTGGCTTACAATACACATTTTATGTTCCGCCTCCGTATGGACAGAGCAGAAACTGCTGAAATCATGTTCCCCCCGAAAAACCGGGGCCAGCTCCAGCAGAATACCGCTGTTGCGCAGGTCGAACAGTGTCCAGGCAAAGGATCTTTCAAGTGCAGTGGGGCGCAGCAGGATCTGATAGCTGTAATGCCGCTGAACTGCATCAAAGCGCGCATGAAAACTGGGCTCCGGGTAAGCGGCACTCAACACTCTGATGTCCCTCGGAAGATAGGAATTCAGGGCGAGCTGTACATTGCGGACCGGCAGTTTCTTTGGTGCGTCATAGTGAAGAACCTGTCCTCTGGCGTGAACACCGCTGTCAGTCCGTCCGCTGCCGATAATGCGTATGGGCCTGCCGTAGAGTTTCAGAACAGCTTCCTCAAGAGCAGACTGAAGAGTCCTCTGATCCGGCTGCCACTGGAAACCCGCGTAGGCCGTTCCCTCATATTCCAATTTCAGCGCCGTCCGAAAGACCTGTTCCCTCTCCTCAGTTTCCACTGTTGAATCCCCTGCTGCTGAGGGCTATTCCCACCTGCTCACTTCGCTCCAGACCCGCAGCGATCAGCGGCAGAATCAGCTGTCCGTACCAGCGCAGCTTCTCAGCCATCCGGTCCGGCTTTTCGAAACCCAGGATTCGGTGGAGCTGCTGAAGAGAACGTATCTCATCCTCAACAATATCTCTGTAGATCAGTGCAATCACCAGCGCCTGAATCATACCTGATCCCGGCAGGCCTCGGGTTCTGACAAAGCGGTCTAGACGCCGCAATTTACCGTTCAGATCCCTGCTTTTCAGCAGATGCACAAAAAGATACATCAGCAGGAAGAGCAGAAGATTCCTGGAACTGAAAAAACCGGCCCTCTGCCAAAGGGCAGACTCAAAGAAGGCTCTGAACCAGTCCGTCTCAAATCGAAGGAACAGATGAAAAAACAGTGTCATCAGGGTCAGAAAGAGGGCCGCTCTAAAAGGTATCCTGAGTCTCTCCTCCCGCGACTGAATCATATACAGACTCAAAGCTGCCGGCAGCAGAATCAGCTGTGCAAAAAGAGACTGTGAGAGCAGACTCAGAACAGCCATGATCACGGTAGTGTAAAGCATCAGCGAAAGCGTATCTCCATATTCAAACCCCGGTAAAGCGCATTCTCTTCATAAGCCACACTCACTTTCGCAGACCTGTTCTGAAGGTATATCATGTCCACCAGACTGACGATACGGTTCAGTACCAGAGCACCGCCGATCATCACCTGACGATTTCGACTGATATCCCTGGCCCGCCTCTGCTCAAGATAGCTGTTGGCCTTGTCAAGCTCTATCCAGTCCCATGCGTATTTTTCATCGTAAATGCGTTCAGGCTGTCTTGTCTCCAGCATGGCCGTCCGAAATGCCTCAAAATTCATATAATTCCCGAGATCCGTCCAGTACTGTTCATTGTCGTAGAGTTCCGCGGCATTGGCATAGCGGCCGGCATAGGATTCCAGATCCCTCTGCTGAACGGCGGCATAGCGCGTATATGTGAGAAGCCCCGCGATCAGTGTCAGATCAGCGGTCATCAGAATTTTACCGTGCCCACGGCTGTAGTCCATCTGCCCCCAGCCCGGCAGAACGGCCGCTTTTATCAGAGACGGCATATCCGCAGCACCGCCGGATGACACTGCGCTGAAAATGATAATGAGAAATAAAACGATCTTCCGTATCATGTATCTATCCTGTTTTTCTTATTTCACACATTCACTGCTCACAAGTTCCCGTTTAAAATCTTATAAAAAACAAAGCAAGCATCAGCAGGACCGTCCCCAGGCTGCTCAGAGCGTATCGAAGGTAGGCGGACTGTCTGTCAGAATCCGACAGATAGGCCTTCCGGAATGTGCCCAGCGTATCCGTTCGACCCTCATCCGGCGAATGGATGATCAGTGTACAGCTCAGTGAATCACCGGCCTCCCTCATGAGCAGTTCTCCTGTCCAGGCACCGGAAAGACTGTCGGAATACATGCGGTCTCCGCTGCTGTCAATAAGAGCGGAGATCTCTGAAAGCCAGGGCGTCTCCGGGCTGATGTACACCGCTCGGTCACCGCCCCGAAGGACTGCACTCACCATGCCCATCACGATGAGCGACGATAGAATGTAACTGCGAACATGCATAAGCTTATGATAACCGGTATTATGAGTAATGTTTCACCGAAACGTACAAACACTGTCTGTGTCTCACTGCTGCGCAGCTCCACATCAATATATGCCTTGTCATACAGGGGAATCTCCCTCAGCTTCCGGCCGTATATGTCGATACCCGCACTGATCCCGGTATTTGCAGACCGAAAAAAGGGCCGACGGGTCTCAATAGCTCTGAAAATCGCCTGTGATGCGTGCTGATAAGGGCCCCAACTCCTGCCGAACCAGCTGTCGTTGCTGACATTGATGATCGCCTTTGCGCCATTTCTGACTGAGGAGGCAATCGGCAGAGGAAAGATACTTTCGTAACAAACTGCCGCCGCAAGCATCAATGTGTCCGCAATGATGAAGGTCTGTCCCTTTTCACCATGACTGAAATTTGCCTGTCCAAGATTCAGGTTATTCAGCGCCGGCCAGTACTCCGACAGCGGGATATACTCTCCAAAGGGAACCAGATGCACTTTATCATAGGAAGAAGTGATCCCTTTCCCGGGTTCGAAGGCAATCAGCGAATTCAGAGGTTCGGGTTCGCCTCCGGTGAGTCTCAGATCAGGGGCGCCGGTCAGCAGGATCTTTCCCGTTTCAATCGTGAGTTTTTCCAGGATCGGACGGTAACGGCGGTTGCTGCGGATATACATCGGCGTGGCACTTTCAGGCCAGATGATCAGATCAACAGACTCAATTCCCTCTCCCCTGCTCAGACTGTCCATGTCAGCAAAAAGTTTCTCACGGTTGGAACGCTTCCACTTCTCATGACTGTCGTAGTTCGGCTGAATGATCCTTGCCTTCAGGCGCATTCCGTCCTCCAGACCGCTGCCCATTCGCAGGCCGCCGTAGGCATAAGGCAGCAGTAGAAGCGCAGCCAGGATCAGCAGAGCCGTCCTGCGGCCCATCATTCCCCGGTTCAGCGCATAGAGCACCGTTGAGACCGAAACCATGAACAGGCTCACGAGATAGACGGAGGCGATATCCGCCATCTGAATGTACTGCAGATTGCTGCTCTGCGTGTTGCCCAGTGCCGCCCAGGGGAAACCCAGCGCGCCGAAGCTTCTCAGATATTCCACTGAAACCCATACAAAAGGAAAGGCAATCAGTGCCTGCTGAGGAGAACGGTCTGCGATCCGGCGGATGACCCAGGCAATGCCCAGGTAGTTCAGTGCAAGAAAAGCCGCCGCCGCAAGCATGCTCAGGGTAACCATCCAAACCGCTGCACCGCTGTTGAAGGCCAGCCAGTGAACCAGGACCAGACTGTAGACGAGTCCGTACAAATATCCGTAGCGCAGAGCTCTTGGAGATTCTAATACAGCATACAGAAACAGAGCCGGGCCCAGAAAACTGAGATACCACAGATTTAGAGGGGCAAAACCCAGGGCGCTGAGTACAGCCCCGGCTGCTGCCGCTAAGGGGTATATGTGTCTCTCTTTCATTTGGAATCCAGATATTCCTGCAGAATGATCCTGGCGGCCATCTCATCCACCTTGGTCTTGTTGTGACCCGTTTTGATACCCTTGGCGATCAGAATATCCTTTGCCCGTTCAGAACTGAAACTCTCGTCCCAGATCTCCACCGGAAAACGGCCGTCAGTACGGAGCATTTCGATAAATGTGTCAACCCTCAGTGTCTGCCGGGATTTTTCTCCCTTCAGATTCCAGGGATATCCCACCAGAATCAGCTCAACGTCGTATTCAGACGCTCTGCCCAGAACTTTCTCCGCCGCTTCAGCCATGGAACTCACACGCTCCGTCGCCAGGGGACCGGCAATGATCTTCAAAGGATCTGAGACTGCCAGCCCCACCTTTCTTTCTCCGTAATCAACACCCAGAACACGGGGCATCTTACTCTGCGCTGTCCTTAAGGTAGTCCTTAAGCATCTTGCCGGGCTTGAAATGCGTCTTCTTCCGGGGAGGAACATAGACAACTTCATTTGTGCGGGGATTGCGGGCCTTTGGTTTGGCTTTGGTAGGCTTCACCTCAAACACACCGAAATTCCGGATCTCTATCCTCACCAGATCATTCTCTGTATCCATCAGCATATCACGCATGATCGCAAACAGGCTGTCAACAATCCGTTCACTCTGATACAGTTTGAGTTCAGGCTGTGTTTCCAGCAGCGTGTGTGCGATGTCCTTTTTGGTAAAGGTCCTGACTTTTTCCGACATAAATTCCTCCTAGGTTCTTTCTATACTGATAATTCCGGGTATTTTCCGGATCTTGTCCATGATTTTCTTGGCATGCCGGGTGCTCTCAACCGCTATGGCCAGATTCCCCTTTGCATGCTTCCCCTCAGATGAGAAGTTGATTGAAAGCATATTCGTTTTACTGTCCCTGATGATATCAGAAATATCGTAGATCATGTTTTTCCTGTCACTGCAGAATACTTTCAAATGCGTGACAAAGGTCCTGCCTCGCGGCACATCCCAGCTCACATTGATGAATCGGTCCTGTTCCGTCTGCAGTTTTGGGATGTTTGTACACTCACTCCGGTGTATGGTGACTCCTCTCCCGCGTGTGACGAATCCCACGATCCTGTCGCCGGGAATCGGATTGCAGCATTTTCCGAACTGGACCATCAGGTTGTCGATGCCCTGTATGCGTATGCCTTCTTCCCTTTTTCCAGGCAGACTGAGCAGACTGCGGATACCGCCTGTCTCCTCCTTTTCGAGCTCCTGCGGTTCTTCTGTGAAAAGTTTCTGCACGATGTCCCGGAGAGTGATGTCCCCCTTACCAATGGCGTGGTAAAAAAGATCCTCAGTCTGATAGGAAAAAGCCTCCGGCCCCCGTTTTGCGGCCTCTTTGATCCTGTCGCGCATCTTCAGACGGCGCAGGCCCTTCTCCATGATCTCCCGTCCCAGTGCCACAGAATGGTCGTATTCATTCTGCTTCAGCCATTTTCTGATCCGGTTCTTAGCACGGGCCGTTTTCACAAAACTCAGCCAGTTGTAACTGAGATTGATAGAGCTCGAGGTCAGGATCTCAATGCGGTCGCCGCTGCTCAGCTGTGTATTGATCGGAACCATTTTCCCGTTGACCTTGCTGCCGATGGTGTGCAGTCCGACCTCACTGTGAACCGTGAAGGCAAAGTCCAGCGCCGTTGCACCCAGGGGCAGTGTGACAAGATCTCCCTTCGGTGTAAAGACAAAGATCTCATCCCTGAACATGTCAATCCGCAGGGTATCCATGAATTCTTCATCGTCAGATACTTCTGTCTGAAGTGTCTCTATGAGTTTCCGAAGCCAGCTCACGTAATTGTCCAGATCCCGGGAACCGTCCTCGTCCCGATACTCCTTGTACTTCCAGTGAGCTGCCACTCCCACTTCTGCAGTGCGATGCATTTCCTCCGTACGGATCTGCACCTCGATGAGCCGGTTGTCCGGCCCCACCACCGTAGTGTGTATGGACTGGTATCCGTTGGTTTTCGGCGAAGGGATGAAATCTCTGAACCGGTGCGGAATAGGAGCGTACTCCTGATGAACCTGCCCCAGCGCAGCGTAACACTCACTCTTATCCTTGACTATTATGCGGATGGCAAGTATATCGTAAATTTCCTCAAAATGTTTATTCTGCCGCTGCATCTTCCTGTAAATACTGTAGTAATGCTTCAGACGCCCCGTGATCTCAGGCTGTATCTGCACCAGCTCAAGGGCCCCGCGGATATTGTCACTGAATTTCCTGATATAGTTTTCCAGTTCCCGGCGCTTTGCCTGTATCTTCTTCTCAAGAAATCGATACATCTTGGGATCCAGATACTTAAGCGCCAAATCCTCAAATTCGGTTTTCAAGCCGTACATTCCCAGGCGGCTGGCCAGCGGCGCGTAGACATCCCGGGTCTCAATGGCGATCCGCCTCTGCTTTTCAACCGGCAGCGAAAACAGTGTCCGCATATTGTGAAGCCGGTCGGCAAATTTGATGATCAGCGTCCGAATGTCCTTGGCCACCGATAGAAGCATCTTGTGAAAGTTTTCCGCCTGCTGCTGCTGCCGGCTGTAAAACTTGATCCCGCCTATCTTGGTCACTCCGTCCACCAGCTCAGCAATGGTCTTTGAAAATTCCTGCCCCAGGGTCTCTGAACTGATATTGGTGTCCTCCACCACGTCGTGGAGAAAACCTGCGGCAATCGTGACCGGATCCATGGACAGCTCCGCCAGGATCAGAGCTGTGGCGAAAACATGCTCGAAATAGGGTTCTCCGCTTCGTCTGAACTGCCCGCTGTGGGCATTCTGAGCAAAGTTATAGGCTTTGAACAGCAGCTCCTGCTCCGAAAGGTAATTCGGATTGTACAACTCAATGGTATCCAGCAGTGTCTGGAACTCAGCAGGGTATTTCACGGTGTTTTCAACTGTCATTAAAAGGGTGTTCCGCTGTCCATATCGTAGGTTCCGGTTGCCGGATTGTCAAAACGGGCAATATTTGCATTAAACACAAGCTGCACCTCGCCAATGGGACCGTTTCGCTGCTTTGCGATGATGATCTCAGCCTTGCCCTCGTCTTCAGGGTCCTTGCTGTACACAACCTCCCGGAACACGAAGAGCACCACATCCGCATCCTGCTCGATGGCACCGCTCTCCCGCAGATCCGAAAGCTGCGGCTTGTGATCCCCGCCCCGCTGCTCTACCGCGCGCGACAACTGCGACAGAGCGATCACTGGGACGTGCAGCTCCTTTGCCAGAGCCTTCAGCCCCTGACTGATCATGGAGATCTCCTGCTGCCTGTTCTCTATTCTGCCGCTGCCCTTCGCCAGCTGCATATAGTCCACGAAGATGACATCCAGTCCCTTTTCCATTTTCAGTCGCCGTGCCCTGCTTCTCATCTCCATAATGCTGATACCGGGCGTCTCGTCAACCCAGATCTCCGCATCAGACAGGTTTGTCGCCGCCTCTGTCAGCTTCACCCACAGGTTCGTCGGTATCCGACCCTTCCGCATCAACTGATGATCAATACGGCTCTCTGCCGACAGAAGTCGCATCAGCAGCTGCTGCTGACTCATTTCCAAACTGAAAAAACAGACTTTTTTCTTGTGATCCACAGCCATTGTCCGGGCCATACTCAGAGCGGTGGCCGTTTTTCCCATACTCGGCCGACCCGCCAGAATGATCAGATCAGAGGGCTGAAAACCGGTCGTCATTGAATCCAGCTGGTAAAATCCGCTGGGCACACCGATGATCTCACCCTTGTGATGAGCCATGGTCTGTATGTAGTCAATGGTCTCCGTCATCGTCTCCTTGATACTGCGGAAGTTCTTCCCCCCCACTCCCTCGCGGAGACTGAATATCTGCTGCTGTGTGTGATCCAGGATCTCATCAGCGGATTTGTTCTCGTTATACCCGTCTGTCACCAGCTCTGTCGCCACATGGATCACTGACCGAAGTATACTCTTATCCTTGACGATGCGGCTGTAATAGCGCAGATTAGCCGCCGTCGGCACCTTGCTCAGCAAACTTGTGATGTATGCGGCACCGCCCGCCTTCTCCAGCTGCTTCCCCTCATGCAGGTACTGCGTGACCGTCAACTGGTCTACAGGCTTGTTCTCCTGTGTCAATGCCTCCATAGCTGAAAAAATAACCCTGTGGTTCTCAGCGTAAAAATCATCGGACCTCAGCGTTTCAAATGCCTCAAAAACTGCGTTGGGCTCCAGCATCATCGCTCCCAGAACGGCGATCTCACTCTCCGTACTGTGCGGAGGCGTACGGTATATCTTACTGTTTTCCATGCTCTGATCCTGTGTTGTCCCCTGTCTGCGGCCCCTTCATTCCATCCCTGCCCCTCTCACGGCCCTTCAGATACATGCCCGCCAGCGCCTCAAAATCCTGTCTGTACATGTCGTATAAACCCATATTACGCAGTATCGCTGCGGGATGATAGAGGACTCGGAGATCCACTCCTCTGTAATTGAACAGTTTCCCCCGCATGTCCTTCATGCTTCGCTCCTCCCCGATGAGCAGCTTCCCGGCAATGCGGCCCAGTGCGATGATCACCTTCGGCCGGATCAGTTCGATCTGACGGTGCAGATAGGGTTCACAGGTGGCGATCTCCTCAGGTTTCGGGTCCCTGTTGCCGGGCGGCCTGCATTTCACCACATTCGTGATGAACACGTCCTCACGAGATAATTTGATCTCCGCCAGCATCTTTTCCAGCAGCTTACCGGCCCGTCCCACAAAAGGCAGTCCGCTCAGATCCTCGGCCTCACCGGGACCCTCACCCACGAACATGAGATCCGCATCCTCCCTGCCATGGCCGAAAACAAAATGCGTTCGTCCTGCAGACAGCGCGCAGTGCGTACAGGCCGAAATGCTGTTCTTATATTCTGTCAGTGCTGACTGTTCCACTATAACCCTGTCTCCGTATAGATCTCTGATAAATCTCAGATATGCACGCTTTCCACTCTGCATGTCCGCCCCGCATCCCGCTCAGCCACCGAAAAATCTGTCACCGATCTCTTCAAGAATGCCTGCCGCCAACTGTTTTTTCAACCCGAAACCCAGGTCTTTTCTGTCACCGTTGGGAAAAAGAAAGACCAGCCGGTTTGTGTCACTCTGAAAACCGCTGCCCTCCGCCGTCGCAGAATTCACTAAAATGCCGTCCAGACCCTTCGCATGAAGCTTTTTCAGACTGTTGGCCTCAACTTCTTCCGTCTCAAGGGAGAAGCCGATGAGCAGGGGTCTCTCCTCCGCAGGNAGTGCGGCCGCTTCCCTCAGGATATCCGGGGACTGTTCCAGAGCAATGCTGTCCGGGATGCCCTGTTTCTTGATCTTCTGAGACGCCCTCAACACCGGACGCAGATCCTCCACGGCCGCAGCCATGATCAGAATATCCGCATNCCGGCTCTCTCTCAGAACGGCCTCCCGCATTGACTCGGCATCCACAACATCGATGCGCTTCAGTCCGGGGGCAGGTATTTCACTGCCAGGACCGTAAATCAATGTCACTGATGCACCTGACACTGCCGCCCTCTCCGCAATGGCGATTCCCATCTTGCCGCTGCTGGGGTTGCTGATAAATCGGACAGGATCAATATATTCACGGGTGGGACCCGCGGTGACCACCACACGCTTTCCCTTCAGAAGGGCCTCTCCTCCGGATCTGGCGGAATCAGCTGATACATTCTTCTC